>RRZT012949140.1_pt1 | contig 13421 bp, 11 predicted proteins | sample 2165551 | NCBI WGS metagenome assembly RRZT01 (sample SAMN10456910, study PRJNA506462) | wastewater metagenome | biome: wastewater; feature: sludge; material: wastewater sludge; isolation source: wastewater sludge with Escherichia coli K12::gfp cells carrying plasmid... | place: USA: Moscow, Idaho... | reverse complement strand
GACGTCGTCCCCAACCACTGTTCCAATCAGCACAAGTGGTTCCGGGCCGCCGTCGCCGCAGGAAAAGGCTCCCCCGAGCGCGAACGCTTCATCTTCCGTGATGGCAAGGGAGACAACGGCGAATTACCGCCAAATAACTGGCCCTCCATCTTTGGCGGTGGGGCATGGACCCGCATCACGGAACCGGATGGCGCACCCGGCCAGTGGTACTTCCATATCTTCGCCAAGGAACAGCCCGACTGGAACTGGGAGCACCCAGACGTCCGCGAAGACTTCCTCACCACACTGCGCTTCTGGTGCGATCGTGGCGTCGACGGCTTCCGCGTGGACGCCGCACACTTCCTCACCAAGGACCTCGACCCCAGCTACGATGATCTGGCCCAGCCAATGGCCGAAAAGTTCCCCGACGGCCAGCACCCCCTGTATGACCGAGAGGACCTGGTGGACATCTACCAGGAGTGGCGCGAGGTGTTCAACGAGTACGATCCCCCGCGCTTCGCCGTCGCCGAAGCCTTCGTCCCCACGCACCGCCAGTCCCGCTACACCTCGACTCTCGGGCAGGTGTTCAGCGTTGATTTCATCCAGGCGCGTTTCAACGCCACGGACTTCCACAACGTCGTCGACCGCAATCTGCGCGCGGTTGCCGAGTACGGCGGCTCCACCACCTGGACGTTCTCCAATCATGACGTGGTCCGCCACGCCACCCGCTACGGCCTGGCAGGCGTGACAATCGGCGCCACCGCGCCCGGAGCGCCCGTGACCGAAACCGCCAACGACGGCAAGAAGTGGCTCCTGGACGGCGGCAACCCCGCCGAAGTGGACGAAGTTCAGGGCCTACACCGCGCCCGCGCGGCCACACTGTTCATGCTCGCCCTGCCAGGATCGGCCTACATGTACCAGGGCGAGGAACTCGGGCTCCAAGAGGTCGGTAACATCCCGGACGAATACCGCACCGATCCCGCCTTCTTCCGCAACCGCGCCGTCGAGATGGGACGCGACGGCTGCCGCGTCCCACTCCCCTGGACCCACGAGGGCTCATCGTTCGGTTTCGGTCCCGACGGCGGCGCCGCCCCACACCTGCCCCAGCCAGACTGGTTCGCGCGCTACGCCGTCGATCTGGAATCCAACGATCCAGACTCCACGCTGAACCTCTACCGGCGAGCCCTCGCGCTGCGCCACAAGTTGCAATGCGAGGAGACGCTGGAGTGGGCGGAGGTCTCTGATTCAGTTCTCGCCTTCGTGCGCCCCAACGGCTGGTGTGCGGTGATGAACTTCGAAACCGACCCCATCGAGCTGATGCCGGAGGGCGAGGTGCTCTTCACCAGTGCTCCGCTGGAAGACGGCCTCCTACCCGGCGAAAGCACCGCCTGGCTACAGCTCTGAGTACCAGAGGTCAAATAGCAAGACCATCCAAAACGGTGAAACACACCTAAATTTGTGGATTCACCGGTCTATTCGTCGTCCACATCCATGGTGATTTCACCGCGTTCAACCACTGGCAAATTCAACGGACGTCCGAAAACCCGTGCCGTACACGTCGAGATCGCCTCGCGAACATATGGAAAAATCGACATGACGGCAACTTCGTTGGCAAAGAGCTGCAACGTGCGAGATTTGGGAGATACCTCTTCATCAAGGTCATACTCTGCCGCAACACTCGCCGAAGCTTCTCCTTGGGGAACAATGACACGAGCGTTGAGACGAATCCCGAAGCCAGTCTCGGTGACGCGTTGCATCACATCAATGTTCACATGTCCGTCCATCCGCTCATCGGGCTCGAGGTTATCTTCATATCGACGTGCTGAAATCTCGTAGTACTCGATAGAACGAAGACGGGAAGCCGAGATGACCTCACGAACAGCTTCAAGATCCTTCTCGTTCAATGTGTCTGTCATTCCCAGCCCCCCTATGAAACCAATCGCAGTTCGCTGCGAGTTGAATGCCCCCACTGAGTGGTCTTGCGAAGATCGGATGTAACCGGTGCCGCTACACCTATCTCAGATATTGTGAAAGAGCTGTCCCAACTTGGAGCCTTGGCCAGCGAACGAGACTGACCACGATCAGGAGTCACTTGATGGTCAATCAAGACACCAATCGCATTGGCATAACGACGGATCGTCGACAACTTAGGGTCCGCATCGTAGCGCTCAAACTTATTGATTGCCTGTTGTGAAACGCCCATCATGTCCGCGACCTGCTTTTGCGTCAGTCCCATTGCTCTACGCCAGCTAATAAGCTGGGAACGCATTTGCCGATCTTCGCGGGCAAGTACCTTGGCACGAGCCCTAACAGACTCAATATCCAAGGCAGCGTCTATCCGCAAAGTTGTACTCATGAGACGATCATAGCGAAACAACCTAAAGGTTGTGTAGTAAAAAATAAGGGGATTTTGCGTCATCCCTCATATCTGCTTGCGGCATACTCAATCTCTATCTGCTGCAATTTGGCACTCGTTTTAATGTGGCGATGCAGCTTGATCAAGTGGCGAGGATATTTCTCAGGTTCTCCATGGTAGAAGCGAAGAGCCTTCTTCAGAGCTTTTCGACGCAACTCGTACACGTCAGGATGGTAATGAATTGGCTTGATCGGAGTACTGGCGTCTGCAGATTCCCACAATTCACCGTAAGCGGCGGCTTCAAACAGAGCATCAATCTCGCCCTCTTCATGTGCACGAGCAAATGTGGGAAGCGAAGCCAGCCATTCATCCAGCGCAACAACCGAAGGATGCTCAGGGTCCACATGATCATGCCACGTCATCATTTGCTGCTGAGGAACACAGCATCGCGACACCCTAGACTTTCCTTGCTTCTTGCCCATAATCCGCATGTTATCAAGGACTAACCTTGTGGATCTCAGATCTCAAGCAACACTTCAGGAGGAACCGCACTGCCTTCTGTACACCTAATATCGACAACTTTCTCGCCTCCAACACCACTCGCCATCAGCGCCGTGACCATGACGATCGAACGATCACGCACGGAGAGCTGCTCCTCGCGGCCCCAGACTTGCCCGAATAGGACGTCGTCGTTCAACTGGGCAGACTTCGGGGCGAAATCACCCAGGATGGCACCATGCGCGATCGGTGAGGATGCCTTGCACGAGGATATTCGTCAGTCCTGCGGGAGAGCGTCGTAATATTCGTCCTCCACAGGCTCCAACCACTCGTTGCTCGTGTTCTCGCCGGGCACAGCAATGGCGAGGTGGCTGAACCACGAATCCGCCTTAGCGCCGTGCCAGTGCTTGAGACCCGCCGGGATGTTAACCACCGAACCTGGCTCCAGACTCACCGGCTCCTCGCCCTCAGCCTGATACCAACCGCTGCCCGCGGTGCAGAGCAGAATCTGGCCGCCACCCTTCGTGGCGTGGTGAATGTGCCAATTGTTGCGGCACCCCGGCTCGAAGGTTACGTTGTTGATACCAACGCCCTCGCTGGTCAGCGGGGCGAGGTAACTCTGGCCAATGAAGTACTGACCAAACGCCGTATTCTCCTCGCCGAGTGGAAAAATCTGCTCGAAATCCTGTGCGCTCATGACGTGCTCCTTTGTTGTACCTGAGGGCCACATCTCAACATCGCCCCTACCTTTCAACAGTAGACCCGTCGCACCGTGTGAGGGGGTTACTGGTAGTACCTGTTTCCAGTGTTCTTGTTAGAAAGATTCCAGTGTTCTTATTGCGCCGATTCTCCGGTCAGGATACGTTCGCCAGTTACGGCACGAAACGGATGACTTGGTCGTCGTCGGCACCGGGGCTGCCCCGCCCATCCGTATTGTTGGTAAGGAACCAAAGCGAGCCGTCAGGGGCAGTGACAACATCCCGAATGCGCCCGTACTCACCCACGAAATATTCGGTGGAGCTAGCAAGGTCAGAAAGAGAAATCTCGCGTAACCTCTCACCTCGAAGGTTGGCGATCCACATGCTACCGTCCCTGATCGTCATACCGCTGGGGCTTGCCTCCCTCGTGACCCACTGCTGTACCGGGTCAACGAAACCCTCTCTGTTGCCGATCCCCTCGACCTCCGGCCAACCGTAGTTGGCACCCGCCTCGATAACATTCAACTCGTCCCAGGTGTTTTGCCCAAACTCGGAGGCATACATCGTGCCATTCTCGTCCCACGCCACCCCTTGCGGGTTGCGGTGTCCATAGCTGTACACGTAGGAACCGGGGAAGGGGTTGTCTGTGGGCACGCTACCGTCGGGGCCAATCCGCAGAATCTTGCCGGCAAGCGAGTTGAGATCCTGCGAGGAGCCGGTATTTCCGGCGTCTCCGGTGGTGGCGTAGAGCATTCCGTCCGGGCCAAAAACGATCCGCCCTCCGTTGTGGTAACTCGCCGAAGGGATTCCATCCAGAAGTGTCTCGGGCTGAGCGAGTCCAATATCTGCCGTCTCGGCGGATGTGACTAGCTCAAACCGTTGGATTCGGTTTCCCTCCATGGCGGTGGAGTAAACATAGAGGTAGCCTTCATGAGCGGCAATTCCCAGCAGACCACCTTCACCTCGAGGCGAGACACCATCGATGGTCGCCACTATCCTGGCACGCCCCTCTGCATCAAGTTGAAGAATCTGGGCGGAATCCCGCTCACTCACGAGTGGTGTGCCATCAACAAACGTGAGGGACCAGGGCGCTTCCAGCCCTGTCGCAATAGCGCTCGGCGCAACAGGTTCGTTCGCCTGGGATGGCAATGGACTGGCTGTTGAGGTGCCGCGCGGATCTTGCGATGCCTGCGAAATGACAGAAGCGCTCGCGGATGCCCCGGCAGCACTCGGCTCTTCCGCGCCTGCTCCACCCTCACTCGGACCACACGCGGCGAGTACAGCCACAAGCGGCACTGCTCCCAGCACCATGATTCGATAGCGAACCGAAAGGGCGGGTCTCTTTCTCCGTTGCCTGTTTCTCCGTTGCCTCTCCATGAGTCCACACTAATTTGCATCGTCACATTTGCACAGAACTCTTCACGTTTGCACAGAGCTCGGTTCTTTAGTCCCTACCCAGGCTGTGTTCTTCCAGGTTCTTCCAGCTTCCGAAACTCTCGCCGCTTCCCACGTTTCTTCGACCCACGCCTCGGCGCAAAGAGCAGCCACCCCACGGCCACCGATCCACCCACAAACCATACGGCCCACCATGGGAATCCGAGCGTGACGCCGTCGCCAGCAAGCCCTTCGATCCCCTCGATCTCCGCTGCCTCCTGATCTGGAATCCGAACGGCATGCACCATGAGGCGATGTGTATTGACGCCGATCGGAGTGCACGTGAAGAGCGTGACCCAGTCCTCCCCAGCAATAATTTCCAGGGAATCCGTCTCCCCCGGCAGAACCGTCTCGATGCGTTCCACTCGGTAGTAATGATCCTCACCGAGTACTGAAATCCAGAAGGTGTCTCCCACCTTCGTTTTGTGTAGCGGGGAGAAGAGCTGGGCGTGCGGCAACCCGGAATGCGAGGTGAGGACCGAGTGGGTGTCCGGCCCACCCACCGGCAGCGATGTGCCGTAGAGGTGCCCAATTCCACGAGAGATCGTGTCATCCGCGGTGCCGTGGTACAGCGGAAGTCCGATCCCCACGGTGGGGTAGCTGAGTGTTCCGATCGCATCCGTGCCGGAGACCCGCAGCATCTCTTCGTACGCCAGATAGAGTTCCGAACGCAGCGCTTCGTCCTCGGCGAGCGAGGTATAGGGGTCTGTCAACGGCCCGGGTTCGAGCTGATCGTTGTAGGCATAGGCCGCCTCCAGGATCCGTTGGCGTTCCTCACTCGGCGTTTCGGCAACTCGCGCCACATACCCCGACACTTCCGCATTGTGACCGATCCGCGAAAGCCAGTCGGCACCCTGCGGATAGACCAGCATTCCGATCGCGAGCATGGCAAGGATCTGCAGGATAACGTTTGTGATGATACGACGACGGCGCCGCCCCACCTTCCGCGTCACCACCGGCACCGGAGGGCTCTCCTCCCGGAGAGACTCGACCACCGCATTGCTCGGTGTTGTCACAGCTCGTCACCCTCGGAGGTTCGGCGGCGGACGAGCACGATACCAACCGCAACAAGTGTCACCGCGAGAAGCGAGGCTCCCGCAACGCTAGCACCGGTAACGGGTAACTTCGGTTCTCCGGGTTTTCCGGACGGCGTCTGTCTAGACGGCGTCGGGTTGGGCGATTCAGTGGGAGGAGGCGAGTCAACGTGCCACACTTCGAAAACGAGTCGGAGGGGTTCCTTGGCGCTCGTCACGGCGCCCGCTTGTGGGTCCATGCTGCCAGTCCATCCTGCCGGGTAGCCGATGGGGGCAACGTAGAAGAGCCGATACAGCGGGTCGCTCGGGTTCCGGTCAAGGCCATTCGTATGGTTCGAGAAACGTACAACGCCGATGGAGAGGTTCCCCTGCGCATCGGTCACCCATTCTGATTGACCGTTGACAGTTACCCAGTTCTTGCCAGCGAGCGCGTCCTCTGGGGTGAGGTAGAGGCGGAATGTGGCCCCGGCGATGGGATTCGACGGGTTGTCTTTCTCGTGTACCAGAACCTCGAGGGGCCCAAACTTTGTCACTGCGGTGTCTGATACCACGGCCGCGTCGTTGATGTAGAGTCGCGCTTGGTTGACTTGCTCTCCCGCCCACGTCACTCGGCTTGGGTAGATGATGGTCACTTGCGCTCCGGAGTGCTGCTCCAGTTTTGCCCGTCCTGAAGCGGTAAGGACGACGTCGAAGCCGCGCTCACCATCAGCGGCGGGCACCGGGTCAGCCAACACGTTGGCAACGGGCCGCAGCTCAGCGGCGCGATGTACACCGGCCAGGGATGACGCATCGACTGCCGTGTACGCCGCGAAACCTGCATTCATGCCAAACTCTGCAATGGTGTAATCAGTTCCCAGAACCAACGGAGCAACACCGGCCACATCAATGGCCACGGTGGCCTTCGAAGCGTCATCGATCAGATCCACCCCGGGAGCGAGTACGTTGCGCACAACGTAGTTTGAGATGGTCGCATGCCGAGGAATATCCGCGTGCGCGGTCCAGGTAACGGTATCGCCAAGAAGAATGGCGTCCGCATCGTGCACATCAAGAGTGATATTCACGCGAGCGTTCTTGGGATACACATGGACGGAATACAGCCACGAATCCTCTGTAGGGTGCGGCGTCGGGAGAGAGACGAGGAACGGAGCGCTAGCCACCACACCGGCGGGCGCATTCACTTCGGAGACGTAATATAGCCCGACGTCTAACCCACCAAATTCAACGGTGCCCGCGGCATCTGTCACCCCGGAATCCGCCGCGGGTGCTCCGGCAACCAGATCGGCCACGTCGTCGGCGTTCAACCCGCGCGCACGGTCCCAACCAGCGGCCTTGGTCAGATCGATTCCCGGAACCTTCCTGGCTTCGAAGGTCACGCCTGCAATCGGCTCCATCCCGTCCGTACTTGTCGCGTCAAGCGGTAGACCCGTGGCGGGGGCACCCATGTTCTCAGGCTGCTCCAGTTTGTGGAGGGTTAACGTTGCCTCAGCATGCGGGTCAAGAGATCCGAGAGTCGGGTCGGCGGATGCCACCCCGGCAGCACCTACGCCCACGAAGAGAACAATGCTCAGGAGTCCGCCGAGCCTGGACAGAAATCGGGGACCGGTCACGAAAGTGCCTCCTGAGACAAGGAACGGCGCCGTTCACGCGGCGGCGAAAAGAGAGTGTATGCCACAACTGTTGATCCCAGAACAAACAAGAAAACCCACCATGGGAAGCCCGCTCCACCTTCGGGAGCTGCAAGCGAGCGTGAGCCGAGGACGGCGTCGTCCTGCGAAGCGATCCTTACCCCGCTAACAAGCAAGCGGTGACTGTTGACGCCGATGGGTGTGCATGTCACGAGAGTGACTCGCTCCTCTCCTGCGACGATCTGTAGCGAGTCAGTGTCCTCGGGCAGCACGGTGTCGATCGATTCCACGCGGTAGTCGTGCCGCTCTCCGAGCACCTTGATGTAGAAGGTGTCCCCCACTACGCCGTTGGGTAGTTTCGAGAAGAGCGAGGCGTGGACAATGCCGGAATGTGAGGTGAGGACCGAATGAGTCGACGCCCCTCCAATCGGCAGCGAGGAGCCGTACAGATGGCCAACTCCGCGGGCGAGGACCCTATCGGAAGTGCCGTGGTAAATCGGGAGGCCGATCTTGAGGCGTGGATAGACGAGTTCACCAATCACGTCATTGCTACTAACTCGGAGAATCTCCTGGTAAGCGGCATAGGCGGCGTTCTCTTCGTCCACGTCGAGAGCATTAAGGAAGGGGTCCCGCAGGATTCCCTGCGGAAGATGAGAGTTGTAGTCGCGAGCGCGTTGCGCCGTGGCGGCACGTTCCGCGGTGGGCAGTTGCTCCACCGAGTTGACGTACCCAGATATTTCGGAGCTGTGCTGCCTGGTGGCAAACCAGTCCGCGGCGTCCGAATAAAGAATGGCCCCGATTCCAATCATCGCAACGATCTGTAGCAGGATCGGGAGTATCCGCGCACGGCTGGAAGTTCGCTCTCCACGGTTCGACGACGGCGCGCGCACCGGGAAGGAGGGGCCCGCCGGCTGCTGATGTGTCATGGCCATGCGGACACCTCCTTTCCTCAGTGTTCTCAAATGGGTGTATTCCGGGATTGATCCGGAATACCCGGCGGGGTGGCCCCGCCGGGTCCCGGTTTATGGCATTGCTCCAACCACGAGAGTTGGCGCAATACCGCGGGCGATCAGGCGATGTCGTCCACGCGACGACGACGTGCCACAACAAGCACAGCCGCGAGGAGAAGCACTCCACCGATGGTCAGCATGGCGGTGCCGGTGCCACCGGTGAGCGGGAGCTCGAAAGCTCCACCCTCGGTCTTGGCGTTGATGATCTCCTGGGAGGTCTGCGTGGCAGAGTTCTCATCCACGATGAACTCGACGGGCTCACCAAGCAACTGGTGGCCTTCGAGAGCCTTGGTCTCGACGAGCCAGTAGGTCTGGATCTTCAAGCCCGTGGCGGTGTCGCCGTCGGCCCAGTTCGAGTAGCGCAGTCCACCCACGGTCACGGTACCGCCATTATCGGTGGTCCAGAGTCCGGCAGGGTTCTCCTTGGTGGTCACAGCGTTGGTGCCTGCGAGGGCATCTGCCTCCGAGAGGTACACACGGAACTCTGCACCCGCGAGGTCAGCGGCGGTGGCGTTGGCATCCGAGCTCTTCTTAACAAGCTGGTAGGTACCGTACTTCACGGTGGTGCCAGGAACCTCAAGGGGAGGAATCTCGCCCGTCACGGTCTTCTGGTCCGGGTAGATACTGGCGGAGTTGGTGATCTCGTCAGCCGCCTCAACGGTGGTGATGAGTTCAACCTCGATCTTGGCGGTCACATCCGCGTTGATGGCGTTGGCAAGCTTGTCGCGACCATCCTGGGTAAACGCAATCGTCCAGATAGTCTTTCCAACCTCGGAGACGGTATCCGGCGTGACGGTGTAGTCGACACCCTTGACCAGGTTCGCCGGCGCAAGGACGATGATCTCGTCCTCGCTGGAGGTCAGCTGAGCGTCATCAAGGGTGTCTCGAATCTCGAAAGCATCCGGCGCCTTGTAGCGGTCGGTTGCTGCCGGAGCATCGTTGGCAACGCGAGGAATGTCGGCGCTGATGTTCCAGGTAATCTTGCCGCCCACGACAAAGTTTGGAACTCCACCCTCACCATCAACAACGGTCTTCTCACCAGAGATCTTCGAGTTCTTCGGGTATACGTAGATGTGATCGAGCCAGGTGTCCTTATTCGTGGCGTCCGTCAATGGAACAGAGAGCACGAAGTCAGCTGCCGGAGTCACACCAGCCGGAACAATACTCTCGTGGATGATGTAGAGACCACGGGGAAGATCGTCAATCGTCGTTTCGCCGCTGGCACTGGTCGCGGGGAATGTACCCGTGGGGGTGGCGCCGACCAACTGACGAAGATCGTCAATGGACTGAGCGGCGGCCCACACCTGACCGATGTTGGTTCCAACATCATTAGTCTCGCCCGCGGCGGTACCCGGAACGAGGGTGTACTCGAAGGTCACGTCAGCAATACCTTCGGAACCTTGCGGGATCGAGATCTGGGAACCATCGGCGGGAGTGCCGACGGCGTCCGGCTGGGTCAGCTTCGTGATAGTCACGTCACTGGTTGCAGGCGGGTTAGCCGGCGCTGCCGAAGCGGCACCACCCATTGTCAGCGCCAGCGCCGTTAGCGCGGCGCTAGCAGCAGCGAGAATTCCCCGCTTCTTGTGCATTTTCATTGTGTTTCCCTTCGTGAGAACAACCATGTTGGGTAAGGTCGATCGTCATTAGTTTGGTTTTAGGTATGAGAGTGAGTGTTGGGGATGAACATCTCTGTCACCAGTAGCTCCCGCCTCGAAGATGTCCACTCGGCCATCGGGCTGATCTGCGCCGGAGTACCCGCTTCCAGATCCGAGGAGCCCTCCTCCTCGGCCACGCTGGATTGGGCACCTTCGCCAATACCATTACCCGTATAGGTGTCAGTCTCAGCCGCACCAAGAGGGGTGGAGTTGATCAACGAAGGCCCCTGCGGCTCGCTACCAACACCCCCTCCGGCCCTAACATCTTTACCGGTACGAGTATGGGTATGACATTCATCGGCAACACTGGGGGCGGGAGCAGCCCGCAAAAACTCCAGTGAGGAATCGCCGTCCACTTGGCGGATACCAGTACCGGCATAGGTATTGTTCCTACCGTCACTAAGTGGGCCGGGGTTGAGCCGGGAAGGCTCCCGTAACTCGCCACTGGGAGAAGGGCCCAATGTGGCGACCAAGAATTCATCAGCCAACGAATTAACCAAGGATGAGACAAGAAGGGTGCTCAACACCGCCACGACCAGCGCAATCAGTCGACGCCCCTTTGCCATAGTTTCCCCTCAGATAACTCTCAGAACGTTTCTTTCCATTCCTTCAAATACCCCACAGGGTACCCAAAAGGCTCAAAGAAACTCGTTTCCCATTCGCCATATTGTCAGCTCTTTATCCCCTATTGCAAGTTTCAAATGATATTCATAGCGGCGTTGAAACTACGGATATGCGCAAGAAGAAATTCCACTAACCTTCATAACATTTGCACCATATCAACGGCGCATATGCTTTGCGTGAAGATCCATAGGGCTGGATATCCACCGCCCTATGTGCTACTTACCAAGCAGCACACCTTATCAAATCATCACTGTTTAACTGACAATTATGTTGGCCGAACCCACTTCAGAAGCGAAATGTTATTAACTTGAATAAGTCCAGTAATATTTGCGTGAAATAAATGACAGAGAAGTCAACATACAAATATGGCCCACAGCAGCCTAAACGAAAGCGTCGGCCCCGCCCACATAAGGGCAGAGCCGACACTTCTGATTGTCAAATATTCAATTCGTCGAATGCCGAACTAGGCGGAACCCCTTAGCTCAGCGAGCCAGCTCCAGAACTTGGGACTCCCACGGCGCAAGCGTGCTCACGCCTTCAAGAACGCGGGTGCCGAACACCAGCTTCGCGCCCTCCAGCGTGGGCAGACCATCAGCTGGAATCTCGACATCCTCGGAGGAGCAGTTGGCAACAACGAGGAGCGTGCGATCGCCCAGGGTACGGGTGAAGGCCCAGACCTGTGGGTGGTCGGCGAGGAGAAGCTGGAAGCGTCCCTCACGCACCGTCTCATCCGAATGGCGCAGCTCAATGAGCTTGCGGTAATGGTGGAAAACCGAATCGGGATCGGCAACAACTGCTTCCGCGTTGATTTCGGTGTAGTTCGGGTTAAGAGCAAACCACGGGGTTCCGGAGGTGAATCCTGCATTCTCGGAGGCATCCCACTGCATTGGGGTGCGAGCGTGATCGCGGCTCTTAACAAGCAACGAGCCCAGGATCGTCTCTTCCGGAACGCCGTCCGCGGAGGCAAGGTTGTAGTGGTTGATGGACTCGATATCCTCGTAGTCCTCGATCGTCTTGAACGGCGCATTCGTCATGCCGACTTCCTCGCCCTGGTACACGTACGGTGTGCCCTTATGCAGGTGGAGCACTGTGGCGAGCGTCTTGGCGGAAGCCACGCGGAACTCCGGGCTGTCATCACCGAAGCGAGAAACTGCACGCGGCTGATCGTGGTTGTCCCAGTACAGCGAGTTCCAGCCTGCTTCTTCAAGGCCTTCCTGCCAGTGCGCGAGGTTCTCTTTGAGCTTGGGCAGTTCCAGGGGAGCAAGATCCCACTTGTGGCCGCCCGGCACACGGTCAAGATCCACATGCTCGAAAGTGAACACCATGTTGAGCTCATTGCGGGCAGGATCAGTAACCCTCTGAGCTACCTCAACGGTGGCTCCCGGCATCTCTCCGACGGTGAAGAGGCTGTTCTCAGACAGACCCACCTCGCGATGCATCTCCTGAAGGAACTCGTCCAGACGCGGACCGTTCTGCATGCTGTGATACGGCGCGATCTCCGGGAGCGGCTCGCCGCTCGTCAGCCACTCGGGCTTGGAAATGAGGTTGATGACGTCCATGCGGAAGCCATCCACACCACGCTTTACCCACCAGCGCATCATCTCGTACACGGCCTCACGCACCTCGGGGTTCTCCCAGTTGAGGTCAGGCTGGCCGGGGCTGAAGATGCCCAGGTAGTACTCGCCGCTTTCCGGATCGTAGGTCCATGCCGACGGCGAGAACGACGCCGCCGCCACACACGGCTCGGCTCCCGGTTCGCCCGGGGTGCGACCCTCACGGGCGGGGCGCCAGATATACCAATCACGCTTCGGGGACTTCGGATCGCGCGCTTCCTGGAACCAGGGGTGCTGATCCGAGGTGTGGTTGACAACCAGATCCATCACGAGCTTGATGCCGCGCGCATGTGCCTTCTCCATCAACTCGTCCAGCTCCTCCAGCGTACCGAAGAGCGGATCGATATCCTGATAATCAGAGATGTCGTAGCCGTTATCCTTCTGCGGGGAACGGTAGACGGGCGAGAGCCAAAGAACATCGATGCCAAGCTCAGCCAGGTAGTCCAGCCGCGACGTGATGCCGGGGATATCGCCGATTCCGTCCCCATTGCTGTCCGAGAACGAACGCGGATACACCTGATAGACAACGGCAGACTTCCACCATCCGTCGGGTCGAGCTTCAGCGTGCGAGTTGGTCGTCATTACTTCCATTCCTTTGTTGACGAGATGGATGCGCGGAGTGCCGCGGTGTCCACATTCAATTGTCCCGTATCCACACGCATTTGCCGGAGAGATGTTCGTCTCGAACATCACAAAAACGCAGGTCAAAGTGGTTCGTGCTCGGAGTCACGAACTTGTCGGAAGTCACCATCTACTGAAACGAAGTCACCATCTACTGAAACGAAGTCACCATCTACTGAAACACGGGGAGCCGTCGTCGTTACACACACATGGGGCTGTATCAAAAGTTTCCGTCAAGTGAGGGGTTTTGACACAAAGTCGCGGTTATTTGCCG
>RRZT012474732.1_pt1 | contig 13422 bp, 11 predicted proteins | sample 2165551 | NCBI WGS metagenome assembly RRZT01 (sample SAMN10456910, study PRJNA506462) | wastewater metagenome | biome: wastewater; feature: sludge; material: wastewater sludge; isolation source: wastewater sludge with Escherichia coli K12::gfp cells carrying plasmid... | place: USA: Moscow, Idaho... | reverse complement strand
TTCGCCTGGAAGGTGGCCAAGTACGTCAAGAGCAACGCCATCGTGTTCGTCAAGGGCGGCATGACCATGGGCGTGGGCGCGGGCCAGATGAGCCGCCTCGACTCCGCGCGCATCGCCAGCATCAAGGCCGAGGCCGCGGGCCTGAGCCTGCAGAACACCGTGGTGGCGAGCGACGCCTTCTTCCCGTTCCGCGACGGGCTGGACGTGGTGGTGGACGCAGGCGCCACCTGCGTGGCCCAGCCTGGCGGCTCCATGCGCGACCAGGAGGTCATCGACGCCGCCAACGAGCGTGGCGTGGCCATGGTGTTCACGGGCGTGCGCCACTTCCGCCACTGACCCACGCGCAGCCGGCGCAGCCAAGGCGGCTGCCGCCGGCTCCGTCGAAAGCGCACCGCGGACACCTTCATGCAAGGGCCGCGCCTGCGCCGTATGCGGGGAAACTCGTGCCTACGGTTCGTGGAGCGGGCTATAGTCTGAAGTCTATGGTTCTACCCTCCATGCCCCGCTTCCACCATGTTGCCCTGATTGGGAAATACCAGACCACCGTATCTGGCACCACAGCCAGCAGCTCGCGCGAGGTGATGGAGGAAATCGCCCATTTCCTGGAACGCCAGGGCTGCGAGGTTTCGTTGGAAGCGGAGACCGCCGCCAACACCGGCATGACCCACTACAACGTGCTGGATGCAGACGCAATCGGCGCCCGCTGCGATCTGGGCCTGGTCGTCGGCGGAGACGGCACCATGCTGGGCATCGGCCGCCGCCTGGCACGGCATGGCACACCGCTGATCGGGATCAACCAGGGCCGCCTGGGCTTCGTCACCGACATCCCGCTGGGCGACTACCAGGCCACCCTCACCCCCATGCTGCAGGGCCAGTACGAGGAAGATTCGCGCCCGCTGATGCAAGCGCGCGTGATGCGCGACGGCGAGTGCGTGTTCGAGGCCCTGGCCATGAACGACGTGGTGGTGGCCCGTGGCGCAACGGCCTCCATGGTGGAGCTGCGCGTCGAGGTCGATGGCCATTTCGTCGCCAACCAGCGCGCCGACGGCCTGATCGTGGCCTCGCCGACGGGCTCGACGGCCTATTCCCTCTCGGCGGGCGGGCCCATGCTGCACCCCTCCGTGGGCGGCTGGGTGCTGGTGCCAATCGCGCCGCACACGCTGTCGAACCGCCCCATCGTGCTGCCCGACAGCACGGAGATCGCCATCGAACTGGTAGGGGGCCGCGACATCAGCGCCAACTTCGACATGCAGTCGCTGACCTCGCTGCTGCACGGCGACCGCATCCTCGTGCGGCGCTCGGCGCACTGCGTGCGCTTCCTCCATCCGCGGGGATGGAATTACTTCGCAACCCTGCGCAAGAAGCTGCGCTGGAACGAAGGGGGATCCTGACCATGGCCCTGCGGCGGATTGCGTTGCGCGACTTCGTGATCGTGCAGGCGCTGGACATCGACCTGCACCTAGGTTTCACGGTGCTGACCGGCGAAACGGGCGCGGGCAAGTCGATCTTGATCGACGCGCTGCAACTGGCCCTGGGGGCCCGCGCCGATACGGGCGTAGTGCGCGAGGGCGCGCGCCAGGCCGACATCTGCGCTGAATTCGACACCCCCGGCCACCTGACGGCATGGCTCGAAGAAGGCGGCTACGAACAGGGCGACACACTCCTGCTGCGCCGCGTGATCGACACCCAGGGCAAGAGCCGCGCGTGGATCAATGGCAGCCCTGCCACCGCCACGCAGTTGCGCGCCCTGGGCGAACACCTGCTCGACATCCATGGGCAGCACGCCTGGCAAAGCCTGACACGCCCTGAATCCGTGCGCGCGCTGCTGGACGCCTACGCGGGTGCCGGCACCCAGAAGATTCGCCAATGCTGGTCTGCCTGGCGCGCGGCGCAGCAGACCCTGGCGCAGGCACGCGCTCAACAGGGCACGTTGCAGCGCGAACGCGAGCGCCTGCAGTGGCAGATTGGCGAAGTCGAGAAATTGGCCCCAGGCCTCCATGAATGGGAGGAGCTCAACACCCGGCACACGCGGCTGTCGCACGCGCGCGCGCTGGCCGACGCCGCGCAGGAGACCCTGACCCTGCTGGAGAACGACCACATCGGCGTGCTCGGCAACCTGGGCCGGGCACACCACCTGATGGCGCAGCATGCGCACATCGATCCGCAATTCCAGGGCATCGCCGAAACCCTCGCCTCCAGCCTGGCCCAGGTCGAGGACGCGCGCCATTCCCTGCACGGCTACACGCGCCGCACCGAACTGGACCCGCGGCAGCTGGAAGAATTGGACACCCGACTCGCCCAGTGGCTGGGGCTGGCGCGGCGCTACAAGCGCCCCCCACAGGAGCTGCCCCTGCTGCTGCAGGGCTGGAAGCAGGAGCTGCAGCAACTGGACACGGCGGCCGACCTGGAGCAGCTCGAAGCGGCGGAGAGAGCCCACGCGCAAGCCTACGACGCCGAAGCCCGGCGCCTCTCCCAATGCCGCGCCAAGGCCGCGCCCTTGCTCTCGCGCGCCATCACGCAGGCCATGCAGGGCCTGGGCATGGCTGGCGGCGTCTTCGCAGTGCAGGTGGAGCGCGCGGCGGAGCCCGCGCCCCACGGCCATGACCAGGTGGGCTTCCTCGTTGCCGGGCACCCCGGCATGACGCCCCGCCCCATCGGCAAGGTCGCCTCGGGCGGTGAACTGTCGCGTATTTCGCTGGCAATTGCTGTCACCACCAGCCAGTTGGGCGAAGCGCCAACGCTGATCTTCGACGAAGTGGACTCCGGCGTGGGCGGGGCCGTGGCCGAAACCGTGGGCCGGCTCATGCAGCAGCTCGGCAAGGACCGGCAGGTGTTGGCGGTGACGCATTTGCCGCAGGTGGCGGCCTGTGCGGACCACCACCTGGTCGTCGCCAAACAGCGCAGCGCGGCAGGCAGCGCCAGTACCGTCACCCCGGTGGAACAGGAAAACCGTATCCGCGAGGTGGCGCGCATGCTGGGCGGCGAGCGGCTGTCGGACACCACCCTGGCACATGCGCGCGAAATGCTCCTGTCTTCCAACACCAACCCGTCGAGGTGATTGCCATGGCGCTTGAAATCGTCCTTCTCACCGGCATGTCGGGCTCGGGCAAATCCGTGGCGCTGCATGCCCTTGAAGATGCGGGCTACTACTGCGTGGACAACCTGCCGCCTGAGCTGTTGTCGCCCTTCGTCGCACTCGAACACCAGCACCATGGCAACCGGGTTGCCATCGCCATCGACGCGCGCAGCGCCACGGGCCTGCCGCAGCTGCCGCAGCAGATTGCCCAATTGCGCAGCCAGGGCGTGGTCATCACGCCCCTGTTTCTCGATGCCTCCACCGGCACCCTGGTGCGACGCTTTTCGGAAACCCGGCGGCGCCACCCCCTGACGCGGGACCACGCGCAGTCGGAACGCAAGGCCCTGGTGCAGACCATCGAACTCGAACGTGAACTGCTGGCCGGCCTGCGCGAGCAAGCACACGTCATCGACACCAGCACGCTGCGCGCCTCGCAGCTTCAGAGCACCATCAAGCACCTGGTGGCAACGCAGGCCGGGCAGCTCACCCTGGTGTTCCAGTCCTTCGCGTTCAAGCGCGGGATTCCCATGGATGCAGACTATGTGTTCGACGTACGGATGCTGCCGAACCCGCACTACGAAGCAGCCTTGCGCGCGCTGACGGGGCGGGACGCGCCCGTGGCCGACTTCCTGCGGCAGCAGCCCGAGGTGTTGCGCATGCAGGAAGACATTGCGCTGTTCCTCGACCGCTGGCTCGACGCGCTGGCGCAGAACCACCGCAGCTACGTCACGGTGGCCATCGGCTGCACGGGCGGCCAGCACCGCTCGGTGTACTTGGTCGAACAGCTGGCGCAACGCTTCGGGCCGCAATGGACGACACTGCGCAGGCACCGCGAACTGGACTGAACCGAATAGGAAGAAAATAAGGCTCTAGCGCTTATCCAGCTAGCGCTAGCAGCTATCAAAAAAGAAGCTAAAACCTCACAACCCTTCGAGCAGCTTGCGCACCGGGGCGGGCAAGCCCAGCGTCGGCCAGCCTGAAGGGCCGTACCAGCCGCCTTGCGCAGGCAGCATGCCCGCGTCACCGGGCACCAGCACGGGGTGCAAGTGCAGGTCCATGTGCGTTAACACGTGCTGAAATGCGGGCAGATGGCGCACCCCCGATACGCCCTCGGCCCACGCCAGCGCTGCGGCGCTGTCGAACACCGGCGGGCAGTACAGGCCTGCCCAAATGCCGTTCATGGGACGGCGCTCCAGCCAGACGGCGCCTGCGGCGTTGCGGCGCAACAGCAGCCACCACGACTGCGCACTGCGCCGCAGCTTGCGCGTGCGTACGGGATACTTCTCCGGGTCACCAGCGCGCCGCGCCGCGCACACCTCGCCCAAGGGGCAAAGATCGCAGCGCGGCTTGCGCGGCAGGCACCAGCCCGCGCCCAGGTCCATCAGCCCCTGCGTGTAGCGCGGCATGGCTTCGTCCAGATCGTCCACCGGCAGCAGATCGTGCGCATGCGCCCACAGCTGGCGCTCATTGCGTGCCACCGCGAGGTCTTCGCCAAAAGCCAGCACGCGCGTGAGTACCCGGCGCACGTTGGCATCCAGGATCGGCACACGCTGCGAGAAACAGAACGCCGCGATGGCACCCGCCGTCGAACGCCCGATGCCCGGCAGCGTCGCCAGCACCTCGGCCGTCGCCGGAAACACCCCGCCATGCACCGCCACGACCTGCTGCGCACAGCGGTGCAGGTTGCGCGCGCGGCTGTAGTAGCCCAGCCCGCTCCACAGTGCCAGAACGTCGTCCAGCGGCGCCGCGGCCAGGGCCGCCACATCGGGAAAGCGCTGCAGGAAGCGCGGGTAGTAATCCAGCACCGTGCTCACCTGCGTCTGCTGCAGCATGATCTCGGACAACCACACCCGGTAGGGGTCGCGCGTTTGCTGCCAGGGCAGGTGGTGGCGCCCATGGGCCGCCTGCCACCGCACCACGCGCGTGGCGATGTCCATGGCGGCGCCCGCCATCAGACGGCAGGCTCTTGCGCGCTCACCGCAGGCACCGCCAACAGGCGCTGGGTGAACTCCGCCAGACGCTGCTCCAGCTGGAGCAATTCTTCTTCGGACGCTTCGATCTCACCCAGGCGCTCGTCCAGGCCGCTGGCGGCATGCTGGATACGGTCCACGGCCTCAATGCGCCGCGCGAAGCTGCGCTTGCGCTCGCGCAGTTGGGCGTCCAGCTGCGCCGTAGCCGACTTGCTCCACAGCTCCAGGTCGTTGGCAACGGACTCGAACACCGTGCGCAGGCGCATGGACAGGGCACGCACCAGGCGCTGGGAGAACTCTGGCTGCGCCAGCTTCAGCGCGTTGCTCATGCCCAGGTACTGCAAATGGCCCTGTTCGATCTTGGCGATGTCCTTCAAGAAACCGTCCAGCGCTGGCACGTCTGCCACCTGCAAGGAAAAGCCGAACTCGGCATTGAGCTGGCGGAACGTGCCATCAAGCATGGCATGAATCTCCGCGCCTGAAGCCTGCGCCTTGTCGATGATGGCGCGCAGGCGTGCGAAGGTTTCCTCGTACACCTTGCGCACGCCCAGCTTGATGCCGCGCTGCTGCAGCGTCTGCGCCAGATCGGCCAACTCGGCCTTCAACGCGCGGGCACCCAGTTGGTGAAACAGGTCGCGCAGCAGCTTGAGGTGCACCGCGCGCACCGCCTGGATCTTGGCCGCGCTGGCGTCGAATTCATGCTGTTCCTGCTCGATGCGGCCACGCATGGCCTCGATCACCGAGGCGTTCTTGCCGCGCAGGCTGCGCAGCTCCAGCATCTGCTCGTCCAGGTCGCGCCGGCGCACGTTGATCACGCGCTCCGTCTCCGCGCGCAGCCCGGCCACCCCAGTGGCCACGGCTGAACGCAGGATCGCCTGCCGCTGGCCCATGATGCCCTGGGCCAGCGCCTCTTCCAGCACGGGCAATCCGCTGGATTCGAGCAGCAGATCGTTGCAGGTCACCTTGGCCACCAAACCCTTTTGCGCCGAAATGGGCACCACCCGCTCGCGCGGCATGGCCAACATTTCCGCCACCGTGGCGCACTGGCGTTCAAGCTGGGCCTGCACCTGCTCGGCAGAGTTCAGCGCGTCCCACAGGGTATCGATCTTGTTGAGCACAACCCAGCGGCCTTCGGCCTGCCCTTCCGGCGCGGCAAGGTGCTCGCGCCATATCGACAGGTCGGAACGGGTCACGCCAGTGTCGGCCGCCAGGATAAACACGACGGCATGCGCCTGCGGAATCAGGCTCACCGTCAGTTCCGGCTCGGCCCCGACCGCGTTGAGCCCCGGCGTATCGAGGATGACCAGCCCCTGCTTGAGCAAGGGGTGGGGCATGTTGATCAGCGCATGGCGCCACATCGGCACCTCGACCATGCCCTGCGCATCAACCATGGGGTTTTCCTCTGGCAGCTCGTCGTGCCAGAACCCGAGGGCGCGTGCCTCCTCCTGGCTCACCCGGCGTACTTCAGAGACCTTCTCAAGCGCCTTGCTCACCTGGTCGGCGTCGTTCACGTCGAGCGCCAATTGCACCCAGTGCTCGGGGCGCAGACGCCATTCCGCCAAACCCTGCGGCTGCAGGCGCGTTTCGATCGGCAGCAGGCGCAGGCAGGGGGCGATCTCGGGGTCGTAGCCCAACTCCGTCGGGCACATGGTGGTGCGCCCTGCACTGGCCGGCATGATGCGCCTGCCGTAGTCGGCGAAGAAGATGGCGTTGATCAATTCGGACTTGCCGCGCGAGAACTCCGCAACGAAGGCCACCATCACCTTGTCGCTGCGCACCTGGGCTTCCAGGCGCTGCAGCCGCTCCTCCACGGCGGCATCCATCAGGCCGTTGGCCTGCATCCATTCGGACAGCTGCTTGAGCTGCTGCGCAAATGCACGCCGCCACGCGCCGTGCTGATCGAATTGCTCGTTGAATGAGGGTCCCACTGTATTCCTGGAGTTAGACGTCCAGGCCAAGGCTGGAGCCACCAAAATATAGCATCGCCCATAGGCTGCTGGCGAGGCGACTATGGACGTTGGCAGCGAGGACAAAAAAAGCTACTGCGCTGCCCCTGCTTCAGGGATTGGATGGTGCTGCCGCAAGCCAGGCACGGCGCTCCGGCCCGCCCGTACACCCGCGCTGCCAGCTGAAAATGCCCCGGATTGCCAGCAGCGCTCGAAAAATTCCGCAGCGTCGAGCCGCCCCGCTCCACCGCCAATGCCAGCACATCCCTGATCGCCTGGTGGAGCCGGCGCATACGCACATCGCCAATCGCTGCCGCAGCCACCGTCGGCCGTATGCCCGCGAGGAACAGCACCTCCGACGCATAGATGTTGCCCACGCCGACAACCACCTTGCCGCCCAGTAGCAACTGTTTGATGGGCGCGCGGCTGGCGCGCAGCCCGGCGCGCAGGGCCTCGAAAGTGAATGCGTCGGACAGCGGCTCCAACCCCAGACCACCGAGCAGCTTTTGCGCCACGGCAGCGTCCTGCGACTCGGCAAACACCACGGCGCCAAAGCGGCGCGGGTCATTCAAGCGCAGGATGCCCTGGCTGGTGACCAGATCGAAATGGTCATGCGTGCCCGCGGGCGGCAGACTGGGCGCGAACCGCAGGCTTCCCGACATGCCCAGGTGCACCAGCAGCAGCCCCGCACTCAAGTCGACCAGCAGGTACTTGCCACGGCGGCGCACGCCCTGCACGCGCTGCCCCACGAGACGCGCTGGACTGCAACCCAAAGGCCAGCGCAGCGGCTTTCCTGGTACGGCCGCGAGGATTTGCGCACCGGTGATTTCCGAGGCGAAACTGCGGCGCGTCACTTCGACTTCTGGCAACTCGGGCATGGCGATGGCTTAGGGAAAATGCGACGGGGCTTGGATTATTATGGGTTGATGCTGCATTTTCTTCGCATCCGGCATCTGTCCTGGGCCCTTGCCCTCCTTCCGCTGGCCAGCTGGGCACAGCCCGCCAGCCGCCCGCCAGCCAGGGCGGCGGCGCTCCCGCAGGCGATCACTGAGGCCCTGAACGCTGAACTGTTCTACGAAGTGCTGCTGAGCGAACTCTCGACGAGTGCCGGCGACCCCGGCACCGGGTACGCGCTCATGCTCGACGCTGCCCGCCGCAGCGACGACAGCGCCCTGTACCGCCGCGCAGTGGAAATCGCGCTGCAGGCACGCTCTGGAGACTCGGCCCTGGCAGCAGTGCGCACCTGGAAAAACGCCCAGCCCCAGTCGCGCGACGCCAATCGCTTCCTGCTGCAGATCCTGGTGGCCCTCAACCGCACCGGCGACACGGCAGAGCCGCTGCGCCAGGAACTGGCGTACACGGCCGCACCGAACAAAGCGGCCGCACTGCAGGCGATACCGCAGCTCTACGCCAGAACCAGCGACAAGGCGCTGGCGGCCTCGGTCGTGGAACAAGCCCTGCAAGATGCGCTGAACGATCCGGCGCTGAGCGCCATCGCCTGGAGTACCGTCGGCCGCATGCGCCTGGCTGCCAACGACCCCATGGGAGCACTTGCCGCTGCGCAGACCGCGCAAGCGCTGTCCCCCTCGGCCGACAATCTCGCCCTGCTGGCGCTGGAGCTGGTGGCTGAAGGCGTCAGCGCCGCGGAACCCATCGTGACCCGCTACTTCGAGGGCCACACCACGCCAGACATGCGCCTGGCCTATGCACGATCCTTGATGGGCCAGCAACGCTACGCAGAGGCCGCTGTGCAACTGGACATTCTGACCAAGGAGAAACCGGATCTACCCGACCCCTGGCTACTGCAAGCCACCCTGCAGGTACAAGACAACCGTCTGGACGCGGCGCAAGCCTCCTTGCAGCGTTTCACCGCCCTGGCCGAACAGCTGCCGCAGGAAGAAGCGCGCAAGGCCGGCCTCACCCAGGCCTACCTGCTGCACGCCCAGATCGCCGAGAAGCGCCAGCGCTTCGACGAAGCCGAGGCCTGGCTGGCACGCATCGACAACAGCGACGAACTCTTCGGCGCCCAAGTGCGGCGCGCCTCGCTGCTGGCCCGGCAGGGGCGCCTGTCCCACGCTCGGGCACTGATCCAGAGCCTGCCGGCCGCGACACCCGAGGACGAGCGCATGAAGCTCTCGGCCGAGGTGCAGTTGCTGCGCAACGCCCAGCAGTACCAGGACGCCTACGAGCTGCAAGGTCGTCTGGTCGCCCTGGCACCGCAGGACAACGATCTGCTCTACGACCAAGCCATGCTCGCCGAAAAGGCCGGCCTCCAGGAAGTGATGGAACAGCTGCTGCGCAAGATCATCGCCCGCCAGCCTGACTACCACCACGCCTACAACGCGCTGGGCTACGTCCTGGCAGATCGCGGCGTGCAACTGGAGGAAGCCAGACAGCTGATCGAGAAAGCCCTGGAATACGCCCCTGGCGACCCCTACATCACCGACAGCCTCGGATGGGTGCAATTCCGCCTGGGCAACCTGTCTCGGGCCCTGGAACTTCTGGAGAGCGCCTACAAGAAGCGGCCAGACGCGGAAATCGCCGCCCACCTGGGTGAAGTGCTGTGGACCCTGCAACAGCAGGACGCTGCGCGCAACATCTGGCGTGAAGGGCTGCGCCAGAGCCCCGACAACGAGGTGCTGCAAGGTACGCTCCGGCGCCTCGGGGTCCAGCCTTGAAATGGCTCGCATGCTGGGCCGTGGCGCTGCTGTTGCTGGCTGGCTGTGCCCAGCCGCCCCGGCAGGCTGCCAGCACCCCAGAAGCATGGAGTGGCCGCCTCGCGCTGCAGGTGGACGATCCGTCCGCGCAGTCCTTTAGCGCCGGCTTCGACCTGCGCGGCAGCCCCGAAGCCGGCGAACTCTCTCTCTACAGCCCTTTCGGGTCGGTACTCGCACGCCTGACATGGACGCGCGACATGGCCCGGCTGGAGCAGGACGGCGCAGTGCGCCAATCCCCCTCGCTGGAGGACTTGCTGCAGGAAATCACCGGCAGCCATCTGCCCGTAGCGGCATTGTTTGACTGGCTGCACGGGCGTTCCGCTGCCGCCGAAGGCTGGCAGGCCGACCTCGGCGCAGCGCGCCAGGGGCGGATCGTGGCCCAACGGTTGCAGCCCCTGCCGCGGGCCACGCTGCGCATCCTTCTCGACCGTTGACCCTATGCAAGCGCTCTACGACCTGCCAGCCCCGGCAAAGCTCAACCTGTTCCTGCACATTACGGGGCGGCGCGCCGACGGCTACCACCTGATGCAATCGGTCTTCATGCTCATTGACTGGTGCGACACGCTGCACGTTGAGCACCGCGCCGATGGCCGCATCACCCGCGAAGACCTGGGCGAAGGCCCTGCCCTGCCAGCGGAGGATTTGATCGTACGCGCAGCACGCGCCTTACAGGCCGCCACGGGGTGCCAAGCGGGCGCCCACATCGGCGTGGTCAAGCGCATCCCAGCGCAGGCCGGCATGGGCGGCGGCTCGTCCGATGCAGCCACCACCTTGCTGGCCCTGAACAGACTCTGGAACCTGCGGCTCAGCACCGCCGAGCTGCAGGCCATCGGCGTCCAGCTCGGCGCCGATGTGCCGTTCTTCTTGTGCGGCACCAACGCCTGGGTCGAGGGAATCGGTGACATAATCTCGCCGCTCGAAACGCCGTATGGGCTGCCGTCCACAACGTTTCTTGTGGTCAAGCCCCAGGCGGGCCTGGATACGAAAACCATTTTTTCGCATCCAGATCTGAAACGCAATTCAGATAGTGCTACAATAGCGAGCTTTGCTGCAGACCACTTTGGCTTTGGCCAAAATAACTTGCAGACCGTAGCACAAGCCCTGTGCCCAGAAGTCAACCACGCTATCGCATGGCTCTCTTCGAAAGGATTGCAGGGCAAAATGACCGGATCTGGAAGCGCAGTGTTTGCACAAATGCCGCATGCGGTAAATTTGTCAGGAGCAGATAGCAAATGGCAAATAAAAGTATGCAATAATCTGCAGCTTCATCCTTTGGCAGGATGGGCGTCAGATTGATAGTTTTCGGTGGGTCGTCGCCAGACGATCAACCAGTGTAGGGGAGTCGCCAAGTTGGTTAAGGCACCGGATTTTGATTCCGGCATGCGAGGGTTCGAGTCCTTCCTCCCCTGCCAAATACCTTTGCGGTCACGCAACATCTCAACGGCGCAGACGAGACGCTCATGCAAGCCACCAATCCCGATTTTCTGGTCTTTACCGGCAACGCAAATCCTGGCTTGGCGGCCGACATCGCTGCCTATCTCGGTTCCTCGCTGGGCGCTGCGGACGTAGGCCGCTTCTCGGACGGCGAAGTCACCGTCGAAATCAAGCAGAACGTGCGCACGCGCGACGTCTTCGTCGTCCAGTCCACCTGCGCGCCGACCAACGACAACCTGATGGAACTGCTGATCATGGTCGATGCGCTCAAGCGCGCCTCGGCCGAACGCATCAGCGCCGTGATTCCCTATTTCGGTTATGCCCGCCAAGACCGTCGCCCGCGTTCCACGCGCGTGCCGATTTCGGCCAAGGTGGTGGCCAACATGCTGCAGGCCGTCGGCGTGAACCGCGTGCTGACCATGGATCTGCACGCAGACCAAATCCAGGGCTTCTTCGACATTCCCGTCGACAACATCTACGCCTCGCCCGTGCTGCTGCGCGACCTGGCGCAGAAAAACTACGAAGACCTGATCGTCGTCAGCCCTGACGTTGGCGGCGTGGTGCGTGCACGCGCACTGGCCAAGCAGCTCGGTTGCGACCTGGCCATCATCGACAAGCGCCGCCCCAAGGCCAACGTGTCCGAAGTCATGCATGTCATTGGTGACATCGAGGGCCGTAACTGCGTCATCATGGACGACATGATCGACACCGCAGGCACGCTGGTGAAGGCCGCTGAAGTGCTCAAGCAGCGCGGCGCCAAGAAGGTCTACGCCTACTGCACGCACCCCATCTTTTCGGGCCCGGCCATTGAGCGCATCGCGCAGGGCTCTGCACTCGACGAGGTTGTCGTCACCAACACGATTCCGCTGTCCGAGACGGCCAAGGGCTGCAGCAAGATCCGCCAGCTGTCCGTGGCCCCGCTGATCGGTGAGACGATCCAGCGCATCGCCTCGGGCGAATCGGTCATGAGTTTGTTCTCGGAATAAGCGTCCCTCCAGACGCTGTTGCGGGTTCACCGCCCGGGCTTGCTGCTGTGAAGGCGGCAGGCCCTTTTTGTCAAACGGGGATCGGCTGGTCGCGGCCGCCCCAACCAGGAGTTACACCATGAAATTCGTCGCTTTTGAGCGCGCCAAGCAGGGTACGGGTGCGAGCCGCCGTCTGCGCAATGCCGGCAAGACCACCGGCATCGTCTACGGCGGCACCGCCGAGCCCCAAGCCATCGAGCTGGACCACAACGCCCTGTGGCACGCCCTGAAGAAGGAAGCCTTCCACTCCAGCATCCTGGAAATGGAACTGGCCGGCCAAACCAGCAAGGTCGTGCTGCGCGACGTGCAGTACCACCCCTTCAAGCAGCTGGTGCTGCACGTGGACTTCCAGCGCGTGGACGACAAGACCAAGATCCACCTGAAGGTGCCACTGCACTTCGAAGGCGCTGAAAACTCGCAGGCCGTCAAGGTCGAAGGCTGCACGGTCACGCCGCTGCTGCACGAACTGGACGTGGTGTGCATGCCCTCGCAACTGCCCGAGTTCATCAAGGTGGACCTGAGCCAGCTGAACTCCAAGTCCACCATGGGTGTGCAGTCGATCAAGCTGCCCAGCGGCGTGAAGGCCGTGCTGCGTGGTTCCAACAAGAACCCCGCACTGATCTCGATCAAGCTGCCCGAGGTGGTGGTCGACGCCGCTGCGGCTGCGGCTCCTGCTGCAGCACCCGCCAAGAAGGGCAAGAAGTAATCTCTTCCCCCCGCGGCTGCCAGCCTGCACGGCCTGGCAGCCCGCACCCGCCAGCGGCCCACCTTGTGTGGGCCGTTTGCTTTGGGACAATGCCACACCATGATCAAACTGTTTGTCGGACTGGGCAATCCGGGCCCCGAGTACGAGGCCACGCGCCACAACGCGGGCTTCTGGTGGATCGACGCGCTGGCGCGCGAGCTGGGCGCCACTCTGGTGCCCGAGCGCAGCTACTGGGGCCTGGTGGCACGCACCAACGTGCAGGGCGAAAGCCGCTGGCTGCTACAGCCGCAGACGTTCATGAACCTCTCGGGCAAATCGGTGGCGGCCCTGGCGCGCTTCTTCAAGATCCAGCCACACGAGATCCTGGTGGCGCATGACGAGCTGGACTTCGCCCCCGGCCAGGTCAAGCTCAAGCGTGGCGGCAGCCACGGCGGGCACAACGGCCTGCGCGACATCCATGCCCAGCTCGGCTCGCCCGACTACTGGCGCCTGCGCATCGGCATCGGCCACCCGGGCACGAAGGCCGAAGTGGTGCACTGGGTGCTGAA
>RRZT011964332.1_pt1 | contig 13422 bp, 8 predicted proteins | sample 2165551 | NCBI WGS metagenome assembly RRZT01 (sample SAMN10456910, study PRJNA506462) | wastewater metagenome | biome: wastewater; feature: sludge; material: wastewater sludge; isolation source: wastewater sludge with Escherichia coli K12::gfp cells carrying plasmid... | place: USA: Moscow, Idaho ... | reverse complement strand
CGGCGCCGGTCAGGATCGGCGACACCATCTATGCCGAGACACTCGTGCTCGACAAGCGTGTTTCGGCGAGTCGGCCGGGGGAGGGGGTCGTGACTCTGGAGCACAGCGCCCGCAACCAGAACGGGGTGGTGGTCGCAAAGGCGACTCGGACCACGTTGGTCCGGCTGCAACCGGCCGCAGCTTCCACTATGGATAGCTTCATCCCCGATGTCGGAGAAAATCCTATCCATAGAGCGCCGGGCGATCAGGCGGCACGCGATGAGTGACTGGTTTCCGGGCCCGGCCTGGCTGTTCTGCCCGGCTGACCGGCCCGATCGCTATGCCAAGGCCCTCAGCCGAGCTGACCTGGTGATCGTCGACCTCGAAGACGCCGTGGCCCCGGCGAATCGACCTGCTGCCCGTGACGCACTCCGTCGGCTGGCGCACGACGGGGTGCTCGACCCCGACCGGACACTCGTCCGGATCAATGGCACCCAGAGCGGCGATCATCCGCTCGATCTGGCCGTGCTGGCTGAAGTCGGCTTGCCGCGGGCGATGTTGGCCAAGAGTGAGGATCCGGTCCAGCTGGCCGCCATCGAGCACGAGGTGGTGCTGCTGGTCGAGACCCCCCGAGGCATCGAGCGCATTGCCGAGCTGGCCGCCCAAGACAACGTCATCGGCGCCATGTGGGGTGCCGATGACCTGGTCGCCGGGTTGGGTGGCACGACCAGTCGACACCCCGACGGCCGCTATCGCGATGTGGCGCGCTTTGCCCGATCCAGAGCGCTGATCGCCGCAAAGGCCGCCGGCCGCCTCGCCGTCGATGCCGTGCACATGGACATCGCCGACACCGCCGGACTTGCCGCCGAGTGTGAAGACGCTGTGGCCAGCGGATTCGATGCGACTGCGGCGATCCATCCTTCTCAGGTGCCGATCATCCGGACGGCATACGCGCCATCTCCCGGCCAGGTCGACTGGGCCACGCGGCTGCTGGCTCACGTGGGCGAGGACCGGGGGGTGACCACCTTCGAGGGGCGGATGGTCGACGGACCGGTCTACACCCAGGCCGAGCGGGTACTCCGGCTCGCCGCTACCGCCATTCCAGCTGGGGACAGCTGATGGTGAGTCTGCGCGACCTCGCCGACGAGCTGCGGGACCGACTCGCCGTCGTGCGACAAGGCGGCAGCGAGGCAGCCCGGACCAGGCACACTGAGCGCGGCAAGCTGCTGGTCCGGGATCGGGTCGATCGGCTGCTGGATCCGGGCAGCCCTTTTCTCGAACTCAGCCCACTGGCCGCGTACGAGATGTATGGCGGCGCGGTGCCCAGCGCCGGCATTGTCACCGGAGTCGGCCGGGTCAGCGGGCGCGAGGTGATGGTGGTCGCCAACGATGCGACGGTCAAGGGCGGCACCTACTATCCGATGACCGTCAAGAAGCACCTGCGCGCCCAGGCGATTGCGGCCGACAACCAGCTGCCGTGCATCTATCTAGTCGATTCCGGTGGCGCCTTCCTGCCGCTGCAGGACGAGGTGTTCCCCGACCGGGAGCACTTCGGCCGGATCTTCTTCAACCAGGCAACGCTTTCCGCCCGTGGGATCCCACAGGTCGCCAGTGTGATGGGCTCGTGCACGGCCGGCGGCGCCTACGTTCCTGCGATGAGCGACGAGACGGTGATCGTGCGTAATCAGGGCACCATCTTCCTCGGTGGCCCGCCGTTGGTGAAAGCGGCGACCGGTGAGATCGTCACCGCCGAAGAACTCGGCGGCGGCGACGTCCACGCCCGGTTGTCCGGCGTGGTCGACCATCTCGCCGACGACGACGCGCATGCGCTGGCAATCGTCCGTAGCATCGTCGGCACCATCGAGCGCCGTCCCACTGGGCCGCCCTACGAACTGGCCCAGGTCGAGGAGCCACACGAGGATCCGGAGACCCTCGACGATGTGGTGCCGACCGACACCCGTACGCCGTACGACGTTCGCGAGGTGATCCGGCGGATCGTCGACGGCAGCCGGCTGCACGAGTTCAAACGGCTGTACGGCGAGACGCTGGTCTGCGGTTTCGCCCACATCTGGGGGCACCCGGTCGGCATCATCGCCAACAACGGCATCCTGTTCAGCTCGTCAGCGCTGAAGGGTACGCACTTCATCGAGCTGTGCAATTCCCGGGGCATCCCGCTGGTCTTCCTGCAGAACATCAGCGGCCTCATGGTCGGCCGCGAGTACGAGAACGGCGGTATCGCCAAGGATGGTGCCAAGCTGGTCACAGCGGTCGCCTGCTCGGTGGTGCCCAAGTTCACCGTCGTCATCGGCGGCTCGTTCGGGGCCGGCAACTACGGCATGTGCGGCCGGGCCTTCGATCCTCGCTTCCTGTGGATGTGGCCGAACGCGCGGATCTCGGTGATGGGTGGCGAGCAGGCAGCCTCGGTGCTGGCTACCGTGCGAGGCTTCACCGACCGGGACGAGGAAGAGGCGTTCAAGGAGCCGATCCGAGCCCAGTACGAGCAGCAAGGCTCACCCTATTATTCGACCGCGCGGCTCTGGGATGACGGCATCATCGACCCGGCCGACACCCGCCGGGTGCTCGGGCTGGGCCTGGCCATCGCCGCCAACGCCCCGACCCCGGCGCCGTCCTACGGCGTCTTCCGGATGTGAGCGTGATGCCTGCCATCGGGACACTGCTGATCGCCAACCGCGGCGAGATCGCGATCCGGGTGATGCGCACCGCCCGCCGGATGGGCATCCGGACGGTCGCGATCTACACCGATCTCGACCGAGCGGCTCCACACGTCGCGGCCGCCGACGAGGCCTGTTGGGTGCCGAGCTATCTCGACAACGAGGCCGTCATCGCGGCTGCCCGGACGACGAAGGCGGATGCCATCCATCCCGGGTACGGGTTCTTGTCCGAGCGGGCCTCCTTCGCTCAGGCCGTCGAGACCGCCGGCCTCACCCTGGTCGGGCCGCCGGCCGCAGTGATGGAGGTGATGGGTCGCAAGGACGCTGCCCGAGAGATCGCGGCGGTCGCGGGCGTGCCCGTCGTGCCCCGCGGCGAGGACGCCGGCTATCCGATGCTGATCAAGGCCGCGGCCGGTGGCGGCGGCAAAGGCATGCGGATCGTCCGTTCGCCGGCCGACCACGACGAGGCAGCGACCGCGGCCCGCCGGGAGGCGAAGGCGGCGTTCGGCGACGACACGATCCTGGTGGAGGCCTACATCGAACGGGGCCGGCACATCGAGGTCCAGATCCTGGCCGACGCCCACGACGAGGTGCTGCACCTGTTCGAGCGGGACTGCTCCAGCCAGCGGCGCTATCAGAAAGTCGTCGAGGAGGCGCCGGCTCCAACGATCGGTCCCGAGACACGCGAGCTGGTCACTTCGAGCGCCGTGGCGCTGGCCAAACAGGTCGGTTATCGGAACGCAGGCACGGTCGAGTTCCTGGTGGACGAGGAGACCGGTCGGGCGTACTTCCTGGAGATGAACACCCGGCTCCAGGTCGAACATCCGGTCACCGAGGCGATCACCGGGCTCGACCTGGTCGAGCTCCAACTGCGCATCGCGGCTGGGGAGCCGCTGCCGATCAGTCAGTCCGAGGTCACGGTCACCGGTCACGCGATCGAGGCCCGGGTGTATGCCGAGGACTCCTTCCACGGCTTCCTCCCGCAGGCCGGTCGGGCATCGACGGTGCGGTGGCCGACCGGCGTCCGGGTCGATCAGGCTCTTGTCTCGGGTCAGGTGGTGAGCACCGCGTACGACCCGATGCTGGGCAAGATCGTTGCTCACGGTCCGGATCGTGACTCCGCTCGGCAACGGCTGATCGCGGCCCTGGACCGGACGGCGATCCTGGGGCTGACCACCAACACCGGCTTTCTCCGCGAACTGGTGGCCGGTGACGCCTTCGCTGCGGCGGAGATCGACACCACCTGGCTGGATCGGCATCAGCTGGCGCTGCCCGACGACACCGTCCCACGGGTTCTCGCCGCCTGGGCCGTGGCGGCGTCCGTCAGTGGGGAGTCTTGGTCAGAAAACCCCATGGGAGGGGGCTCTTGCGCCAAAAGTCCGGACCCGTTCCAGGCTGATGGATGGCGGTGCGGGGGACCACCGGCCCCGATGATCGTGGACCTGGACCGGCCGGTGGTGGTCGATCGAGAGGCTGGCCGGGTGGATGGTCTGGAGGTCCATGCGCTCGCTGTCCCGGACGGAACCGGGGACGGCTGGCTCAGTCTGGAGATCGATGGCGTACGGCAGGTTGGTTTGGTCGAGTTGACCAGGCATGGCGCCGAGGTGGTCTACCGCGGACAGCGGTGGGTGTTCGAGCGGCCCGATGTCTTCTCCGATCATGCGGGAGTTGCGGACAGTGGGGCGATCCGCGCGCCGATGCCCGGCACCATCGTGGCTGTCCGGGTGGCCGAGGGCGAGCTGGTGGCGGTCGACCAGGTGTTGGTCGTGCTCGAGGCGATGAAGATGGAGATGCCGCTCCGAGCGCCGTTCGCAGGCACAGTGACTAACCTGAGCGCGGCCACCGGGATGCCGGTCGCGCTCGGAGCCGTGCTGTGTGACATCCAGCCGCTCGATGACATTCAGGGCGCTGATGAACCCCAGGCCGGGTGAGGCAGGCGAGACTGTAGCCACGCGCTGGTGATTGAGGAGGAGGGCGGGATGCTCGGCTCACTGAGTCAGCTGCTGACCGTGGGCTTGGCTGCGGCGTTCAGCTCGGTGCCGATCACGGTCCTGCTGGTGATCCTGGTCTCGCCGCGCCGCTCGGTTTCTGCGTTCCCGTACGCGTTGGGTTGTGTGGCCGGCACGCTGGGCGTGGTGCTGGCTGCGGTAGCCGCGGCTCAACTGATGCCGGAGCCACGCCCCCGGCAACCGAGCGTCACCATCGCGATCGTCGAGTTCGTGCTGGGTGCGGCGCTGATCGGGCTGGGAATTCGCGCCTGGGTACGCCGCCGCCGGCCTCGCCACACCCGGAAGCTGCCGAACTGGGCCGCGACGGCGCTCGAGGGGATGGGCCCGTTTCGAGCCTTCGTCATCGGAGTGATCCTGGAGTTCCGGGCCAAGAGCATCGTGCTCGCGTTGGTCGTCAGCCTGCAGGTGCACGCGACCGCCAACCGCACCTTGGCCATCTTGGTGATCGTGATCTACGTCGTCATCTCTACCGTGACGATCACGATCCCGGCGCTGGCGATGCTGATGGCGCCGCAACGTACCGAGCCCTGGCTGACCGCCGCGACCGCCCGCCTGGCCACCGCCGGACCGGTGATCAGCGCGGCTGCTCTGTGTCTGCTGGGGCTGGGTCTGCTCGGATTGGGTCTGGTCGGGCTCGGTGTCGTCGGCGCCGGGGTGTCCAACTGAGGTGGACTGCTCAGGTCCAGACCCAGTACGCCGCCACGGCCATCGGGATCAGCCCCAGCACGAGCAACGGTGAATACGGATGGCGCCGGTTGATCACCAGCACCGCCGCTGCCGTCAGCATGCCGGCGACGCCACCCATCACCCACAGCCCGATCCGGCTGCCAGCATCGAAGTCGAGGGCGTTCAACGCCGTCAGGGTGGACAGCAGGACAGCGATGCCGCCGCCTACGACCAGAGCCAGGACCGACGCCACGATCCGTTGGACCAGATCCAGACTCTGTTCATCCTTCTCTTGCTCGGCTCGCTCGAGATCCTGCGCGCGCTGGGGATCCGCGAGCGGTTGCTCCTCGACTGCGCGGTCCTTGACGTGATGACGCCTCATGTCGCACCTCCCGGTTGCGTGGTGACGCTCTTCGGTGCGGTGTTCGTCTGGTCGCTCGACGTGCCCGTCAAAGCCTGCTGGCTCGGCGGTCGCGCTGGGGCACGGGCGAATACCTCTTGCTCCAAACGTACCCGCCCGTCGGGAGACCCGCGGATCGGCGGATCGGGCATCCCGGTGCAGGTGAATCGGCGGCGCTGGCCCCTTTCCCACTTCGCACCAACAGCGTCTACTGCGCACCAGGTAGACCCCATGCGCAGTCGCATCAAATGGTGCGGAGTCGAAACGGAAATGGTGCGCAGAACGGGACCCGGACCCGATCTCAGTCCTAGCCGATCTCAGCTCGAGGCCAGTCCGAGGCCCTTCTCCAGCGAGGCGATGATCTTCGGCCGGAGTTCGGTGGCGGCGATCACCTCATCCACCGAGCCGACGTCGACGGCGCGGTGGATGTTGTGCACCCGGTCGAATTCGGTGGCCACGTCGCCGAGCTTCTCGCTGCGTACGTCACGGCGCAGCTCGGCCAGCTCAGTCGCCAACGTGGCCCGCTCGGCATCGGAGGCAGCAGCCAGCTGCTCCTCCAAGGCAAGAACTCGCGGGTCCTTGGCCGTCCGAGCGTCGACGTCGCGGGAGAAGACCACGGCCGCAGCGGGGGCGCCACCGATCACCGAGGCGAACGAGCCCTCGATGCCGAGCACGGTCATCGAAGGGTTCAGGGCCTTGGAGAACACCACGAACGCGCCGCCGTGATAGCGGGAGATCACACAGAACACGATCGGGCCCCGGAAGTTGACGATCGCCCGGCCGATCTCGGCGCCGTACTCCAGTTGGAGCTTGCGCAGCGACTCCGGTGACCCGTCGAAGCCGGACAGGTTGGCCAGCACCACGACGGGTCGGTTGCCGCTGGCGGCATTGATGGCCCGGGCGGTCTTCTTCGACGACCGGGGGAACAGGGTGCCCGCGGTGTAGACGTCCGGTCCGTCGGCGGGCGGGAACCCCTGTCGGGGAACGGACTTCGATTCGATCCCGATCAGGCAGACGGGCAGGCCGCCGAGATGCGCGTCCCACACCACCGAGGTCTCGGCGTTGGCCATCTGGGCCCAGCGCTCCTGCGTCGGATGGTCCTGGTCGGACACGGCTGCCATCACCGTGCGGATGTCGAACGCCTTCTTGCGATCCGGGTTCGTCACGCTGGAGAAGATGTCACCGACGCAGGCGAAGCCCGAGTCGGCCGGATCGTGCGGGAAGCCCGTCACGTCGCGGTCGTAGGGATCGGAGGTCGGTGCCCGGCGCGGCCCGGTCTCGCCCGGCGCCACATAGCTGTGCTCGTAGTGCGCCATCAAGATCTCCCGGGCACTGGTGAGATCGGGCGCCCAATACTGCGCCTGGCCGTTCGGGCCCATGACCCGGTCATAGCCGCCGATGCCGAAGTTGTCCTCGGCGGACACGCTGCCGGAGAAGTCCAGGGTCTGCTTGCCGGTCAGCACCATCGCCGAGTCCGGGGTCATGATCAACACACCCTTGGTGTGCATCAGCATGGTCGCCTCGGCGTTCCAGTACGGCTGCGCGCCGACGTTGATGCCGGCCACCACGACATTGATCTCGCCGCCGTTCTGGGTGAACTCGACGATCCGCTTCAATGCCCTGGCGACCCAGTCCATGTTCTCGGTGCCGGACTCCATCGAGATCCGCGCACCGGCGGACAAGGCGAACCATTCGACCGGGATCCCGCGCTCCTCGGCGAGGTCCAGGGCGGCGATGATCCGGGTGCACTCGGCTTCGGCCACCGCGCCCAGCGACCGCAGCGGATCGCCGCACAGCACGACTCGTTCGATGCCGTCGGGATAGCGCTCGGTCGGGGTGGAGATGAGCCCGGCGATGATGCCGGCCTTGTTCTGCCCGTACGGACGATCGACCGGCACCAACTGCTGCCCGGTGTCGTCCAGGTCGTACTCGATCGACGTCCCCTCCGGCCCGGCGATCATGGCCTGCACCTCGTACGGGTAGACCACCCCGCGCCGCTTGGCCCGGACCACCTTCTGGTCGTAGTCGTCGAGCGGTTTCAGCCGATACAGCGGTGGCTCGCCGAGCGTGGTCACCACGCCCGAGCCCGGCTGGTAGTGGAAGCCCGCCACCAGCAGGTGCTCATCGCCTTCGGGCAGCCGTACGGTGCCGCCGACCAGCAATTCCTCGATGCCGGCACCGGTGGTCATCGGCGCGAGCTGGCTCTGCAGCGCGGTCAACTGCTCCGGATCGGCCGCGATCGTCGGCCAGATGTAGATCCAGACGTAGTTCATGTCCAGCCGCTTGCCGGCCACCCCGGCGGCGGCCCGCACCCGGCGGATCGCCTCACGGCAGTTGGAGATCGCCCGCTCCGCATGCGGCAGGCCGATCACCCGGCCCTGGTCGTCGCGACTCACCGCCAACTGGCGGACTTGGGCCAGGGCGACCAGGCGGACATCGGCCTCGTTGCCCGGCGCGACGCAGCGATAGAGCAGCACGTCCTCGGGTGCCTCCAGCCGGGTCACGTCGAACTCCCGGAGCCGGCCCAGCGTCAGCCGACGGCCGATCATCGGGTGCACGCCGCGGATCAGTGTGTCCTCCACCAGGATCGCGTCCGGGTCGGGTGCTCCGGGCTCGGGCCGGAAGATGAAATAGCCGACCCGGCCGTCGCCGGGGCAGGTCGCGACCGTGAACCGGGTGCCCTCCCGCATCAAGCCCAGGCCGGCGAGCCGATGCGCGATCTGAGCCGAGGCGTCCTCGTCGTCGGTCGGCGCCGTCGGCCAGGACAGATAGAGATCGATCACGCTGCGATGCCCGGCGGGCGCCTGGGCGATCTGGTCGGCGAGGGCAGTGACCAGACCAGTGCCCGGCGCCAGCTCGTCGAACCGGCCGATCGTGCTGACCACATGGGTGGGCCGCCGGTCGGTGACGTAGTCGGCCACCGCGAACGGCCGGCCACCGACGCTCAGCTCACGCAGGTCGTGCAGGGCATAGCCGCGGTAGTGACGTTTGATCAGCACGGCCAGCATCGGCTCGTCGGACGGCATCACCTCGTCCTCGATCCGGGCAGCCAGGAACCGGGCGATCGGCTCCGGGATGTCGACCAGCTTGTCGATCCGGGCGTCCCGTTCCGGTCCGGCCGGGAGATCCGTCAAAGCCTCCAGCTCGGCCGACACACTGTCCAGCACGCTCTGCCGCTCCGCATCGACCAGCGGCTGGTCATACCAGCGGAACCGTACGCTGCGGGCCAGCTCGCCCACGATCGGGAAGCGGAGCTGGGTAGCGGTGACCAGCCGGTCGAGCAGGTCGTGATACTGATGCTCGGCCGATGCCGGCGGCGGTGGCTCGCCGATCCACCGTTGCAGGATCGAGGTGACCAGCTGCACGTCGGGAGTCCAGCGCTGCTGGGCCAAGAACATCCGGAAGACGGCCCGTTCGAGCTCGGGAGTGTGGTCCAGGTCGGTGATCCCGTAGTGCCGCAGTGCCCGGGTCAGCTTGTCGCGGAAGTCGGCGGGCAGCGCACCGCGTTCGGGATCGAGGCTGCGTAGGTAGGTGTGGAAGTGCTCGCGGGGACTGTGCACCCGGTTCTCGATGTGCCGGTCCTCGCCGGCCGGGCGGTTGCGGGACAGCTCGGCGAAGTCGGCGAACGCTTGCAGCAGTTCCAGCTCACCGTCCAGCGGTGAGTCGCCGGCCGCGACCATGGCATCCCGATCGGCGAGGTACGCGCTCAGGGTGCTGCCGTTGTCCCGCGGGTCGAGGTCGTAGCCGCGCAGCATCGCGTACAGGTCGCGGCGCCGGGTCAAGGCCCGTTCCGCCGGGTCGGAGGACGGGGCGCCGTCGCCGGGCAGGTCGAGCTCGACGGCCTCGGCCTCGTCGCTGACCGTCTCTTCCTCCGCGTCGCCGACCGGCTCCAGCCGAACCAGCGGAGCACCCGTCTCGACCTGACTGCCGGCCGAGACCAGCAGCTCCTTCACCTTTGCGCCGAACGGTGCGCTGAGCACCGTCTCCATCTTCATCGACTCCAGCACCAGGACGGGGGCGCCGGGCGCTACCTCGTCACCGACCGCGACCGGGGTGGCGACGACCAGCGCCGGGGCGGGAGAGCGAAGCACACCGCCCTCGTCCAGGCTGACCCGGTGGGTGACACCGTCGACCTCGACGAGCTGCACCGGCCCGTGGGTGGCGGTGACCAGCCGGTGGGTCCGACCGCCCACGGTGAGCCGGCTCTTGTACTCGTCCAGCCGGTCGATCTCAGCTTCGACCGCGTACTCCTCGTGGCCGTTGGAGATGACCACCCGGAACCGCTGCGTACCGGCCCGGAAGACGGTGACCTGATAGGCGACACCGCGCAGCTTCACCTCGATGGCCCGGCCGGTGCGGTGCTGCACCTGCGGGCGGCCGCCGCGTGCGGTCTCGATCAGCCGGGTGCGCTCCAGGGCCTCTTCGCTCTCGTAGGCCTCGATCCCGGCGGCTACCAGCGCGATCCCGGAGTGCCGGTGGGCGACCAGGCCACCCTCGGCACGGGTCCGGTCGATCCATCCGGTGTCGGCCCAATCACCAACACCCCAGCCGTCGATGACCTCGGGGGCGTCCAGCAGATCGATCACGAAGCTCTTGTTGGTCGCTCCGCCGTCGATCACCACGGTGGTCTCGCGCATCGCCCGTCGCAGTCGGGCCAGCGCCTCGTCGCGGTCGCGACCGTACGCGATGATCTTGGCGATCATGGAGTCGAAGTCGGGGGGGATCCGATCGCCCTCGCCGACCCCGGTGTCGACCCGGATGCCGGGCCCGGCGGGCAGCTCCAGCAGGGTGATCTTGCCCGGCGCGGGTGCGAAGTCGCGGTCGGGGTCCTCGGCGTTGAGCCGGGCCTCCACGGCATGCCCGATCTCGCGGGGCTTCTCGCCCTCCAGCCGGCCGCCGTCGGCGATGTGGATCTGCAGCTTGACCAGGTCGGTGTCGGTGGTCACCTCGGTGATCGGGTGCTCCACCTGCAGTCGAGTGTTGACCTCCAGGAAGGCGAAGAGCTTGTCGGCCGGGTGGTAGAGGAACTCGACGGTGCCGGCACCGGCGTACCCGACGGCGAGAGCCAGCCGCTCCGCCGCCGCCTTCAGCTCGTCGGCCTGCCCCTGGCTGAGCACCGGGGAGGCCGACTCCTCGATCACCTTCTGATTGCGGCGCTGCACCGAGCAGTCGCGGACCCCGATGGCCCAGGCGGTGCCGTGGCCGTCGGCGATCACCTGGACCTCGACGTGCCGGGCCCCGGTGACCAGCTTCTCCAGGAAGACCACGCCGGAGCCGAAGGCCCGCTGCGCCTCGTCCCGGGTCCGCTCGTACGCCTCGGCGAGCTCTTCGTCGGAGGCGACCATGCGGATGCCGCGGCCGCCGCCGCCGGCAGTGGCCTTGAGCATCAGCGGATAGCCGATCTCGGCTGCCGCCTTCGTGGCATCCTCAAGGGTGTCGACACCACCGCGACTCCAGGGCGCGACCGGCACGCCGACCTCTTCGGCGATCAGCTTGGAGCCGATCTTGTCGCCGAGCTTGCGCATCGCCTCGGGGCTCGGCCCGATGAAGGTGACCCCGATCCGTTCGCACAGCTCGGCGAAGCCGGGGTCCTCGGCGACGAATCCCCACCCGACCCATGCCGCGTCGGCGCCGGTCTCGACCAGCGCCCTCTCCAGCACGGCGTAGTCCAGGTACGGACGATTGGCGGCCGGCCCCAGGTCGTAGGCCATGTCGGCCTCCCGCACGAACATCGCTCGCCGCTCACCCTCGGTGTGCAATGCCACCGTGGCGATCCGGCCACCGTCGGGGCCCGCTTGGGCGTTCAGGTCCCGGACCGCGTGGATGAGCCGCATCGCGGCCTCGCCACGGTTGACGATGGCAATGCGCGAGAACATCGGGGGTTTACCTCCGCAAGGCTTCGACGGTGAGACCCGGGGGTGGGCGTCTCACCAGGTCAGCCTGCCATCAATCGTGTCGTTGGTACCAACCTGGCGCGCTCTGACGCCTGGTGTCGCGATTGCGGCGGTTCCTGGCATCATCGCAGCATGGCTGCCTTTGACCAGACGGGCGACCGGGATCGTGATGCCGCGGGCCGGGCCCGGCAGGCGCGGCCGAGGGATCGGCTCGGCAGACCGCTGCCGTACGGGAGTGTCGGGGTCGAGCCGGTCTCGGAGGAGCCGCTGCCGCCGGGACCGACCATCGAGTCCGCTCGCGCCTTGCTGGCCGAGGGCCGACCGTTCTCCGCGCACGAGGTGTTCGAGGCTCGTTGGAAGGACGCGCCGGCTGCGGAGCGGGATCTGTGGCAGGGGCTGGCGCAGCTGTGCGTCGGCAACACCCATCGGGAACGCGGCAACGCGGTCGGGGCTCGTCGGCTGTGGGGTCGGGCCTTGGGACGACTGACCGCCTATCGCGCCGCCGACCAGCCGACGTACGACCTCGATCTCGCCGCGCTGATCGGCTGGCTCACCGCGCGGCTCGCCGAGCTCCCAGCCAATGATGTCGCGGAGGGGAGTGATCCCGGCCTACCGCCGATCTAGCTGATCGGGGTGTCGGCGTCGGTGAGGGGTGCGGTACGGGCCTGGTTCGGCTGCCGGCTGGCGGCGGTGAGCTGCCGGCGGAACTCGGGATGGCGGTCGAGGTGTTCCCGGAGCCGGCTCAGTCCCGTGTCCTGCAGGCAGACGACGTCGACCCCGGCCCGATGCAATTGGGCGGCGAGCTGATCAGCCGATTCCGTGCCGGCCAACGCCAAGACGACTCGGCCTTCCCGTCCGCCGATCACCTCGGCAACCCTGCGCAGCAGGGTCTTGCGACGCTTGGCCAGCGCCGGGGAACGGACCGGGAGGGACAGCTGATTCAGCAGCGCGGCGAGGGCGCCGTTGTCGCCGGTCAGCCCTGGGCCGACATTCTCGCTCTCACACAGCGCCACGACCTCACGTAGGGTCCGCCGCACCCAGCCGTCCAGGTCGACCGGCCGTGCGCCCTGGCCGAACGCCTCGCCGAAGCGGTCCAGCACCTTGCTGACCAGCACGGTGGTGGGAATCTCGGTGTCGATCGCCATGGCGCGGCGGCGCGCGACGCGAGTCACGTCTTGCCAGGAGACGGGTGGGCAGGAGACGGGTCGTCGGAGGTGACGGGCAGAGCCCGACCACGAACCGTACGGGTGCGTCATCGCTGCTACCGACATGAAGTTTTCCTCTCGAGATCGCGCCTGGGCTGATATACCAAGCGTGACAGGAGGGCCGAACACAAATCCCGACTGACCTTGATCTACTGCCTCACCACAGGGGCCGGACGGGCGGCAGTTCCCCGTCGGCCTGACTCACGACCGCAACGAGGTCCTCGCGCAGGGCTGCCAGCCGGTCGGGCCCGATGATCGCGGCCCATTGGCCCTCCAGCGAGTGATAGATGTCCTCCGATGCCACCAGCAGTGCTTGCCCGCGTTCGGTCAGCTCCACCGGCCGGACCCGCGCGTCGCCCCGCGATGTCAGTCGCCGGACGTAGCCTGCCGCGACCAGCGCGTCGACCAGCTTGCTACTGGCCTGCTTGGTCATCCCCAGTGCTGCGCCGAGCTCACTACCCGGCAGCGGTCCGGGGCGCAGCGTGAGCAGTGCGAAGCCGTACGCCGGTCGGAGCTCCCCCCAGCCTTGCTCGGCGAGTTCGGCGTGCAGGTCGGTGATCAGCTGCCGGTAGGCGATGGCGAGGAGCCGGGCGAGCG
>RRZT011773474.1_pt1 | contig 13424 bp, 11 predicted proteins | sample 2165551 | NCBI WGS metagenome assembly RRZT01 (sample SAMN10456910, study PRJNA506462) | wastewater metagenome | biome: wastewater; feature: sludge; material: wastewater sludge; isolation source: wastewater sludge with Escherichia coli K12::gfp cells carrying plasmid... | place: USA: Moscow, Idaho... | reverse complement strand
TACTCTTCAAGTGTGCGCAGGCTGCTGTAAATCGCCTTGAGCAGAAACGTCTTGCCGCTGCCGTTGCCGCCAATGACCAGGTTGATCTTGCCCAAGGCCGCCCAATGGACATGGGCGAGCGGACCAAAATTCTCGATTCTGATTTGATCGATCATGCTCTGGCCTCGTCAGAATTCAGTCCAGCTCAGCGACGGACAATTCGCCGGAGAGGAGTTTTGGTAGAAGGGTGTCGCGCAACTCAGAAAGGTATTTGCTCTGCGAGTTCAGGCTCTCGATGTGAGCATAGTGTGGCTTGACCCTTTGTGAAAAGGCAACCATTAGAAACTCATCTGGGCACGGAAAAATCCAGCCCATGATGGCATCTTTGTCCCCCCGAGGCATCTTGGCGCCCTTGGCGGTGCGCGTCATGAACTCAAAAAATGTATCTTGGTACATCAAGTTGTACAAAAACTCAGTCCATTGAAAATCGGTCGACTCAAATGCTAACACGTCTGGGGAGCGCCCGCCGTCAAAGCGTGCCATCCAAATTTTCTTGAAGTACGGCCGAATATTGGAAACAAGAATCTGCCCCATCTTGAAACTTGGCACCGCAGCTACAGAAGGTAGCGACGTGGCACGAGTAACGCCTGCCCTGTTTTCAAGCATGTTTTCCGTGGAGATGTAGGCATCTTCGGTCAATGACGAGACATCAACTTTCCCACTGGCAAATTGAGCAATGTCAGCCACGGACTTGAAAGCCCACCCCTCCGGAATCTCCCCCAACTCCGACTCCACCATCTCATCCGGAAACAGCGCCGCAGTGGCCGCAAGCTGTTCGTATTGCTCAGTCGGCAGCGCGTCGAGTTCATCCTCGGCCTTGCCGCTGATGGCGCTCATCGCAGCGCGCAGCGGGTCGCGGCCTTCGGCCTTGGCGGCGATCTTGGCTTTGACCGGGTCGAAATCGACAAACCATGACTTGAAGATGGCTTGCGCCATGGCTTCTAGGGTTTGGTTGATGCGGCGGTTGAGGTCGATTTTGTCGTCGATACTTGATAATATTTTTACTATATGATTTTGACCCTTTGCCACTGGCCATTTGGTACGCAACAGATGCACATGATTTCTATTGAGGGCCGGGTTTGCCGCACCAACATCCATCTTTTTTAATTCTTCAGCCATATTGCTAAAGAAATAGTAAACAAATCTCGGATTATTACCCTTAAAATCTTTTACCCAAAGCGTTGTATCGTGCGGCCAGAAGTCATTTTTGATATAGAAGACTGTACCAAGACTCCCTTTGCGACCAAGAACGACACCTGGCCCCGCAACCATCGACTCATTGTGAAAGCTGGAAATTCCGCCTGAAGAAACAACAGGAATCAGCCCTAGCTTCTGCTGATTTTTTGTTATATCAAAACCGCGTTGAAGAGTGAGCTGCTCGCCAATTGTGGTGTCAAAGTAATTATATTTCATGGCCTAACCCCGCCAGATTCTTCTTGATCTCGCCTTCCAGCTTCGCACTCTCGGCGAACTGCTCCGCCAGTTGCGCCGTCAGCCGTGCCATCTTGTCGGCGAAGGCTTCGCCGTCTTCTTCCTGCTCCTCGGCGCCCACATAGCGCCCCGGCGTCAGCACATGCTCGTGCTTGCGGATGTCGGCGAGCGAGGCGGAATAGCAGAAGCCCGGAATGTCTTGATAGGCGCCTGGATTCCCGCTTTCGCGGGAATGACGGTCGGTGGTTTGCCAGGCGTGGAAGGTGTCGGCGATCTTCTGGATGTCGGCCGCCGTGAAGTCGCGCAGCACGCGGTCTTTCATGTAGCCCATCTGGCGGGCATCAATGAAAAGATACTCGCCGCGCCGGTCGCGCTTCTTCTTGTTCAGGTTGTAGCCGTTGGCCTTGTCCTTGGTCAGGAACCAGATGCAGGCCGGAATCTGCGTGTTGGTGAACAACTGCCCCGGCAATGCCACCATGCACTCCACGAAATCGCGCTCGACCAACGCCTTGCGGATCTCGCCCTCATTGTTGGTGTTGCTGCTCATCGACCCATTGGCCAGCAGCAGCGCCATGCTGCCGGTAGGCGCCAGGTGATGGAGCATGTGCTGCAGCCACGCGAAGTTGGCATTGCCCTGCGGCGGCGTGCAGCCGGGCAGCCAGCGCGGGTCATTCTCCAGCCGTGCATTCCACCACTCCTTCATGTTGAAGGGCGGATTGGCCATCACATAGTCGGCGCGCAGGTCAGGATGCAGATCATTCAGCAGCGTGTCGCCAGGCTGCCCGCCGAAGTTGAAATCCAGCCCCCGGATGGCCATGTTCATGGCCGCCAGCTTCCAGGTGGTGGGATTGCTCTCCTGCCCGTAGATGCTGATGTGCTGCGTGCGATCCTGGCCGTTGGCGTGCTGCAGGGCGTGGTTCTCGATGAACTCCTCGCTCTGCACGAAGAACCCGCCCGAGCCCATCGCCGGGTCATACACCCGGCCCTTGAAGGGCTGCAGCATCTCCACGATCAGCGCCACGATGCTCTTGGGCGTGTAGTACTGGCCGCCCTTCTTGCCTTCGGCCAGCGCGAACTGGCCGAGGAAGTATTCATAGACATGCCCGAGGATGTCCTTGCTCTTCAGGTCCAGGCGCTGACCGTTGTGGACGGGCTGGCTGAAATGGGTGTCGGAGAAATGGGCGATCAGGTCGGCCAGCTTGTGGCTGTCGATCTGGGTGCGCCCGAACTCCTTGTTGAGCACGTTCTTGAGCGTGGGGTTCTCGCGCTCCACCGCCTCCATGGCGTTGTCGATCAGCCAGCCGACCGTGCGCATCTTCTCCGGCGTGTCCTTGCCCGGCGCATTCCAGGGCAATGGCTCGCCCGGCGGCAATTGCGCCAGATCCCGCAGCGTCTGCCAGCGCGCCTCCACGGGCACCCAGAAGACGTTCTTCTCGGTGTAGTAGTCCCGCACCTCCAGTTCGGCGGCCAGGTTGGCTTCGTACTCTTCGGTGCCGGCCCCGCCGTATTCGTCGGGGTCCATGAAGTAGTCGTGCTCGGGGTGCTGGAACTGCTCGCGGAGTTCCTGCTGCCGCTCTTCAAACGCGTCGGAGACGTACTTCAGGAAGATCAGGCCCAGCACCACATGCTTGTAGACCGAGGCGTCCAGCGAGGAGCGCAGCTTGTCGGCAGCGGTCCAGAGCTTCTTTTCAAGGTCGTTGAAAAACTGTTGTTCGACTGGGTTCATGCGGGGGCCTGAGCGACTGAAGATCAATGGCAATGATTGTGCAGATCAGGCTGCAGCGCTCTGCACGGTGGCGTCACATGGCCCTGTGCAGATTTCACGCCGCGCGGTCTGGCAGGCCACGCGGCCAAGCCTGTGCCCGCACGCAGCTGCGCCTCATCCGCGGCGAGGGGCCAATGTACTGTTTTTGTCTGTTGCGCCCTCGCGCAGGCGAGGGGGCGCTCCTGCGCGGGCATGACGGTGACGATGCCGCGCCCGCAGGCTGCGACAATCGCGGCCCTCCTGCCTTGTCTCCTCCGCCTGGACCGCCCATGTCATTCGTTTCCCTCGGCCTGAAGCCGCCCCTGCTGAGCGCGCTGCGCGAACTCGGTTTCACGCAGCCCACGCCGGTGCAGGCCGAGGCGATTCCCGCCGCGCTCTCGGGCGCGGATCTGCAGGCCTCGGCGCAGACCGGCTCGGGCAAGACGCTGGCCTTCGCGCTGCCGCTGCTGCAGGCCGATCTGGCCGCCACCCGTGCCTGGCCGCGCGCGCCGCACGGGCTGGTGCTGGTGCCGACGCGCGAGCTGGCGATGCAGGCCGGCGAGCTGCTGCGCGATCTGGCGCGCCGGCTGCCGGATCCGCCGCGGGTGTCGGTGCTGTTCGGCGGCGTGTCGATCAATCCGCAGATGATGGCCTTGCGCGGCGGCACCGAGCTGGTGGTGGCCACGCCGGGCCGGCTGCTCGATCTGGTCGATCACAACGCGATCCGGCTCGACCATGTGCGCACGCTGGTGCTCGACGAGGCCGACCGGCTGCTCGACCTGGGCTTCGCCGACGAGCTGACCCGCGTGCTGGCGCTGCTGCCGGCGCGCCGGCAGAACCTGCTGTTCTCGGCGACCTTTCCGGCGTCGGTGCAGTCGCTGGCCGATGCGCTGCTGCGCGCGCCGGTGCGCATCGACATCGCGCCGGGGCCGGTCGCCGGCGCGGCCGGGGAGGGTGGCGAGGGCGCCGCGGCCCATCCCGACATCCACGAGCGCGCGATTGCGCTCGACGCCGGCCGGCGCACCGGCGTGCTGCGCCAGCTGCTGAAGACGCATGGCTGGGACCGGGTGCTGGTCTTCGTCGCCACCCGCCATGCCACCGAGCTGGTCGCGCACAAGCTCGGCCGCGAGGGCGTGCCGGCGCATGCGCTGCACGGCGAGCTGAGCCAGGGCACCCGCACCGAGGTGCTGGCGGCCTTCCGCGCCGGGCGCATCCGCGTGCTGGTGGTGACCGATCTGGCCGCGCGCGGCATCGACATCCCGGCGCTGCCGGCGGTGGTCAACTTCGACCTGCCGCGCTCGACCGATGACTACACCCACCGCATCGGCCGCACCGGGCGCGCCGGGCTGGCCGGCACCGCGGTGAGCTTCGTCAGCGCCGCGACCGAGGCGCATTTCCGCCTGATCGAGAAGCGCCAGGGCCGGCGCGTGCCGCGCGAGCAGCTCCCCGGCTACGAGCCGACCGAGACCGCCACGCCGGAGCAGTCCGCCGGCGGCATCAAGGGCCGGCGCCCGAGCAAGAAGGACAAGCTGCGGGCGGCAGCCGCTGCCGCCGCCGCAGCCAATCAGGATCAGCGCGGCGGCAGCTGAGCCTTGAGCCAGGCGTAGGTGCGGCTCAGGCCTTCGGGCGTGGGCACGCGCTGCGTCCAGCCGATCTTCTTCAGGCCGTCGTTGCTGTAGCGGATCGGCGTGTACATCGACTTCACGACATAGGGCGTGAAGACGGCCGGCATCTGGCCCTTGGACTTCCTGTTGTAGGCCACCAGCTTGCCCGACACCCACAGGAAGGCGCCGAAGGGCAGCGTGACGACGCGCATCTTCTGCACGTTCTTCAGGTAGCCGTCGAGGTACTGGCGGCAGGTCGGGATCTGGTCGTCGACCACCGCGAAGGCGCTGCCGCTGGGCGCGTGCACCGCGGCGCGTGCGACCGCGTCGGCGCAGTTCTCGACATAGGTCAGCGGCAGCAGCGCGCCGTTGCCCAGGCTGGCGAACAGGCCCATCGCCTTCAGGCCGACGCGCGGCGACAGTGCGCCGCCGCCGGGGCCGTAGATCACGCCCGGGCGCAGGATCACCGTCTCGAAGCCGTGCTGCTTCGCGTAGTCCAGGAACATGTGCTCCTGGCGGGTCTTGGCGTAGCCGTAGGGGCCCTTGTCGACGCCGACCGGCTCGATCGGGGTGTGTTCGCCCAGCGTGTCGCCCGGCTTCATCGCGTCGGTCTTGTAGACCGCAAAGGAGCTGATCAGCACGATGCGCTTCGTGCCGACGCGCCCGCAGGCCTCGAAGACATTGCGGCTGCCCATGACCGTGTTGGCGAACATGTCGGCCGCGGCGCCCTTCATGCCGGCAGCGGCATGGATGACGCAGTCGACGCCCTCGAGCATCGCGTCGAAGGAGCCGCGCGCGATCAGGTTGGCGCCTGCGGTCTCCAGGCGGGCCTGCGGGAATTCCTGCTGCAGCGACTCGATCAGGCCGGCCGGGGCGCGGCTGCGGAAGTGCAGCCGCAGGTCGTTCTGGCCTGCCATCAGCAGGCTGCGGGTGATCTGCTTGCCGAGGAAACCGCCGGCGCCGGTGAGGAGGATCTTCATGCGCGGGCCTCCGTGGCGGAGGTGGAGTTCTTCGGGTCGGCCATGCAGGCGTCGACGCCCTCGACGATCTGGTCGATGACGCGGCACACCCGCAGGATCTGCTCAGGGGGAACCGGATCGGCGCCACGGCCCTCGACCGCGTCGTAGAAGCGCTCCAGCAGCACGCGCATGCACTGGAAGTAGTGGAACTCGTAGCGGCGGAAGCGACCGATGTTGCGCCGGCCGTTGGCGGCGAGCTGCCTGGCCTGCGTCCAGGCCATGAACTGGCGGCCCAGTGCGCTGGGCGCCGACCAGCGCGAGGCACGGATCAGCGTGCGCGAGGTGTAGTCGAGCTCGACCGAGTCGGTGGTGCCGACCACCTTCAGCGTGTGCGGCACCGGGCGGCCGTGCGCGCTGACATTGCCGCTGACGGTGACGCCGCCGCTCCTCAGGATGAAGCGCAGCTCGTCGGGCATCGCGTCGACGATGGCCGAGCCGGTGGGGCCGCGGCGGCGGAAGGCCAGCACGCGGGTGTCGATCTCGTCGCCGAGGAAGGGCACCACCTTGGCCAGCACATGGTCGAGCACGTTGTGGAACAGCTTGCCCGGCAGCCTGTGCACCCAGTGGCCGGGGTCGGTCATCACCGCCAGGCCGTAGTCGCCCGACAGGTTGTAGCCGTAGCTGGTGTCGAGGTGGACGATCTCGCCCAGCTCGCCCTTGTGCAGCAGCGTCTCCAGCTCGAGGCCCGGCGTCTCGTAGTTGTAGAGGTAGTTGACGCCCGCCTTGCGGCCGGCTTCCCTGGCCAGCTTCAGGATCTCGAGCGCCTGCGCCGCGGTCAGCGCGAAGGGCTTCTCCATGAAGACATGGCAGCCCGCCGCGAAGGCCATCTTCGCCAGGAACAGGTGCGAGTCCGGCGGCGTGGCGATGTGCACCACGTCCAGGCGCTCCTTGGCGAACATCTCGGCCGCGTCGTCATAGCGGCCGGGGATCTTCATGCGCACCGCCAGCTGCTCGGCCATCAGCGGCTCGCGGTCGCAGACCGCGACCACCTCGCCGCGGCCGATCGCGCGGATCTGTTCGACATGGCCGTCGGCGATCTTGCCGCAGCCGATGATTCCTACCCTCAACACATCTCGCTCCCGGAGAGAAACACGATTTTTCTTGCGGATCCGTCCGCCGGTCAGCGGCTGGTGCGGCCCCAGCTTCCGGCGTAGCGGCCGGTGGCATAGCGCCAGGAGGCGACCAGGAAGGCCCAGTTCAGCGCGAACAGGAAGGCCGCCAGCTTGACCAGCGTCGGCAGCTTCACGCCGCGGCTGCTCATCTGCCAGCCTGCCCAGGCGGCCAGGTAGGCCAGCGCCTGGCCCAGCGCGTACAGCGCCCAGCCCGACGAGCCGGTCTGCGCCGCCAGCGCCACCGAGGCGCCCAGCGCCAGCAGCAGCAGATGCGGCGCGGTCCAGCGCAGCACCTTGTGCGAGACATAGGCGAAGGCGGTGGCCGCCGAGGTGCGCGTCAGGTACTGCGGATGGCGCACCAGCGCCTGGAAGTTGCCGATGCCGATGCGGATGCGCCGCTTGACCTCTTCGCCGATCTCCTCGGGCGTGTCCTCCTCGGCCCAGGCCTTGGGCTCGTAGACCAGCCGGTGGCCGCCGGCCGAGACGTTCATCGCGATGACGAAGTCGTCGCAGATGGTGTCCGGGCGGATCGGCTGCCACAGCGCGCGGCGGATCGCGTAGATCGCGCCGTTGGCGCCCAGCAGCGCGCCGATGCGGGCCTCGAAGAACTTCAGGAACTGCTCGATGCGCCAGTACAGGCTGTCCTGGTTGTCGCCGCCGGCGTTGCCCAGCAGGCGCAGCTCGCCGGTGACGCCGCCGACCTTCGGGTCGTCGAAGCGCGAGACCAGCTTCTTGAGCGCGCCGCGCTCGAAGTAGGTGTTGGCGTCGGAGAAGACGACGATCGGCTCGGTGGTGCGAGAGACCAGGTCGTTGAGCACGCTGGCCTTGCCGCGGTTCTGCTCGAAGGGCAGCGCGACGATGCGCACCTCGCCCTCGAAGCGGCGCATCAGCTCGGCGGTGCGGTCACGGCTGCCGTCCGAGCCGATGTAGGCGCGCAGCCGGTCGGCGGGATAGTCGAGCGCCAGCAGGTTCTCGATGCGCGAGACGATGTGGCGTTCCTCGTTGTAGGCCGAGATGACGATCGCCACCGGCGGCCAGTCCGGCTCGGTGCCGGCGGCCGAGCGCTGCATCTCCAGCCGGCGCTCGCTCTTGCGGAAGACGAAGGCGACGTCGCGCAGCCCCTGGCTGATCGCGCCGACGACGAAGAGCGCGAGCGGGTAGAGGGCGTAGGAGTAGACCACCGCCACGACCCCTCCGATCGCGACGATGGCCAGCAGCAGCTCGACCACCGCTCAGTTCCCCGCCGGCATCGGGCGGTAGGCCGGGCGCGGGATGACCAGGTCGCGGTACTGGCCGGGCTCGCCGGGCAGGCCCTGCTCGGCGGCCTTGACGATGTTGTACATCTCGCGGGCGCTGACATGGTGCAGCTTCCACTCGCGGCCGTCGTTGTACTTCGCGTGCAGATGCTCGTAGCAGCGGCGCATCGGCTCGCCCAGCAGGGTGTCCATGTCGCGCTCCTGCGTGCCGTGGGTGTGGATCTTCACGAAGATCCACTCCGGCTTGCCCTCGACATGGATGCCGGTCTCGATCCAGGCATCGACCCGGTCGGGCGTGGGCGGGCAGCTGGTGCGGATGTCGGAGTTCTCGATGCGCGGGATGATGCCGAACTTGCGGTCGCTCCACTTGAAGCCCAGCGGGCCCTGGATCAGCATCAGGTCGCCCCAGGGCTTGCCGCCGGCCTTCACCCGCATGCCGGTGTCATGCGACTTGCAGCGCTCCGGATCGTCCTTGGCATAGTAGATCTTGTTGATCGTCGAGGTCTGGCAGGGATCGGGCGAGGCCGGGAAGGTGTAGTCGACATAGCAGCCTTCCTCGCGCAGCACGATCAGCTCGTTGTTCACGCCGCAGCCATAGCCGTGCGGGTGCGAGTTGTCCAGCGCCCAGTTGCCGTGGATGAAGGCCCAGCGCGGCTGCTTCGTCACCGGATCGACCGGCAGCGCGTCGTGGCGGTCGACCAGCGTGCGGGTGAAGCGGCGCAGCTTCTCGCGCAGGCCGGCTTCGGTGTCCTTGTCATGGTGCAGATGGATCTCGATCTCGCCGTAGCCCATGCGGCAGATCTCCACCAGTGCATCGAGGTGCTCGGGGCGGTACTCCTCTTCCGGGTAGAAGAAGCTGTGGATCGGGCCGCGACCGTCGGCGTCGCGGAACTGGTCGCACAGCGCCGGGTACTCCTGGCGCCAGCGTGCCACCCGACGGCATTCGGTGGCGTAGTCCGGCTGCTTCCACATCGGCTCGTAGTGGTCGACGAAGCAGAACATCACATGCTTCGTGGTGCCCGGCGGCACCGGGGCGCGCCAGTCCTGCTTGAGGTAGCTGAACAGCCATTCCTGGATGTTGCGCTGGCGGATGAACAGCACGACCGCGGCGCACAGCAGCAGCAGGAGCACGACAAGCACATGGACGAGCGTCATCGGAGTCTTGGAGGAATCAAAGATGGAGTCGACAGAGTCTGACTAAAGCGCAATGCAAACGATTCGCCGCAGGCAATCGGGGCGAACTCTAGCATCGTGCGATTGCGGTTTTCCCTGGGGCCGCCTTACCGGAGGGGCCTGCATGGCCTGAATCAGCCGCCACGCCCGAGCTGATGCGAGAACACGAAGCCACGAATTGCAACAATCGTCAGGAACATGATGATGAAGGTGCTGCGAACCCAGGGGATCGTGTGAATTTTTTCGTATTTGGGCGATTCCTTGTCGGTCATGCCCGGAGCGTGGCTGGCACACCACCAGGCCGACACGCACAGCGCCAGCAGGAAGTACAGCACCGGCTGGTAGGTGCGCGACAGGAACCAGGCACAGACCAGGAAGCCGACCAGCGAGTTGCGCAGCAGCACCACCATCTGGCGGTGCGGGCTGCGCGCGGGCAGGGTCTCGACCGCCGCGCTCAGGCTCTTGAAGGTCAGCACGATCATGCCGATCCACAGGAAATAGCCGACCAGGCCGAGCTCGGCGAAGCACAGCACGAAGGAGTTGTGTGCGGTCAGATGGTGGTGGTCGGTGAAGTTGCCGTAGCCCGCGCCCCAGATCGGACGCCATTTCAGCAGCTCCAGTCCGACCGCCCAGGCCTCGATGCGCTCGCCGGCCGACTGCTCCTGCGACGAGAAGCCGCGCCCGCCCACCGCGCTGGCGCCCAGGAAGGCCACGCCGGCCAGGCCGCCGAGAACCGCGGTGCGGGTGGTGCCCAGCCAGTCGCGCACGATGAAGAACAGCAGCGAGGCCACACCCAGCAGCGCGCCGCGCGACTGGCTCAGCACGATGGCGTAGAGCATGACCGCGCCGGGCGCGACGATCAGCAGGGTGTTGCGCAGCCAGGCTCGCTGGCGCCACAGCACGAACAGCAGCGGCAGGCACATCACCAGCACCTGGGAGAAGTCGTTCGGATCGCTCAGGAAGCCCTGGCCGCGCACGCGCCACAGATACCAGCCGGTCTGGTCCAGCGCGGGGATCTCGGAGGCGGCTGACGGCGGTGCCCGGCTCGGGTCCTCGTCCTCATGCTGGGGCGCGGTCTGGCGCAGCACCAGCTGCTGGGCAAACTGCCCGGTGTGATAGGCCTGGATGCCGAAGAGGGCCGCCACCAGCATCGACAGCACCACTGCTGCGCAGGCGAGCTTGAGCCGGCGCAGCGAGGTCACGTTCAGCGCCACCAGCACGAACAGCATCGACGAGGTGGTGAAGTCGTTCATCGCGGTGAAGGCGCCACCGGCCCAGCCGTTGAGCGCCAGCGACACGCCCAGCATCACCATGAAGGCGAACAGCAGCTTGAAGTCGATGCCGCGCGCGGCGATCTCCTTGCGCACGATGGCGCGGCTGGCGGCCAGGACGAAGCCGAGCGTCCACAGCACCAGCATCGGCCGGTACTCCGCCATTTCCGGCGCGAACAGCTCGATCGGCCGGAAGAAGCTGAGGAACACATAGAGCAGGAAGACCGCGAAACTCATGATCCGGGCGACGGTTCGTGCAAAAGGTCCGATCCTAATGCGCCCGGATGACGGCGGCACGCCTGCACCCCCGGCCGTGGTACCGAAGCGGCTTAATCTGAAATGACGAGGTACCGCGGTGTGTCGCGGAAACATCGTTGCGTGCCAAGGAATTGTCGATCCGGCAGCTTAAGATCCGGCCCGCGTTTGTCGCGTTTATCCGCGTTTCCGACCCTTGACGATCGACGATCCCTGCATGAACAAGCCTGCTGTCCAGCCCCCCCTGCGCCGCGTCCTCTATCACCATCGCACCCAGGGCAAGGCGGTCGAGGGCGTGCACATCCGCGGCATCACCGATGCACTGCGCGCCGAGGGCGTGACGGTGGACATCATCTCGCTGCCCGGTGCCGACCCCTACGCCAGCCCGAAGGCGCTGAGTCCGACCAAGCAGGCCCGGCCCTGGATGAAGTGGGTCACCAGCCTGCCCGAGCCGCTGTTCGAGCTGGCCGAGCTGGGCTACAACGCGGTGGCCGGCTGGCGCATCCGCGAGTACCTGAACGCACACAAGGATGTCGACCTGATCTACGAGCGCTACTCGCTCTACATGTTCGTCGCGGTGATGATCGCGCGAGCCCGCAGGATCCCGGTGATCCTGGAGATCAACGACTCCACCACCGTCTACCGGGTGCGGCCGCTGTTCTTCCAGCGCCTGGCCACGATGATCGAGCGCTGGGTGTTCCGCAACGCCAATGGCCTGGTCTTCGTCTCCGGCGCCTTCCGCGACCATGTGACGAAGGCGCATGGCGGCAAGATCGCGCCGACCATCGTCTCGCACAACGCGGCCAACATCGACAAGTTCAGCCCCACGCCCGAGCAGCGCGCCGCCGCGCGGGCGAAGTGGAAGCTGGACGGCAGCGTGGTCTGCGGCTACCTCGGCGCCTTCGTGCCGTGGCATGCGATCGACCAGTTCGTCTACAAGATCGCCGACCGCCTGAAGGCCAATCCGCAGCTCAAGCTGCTGCTGGTGGGCGACGGCGCCACCTTCCCCGTGGTGCAGGAGTTCGTGCAGAAGCACGGCCTGCAGGACCAGGTGGTGATGACGGGCCGCGTCTCGCATGACGAGGTGCCGGGCCTGCTGGCGGCGATGGACATGGCGGTGCTGCCCAGCGCGGGCGACTACACCTCGCCGGTCAAGCTGTTCGAGTTCATGGCCTGCGGCATTCCGCCGGTGGCGCCGGACTTCGTGCCGATCCGCGAGGTGCTGAAGGAAGACGAGACCGGCTGGATGTTCAAGGCCGGCGACCTGGAGAGCGCGGTGCAGATGGTGCTGCGCCGCAGCCAGGACAGCGACAACCTGCGCCGTGTCGGCCAGGCCGCGCGCGCCTACATCGCCCGCGAGCGCCAGTGGCGCAACAACATCCTGCAGCTCGTCGATTTCCGCGAGCGGGTCAAGGGCCGCTGAGGGCAGGGGAGCGGGCATGAAGCTGCTGCTGTCCGACCTGCGCGCCAAGCAGGTGCTCTACGGCGAGGGCGGCCCGCCGGTCTCGCTGCTGAAGGTGGTGCTGGCCGACGGCACGCTGGCCAATGCGCTGTACCGGCTGCAGGCCTGGCTGGCGCGGATCGGGCTGGCGCCGCTGGCGCTGATCCCGCACATCCTCAACAAGTGGCTCAACGGCTGCGTCATCGGCGTGAAGGCGCAGTTCGGGCCCGGCTTCGTGCTGATCCACCCGGTGGGCGTGGTCATCAACTCCAGCGTGCGCGGCGGGCGCAATGTCTGGCTCGAGAGCAGCGTGGTGATCGGCGAGAACCGCGGCGGCTTCCCGCGGCTGGGCGACGACATCTTCGTCGGCTCGGGCGCGAAGATCATCGGTGCGGTGGCGGTCGGCGACCGCGCGCGGGTCGGCGCCAATGCGGTGGTGCTGCACGATGTGCCGGCCGGCCACACCGCGCTGGGCATTCCGGCACGCATGCGCCCGCCCCGCGCCAACTAACGCACGCCTGACAGGCTCACCGCGGCTTGATCAACGCATTCCCTAGTGCGGCGCCGCGCCGATGGCGCTAGTCTCCATCTGTCGCGCGAAGGTTTCATCGCCCTCGTGGTCGGCGCATCAGAGCATTGACCTCCTGGCCCAGATCAAGCCGGGAGGTCTTTTTTTTCGGCCCTGTCCTGCATACCCCGGCGGGTTGACCTGACGCAAGGACGCCCGGCCCGGGCTGCGATCAGATGGATGCATGTTCAATCCGCAAGGGGACAAGACACCATGCACGCCCTGATCGACTTCTTCTCCACCGACTACGGCATTCTCAGCGCGCTGGTGCTCGCCACCACGATCGGCATGCTGGTCTTCTACATCAGCTACTTCATGAAGCACATCCGCCAGGACACGGAGGCGGCCGAGCAGGCGGCCCGTGCCGCGGCGGGTCGCTCTGCCTGAGGCGGGCATCCGGGAAGGCGTCAGAACGGCGCCGTGTCCTCGAAGACCTGCGGCGTCCCGTCGGCCGGATGCGCGAAGGCGAGCCGGCAGGCATGCAGCAGCAGCCGGGGCGCAGCCTCGCGCC
>RRZT012291914.1_pt1 | contig 13429 bp, 12 predicted proteins | sample 2165551 | NCBI WGS metagenome assembly RRZT01 (sample SAMN10456910, study PRJNA506462) | wastewater metagenome | biome: wastewater; feature: sludge; material: wastewater sludge; isolation source: wastewater sludge with Escherichia coli K12::gfp cells carrying plasmid... | place: USA: Moscow, Idaho... | reverse complement strand
GGCGCGACGGCGATCGATGCCTATCGGCGCGCCTATGATTGCGACCGCACTTCGGCTTTTGGTGGCATCGTGGCGTTGAACACCGCGCTGGACGCCGAAACCGCCCGCGCCATCACCGAAATTTTCACCGAGGTCGTCATCGCCCCCGAGGCCAGCGACGAGGCGCGCGAAATTTGTGCCGCGAAAAAGAACCTGCGGCTGCTGACGACCGGCGGGCTGCCCGATGCGGCGGCGCCCGGTCTTGCCTTTCGTCAGGTCGCCGGCGGGTTTCTGGTTCAGGGACGCGACAACGGGCATGTCAGCCGCGCCGATCTGAAGGTGGTGACCCAGCGCCAGCCGACGGCGGCCGAGCTGGAGGATCTGTTGTTTGCCTGGACCGTGGCCAAGCATGTGAAATCCAACGCCATCGTCTATGCGCGCGACATGGCCACCGTCGGCATCGGCGCGGGCCAGATGAGCCGGGTCGATTCGACCCGCATCGGCAAGCGCAAATCCGAGGACATGGCCGAGGCGCTGGGCCTTGCGCAGGCGTTGACCATCGGGTCCTCGGTCGCGTCGGACGCGTTCTTTCCCTTTGCCGACGGGGTCGAGGCCTTGGCGGCGGCGGGCGCAAAGGCGGTGATCCAGCCCGGCGGATCCATGCGCGACGCCGAGGTGATCGCGGCGGCGGACCGGCTTGGCCTTGCCATGGTCTTTACCGGACAGCGGCATTTCCGACACTGATGAGCGACAGTCCCGACAAACCGCGCAAGGCGCCCGCGAAACGCCGCAGCCGCAAGAAGCCGCAGCCCCGTGTCTGGCGCAATGTCGGGCTGTCGGCGGCGGTGATCTTTCTGCTGGATCAGGCGCTGAAATATCTGGTCGTGCATGTGATGCGACTGGATCGGGTGCGCGAAATCGACGTGCTCGACCCCTGGCTCAATCTGCGCATGGCGTGGAATCAGGGGATGAATTTCGGCCTTTTCGCCAGTGATGCCAACATGGCGCGCTGGATCCTTATCGCGATTGCGCTTGCGGTTTGTCTTTGGGTCGGGATCTGGGTCGGGCGTGCGAAACCCTCGCGTTTCGCACAGATCTCGGCGGGGTTGCTGATCGGTGGCGCACTGGGAAATGTGGTCGACCGGGTGCTTTATGGCGCGGTTGCGGATTTTCTGAACATGTCGCTGCCCGGTTGGCGCAATCCGTTCAGCTTCAATGTCGCCGATATTGCGATTTTCCTGGGCGCGCTGGGTCTGGTGCTGCAACCGCCAGAGAAAAAACCCGCGCCGCGCAAACGCAAGGCGACCGCCAAAGCGCGGACGGCCGCGCCCCAGACCGCGCGGCCCCAGCCGGGTCCGGCCGGGGAACAGGCCGAACTGCCGCTTGACGACAAGACCCGTGACGAGGCCGGCAATTCACGCTAGAACGGCGCCACAAGGATATGAGGGACGGATGATGCGGGCAATCGCGCTGACCATGACCATGCTGTTGCTTGCTGGCTGCAGCACCGATCCGCATCTGATGAACACCTCGAACGGGGGCGACGGGCCGGATGAATTCGGCATCGTGCCGACCAAACCCTTGCAGATGCCCGACGATCTGAACGTTCTGCCCAGCCCGACCCCGGGCGGCGGCAACCTGACCGATCCGACGCCCCTGGGCGATGCGGTCGCGGCGCTTGGCGGCAATGCCGGCCAGCTCTCGGCACAGGGTATCGGCGCCTCGGATGGCGGGCTGGTCAATTATGCCTCGCGCTTTGGCCGCGATCCGGCGATCCGCCAGGTCACTGCGCAAGAGGATGTCGAATGGCGCAGCCGCAATGGCCGCCGCCTGCTTGAGGTTCTGGCGCGCAGCAATGTCTATTACCGCGCCTATCAGCCGATGACGCTGGACAGCTGGACGGAACTGGAACGCTGGCGCCCGACCGGGGTGCAGCTGCCCGCCGCACCGCCGCGCGATCGTGGCCAGCCAGTGGCCAGCCCCATCGACGACGCACCGGTGCTGCGCGGCGATTGATCGCCGCGGGGCCTTTCACCGGCTCGCGAAAACGCGATTCGATCACGGTTAGATGACTGGTCGCGGGCTTGTGCGGCCCGCTGCCTGCGGGCAGGTTCTGCGCAACCCGGAACCGGAGCCTGCCGATGATGATACGTCCCCCCCTTTTTGCGCCCTTGGCGCTGTTTCTGGCCGCCACGCCGGCGCTTGCCGAGATGCCGCCCGGGGTCAGCCAATTCACGCTGGATAACGGGCTTGAGGCCGTGGTGATCGAGGATCACCGCGCCCCGGTCGTCGTGCAGATGGTCTGGTACAAGATCGGTGCCGCCGACGAACAAGAGGGCAAATCCGGCATCGCCCATTATCTGGAACACCTGATGTTCAAGGGCACCGACAAGCGGGCCCCGGGCGAATTGTTCAGGATCCTGACGGCCAATGGCGGTATGGGCAATGCCTTTACCAATTACGATTTCACCAGCTATTTCGAACGCATCGCCAGCGACCGGCTGCCTTTGGTCATGGAGATGGAGGCCGACCGCATGCAGAATCTGCGCATCGGCGAAGATGACTGGCAGGCGGAACGCCAGGTCGTGCTCGAGGAGCGTTCGCAGACCACCGACAGCAGCCCCGATGAGCAATTCGCCGAAGAGCGCAGCGCGGTTCAGTTCTATAACCACCCCTATCGCCGCCCGATCATCGGCTGGCGGCAAGAGGTCGAGGCGCTGACCCGTGAGGATGCAGTTGCCTGGTACGACAACTATTATGCCCCGAACAATGCCGTTCTGGTGATTGCCGGTGACGTGACCCCCGAGCGCGCGCGCGAGCTGGCACAGGAATATTACGGCCCGATCCCGGCCAAGCCCGATGTCGCCCGCAAGCCGCGCCCGCAAGAGCCGGTTCAGTACAGCGCGCGCCGTATCGAGCGTTCGGATCCGCGCGTCGCCCAGCCTGTCATGATCCGCACCGTGCTGGCGCCGGAACGCAATCCGGGCGATCAGAAGATGGCGGCGGCGCTGACTGTGCTGGCGGAATTGCTGGCCGGATCTGCCCAGACTTCGGTCCTGACCCATGATCTGGTCCTGCCGGGCACGGCGCTGAGCGTCAGCGCCTATTACGACGGGCTGACCGTCGATCCGACGATGTTCGGCCTGTCGATGATCCCGGCGCAGGGCGTCTCGAACGCGGATGCCGAGGCGGCGCTGGACGCGGCTCTGGACAAATTCCTGGCCAAAGGCCCTGATGCCGCACAGCTGGAACGGGTCAAGACCCAGCTGCGCGCCGCGCAGATCTATTCCCAGGATTCCGCCCATGGCCGCGCCTATGAATACGGGCAGGGCCTGTCGGTCGGTCTGGGCATCGAGGATGTGAACGACTGGCCCGCAATCCTGGACGCGGTGACGCCCGACGATATCCGCGCCGCCGCCAAACTGGTTCTGGAAAACCCGGCCAATGTGACCGGCTGGCTGATGCCCGCCGATCCCGGCACGGCCGAAGCCGGTGCCCGACCCGCATCCGCCGATGCCATGCCCGTCCCAGCCAATTCAGGGGAAACCGAATGATCCGCGCTCTTGTCACCTTTGCTTTCGTGGCGCTGGCCAGCCTGCCGGCACGCGCCATCGACATCCAGCAGATCACCTCGCCCGGCGGCATCAAGGCCTGGCTGGTCGAGGATCACTCGATCCCCTTCACCGCGCTTTCGCTGAGCTTCAAGGGCGGCGCCAGTCTGGATGCACCCGGCAAACGCGGTGCCACGAGCCTGATGACCGCACTTCTGGAAGAGGGCGCGGGCGAGATGAATTCGGTCCAGTTCGCCGAAGCGGTCGAGGGGCTGGGCGCCCGGCTCGATTTCGATGCCGGTGACGATTCGCTGATTGTCAGCGCGCGCGCGCTTACCGAAAACCGGGATCAGGCGGCAGAATTGCTGCGTCTGGCGCTGACCGAGCCGCGCTTTGACGCGGATGCGGTCGGACGCGTGCGCGGCCAGCTGCAATCCGTGATCCGCAACGAGGCGACGGATCCCGAGGCCATCGCCGCCAAGGAACTGGCGCGACAGGCCTGGGGCGATCACCCCTATGCCACCTCTGTGAACGGTACCGCCGAATCGGTGGCGGCCCTGACCCGCGACGATCTGATCGACGCAAAGAACCGGATTCTGGCCCGTGATCGCGTGGTGGTGGCCGCCGCCGGCGACATTTCTGCCGCAGCACTGGGGGCGCTTCTGGACAAGATCCTGGGCGGATTGCCGGAACAGGGCAGCACCCCCCTGCCGCAGGCGGCCAAGCTGCAACTGACCGGCGGCGTCACCGTGATCGACTGGGAAAGCCCGCAAACGGTGGTGACCTTTGCCCAGCCCGGCCTACCGATTTCCGACCCGGATTATTTCGCCGCCGCGGTGGCCGATCACATTCTGGGCGGTGGCGGCTTTTCGTCGCGCTTGATGGATGAGATCCGCGAAAAGCGCGGTCTGACCTATGGCGTCAGCACCGGGCTGGCCAACAAGCTTTATGGCGATTACTGGGTGGGCGGCATGGCCAGCGCCAATGAAAAGGTGGCCGAGGCGGTCGATCTGATCCGTCAGGAATGGGATCGTTTCGCCGAGGGCGGCGTCACCGACCAGGAACTGGCCGATGCCAAGACCTATCTGACCGGCGAATATCCCCTGCGTTTCAACGGCAATGGCCGCATCGCCGGCATTCTGGGCGCGATGCAGCTGATCGGCCTGCCCGCCGATTATGTCAACACCCGCAATGCCCGGGTCGAGGCCGTGACCGCCGAGGATGTCGCCCGCGTGTCCAAGCGTTTGCTGAACTCCGGCGAGATCCGCTTTGTGCTGGTCGGCCGTCCCGAAGGCATCACCGCCGGTCCGTGACGAATCCTTTTCCCATCCTTGGGAACCTGCTAGATTTGGGGGCATGAACAGTCATGCCCCCAATATGCGCCCCATCATCCGGCAATTGGACGAGGCCGCCGCCAACCGCATCGCGGCCGGCGAGGTGGTCGAGCGCCCGGCCTCGGCGGTCAAGGAACTGGTCGAGAACGCCCTGGATGCCGGCGCCACCCGGATCGAGGTTGCTATCGCCAAGGGTGGCAAATCGCTGATCCGCGTCACCGATGACGGCTGCGGCATGACCGCCGGGGATCTGCCGCTTGCGCTGGCGCGGCACGCGACCTCGAAAATCGACGGCAGCGACCTTCTGGATATTCGCAGCTTTGGTTTCCGGGGTGAGGCATTGCCCAGTCTGGGCGCGGTGGGCCGGCTCACCATCACCAGCCGCGCGCCGGGCCATGACGGCGCCCAGATCACGGTGGCGGGCGGCCATATCGGGCCGGTGCGGCCGGCGGCGGGCAATCGCGGCACGGTGGTCGAATTGCGCGACCTGTTCTTTGCCACCCCCGCGCGGCTGAAATTCCTGCGCACCGACCGGGCCGAAACCCAGGCCGTGGCCGATACGTTGCGCCGTTTGGCCATGGCCGAACCCTATGTCGGTTTCACCCTGATCGACGAGGACGAAGGCCGCACCCTGCTGCGCGCCGATGCCGAGCAGGGCGAATTGTTCGGGGCCATGCAGACCCGGCTGGGCCGGATCATGGGCCGCGATTTCATCGAAAACGCGCTGCCCATCGATGCCACGCGCGATGAGATCACGCTGACCGGCTTTGCCGCGCTGCCGACCTATTCGCGGGGCGCGGCGGTGGCGCAGCATCTTTACGTCAATGGCCGCCCGGTGCGCGACAAGCTGCTGACCGGGGCGTTGCGGGCGGGGTATATGGATGTGCTGGCCTCGGGGCGGCATCCGGCGGCGGTGCTGTTTCTCAGCTGCGATCCGCATCTGGTCGATGTGAACGTGCATCCCGCCAAGGCCGAGGTCCGGTTCCGCGAACCGGCGCTGGCGCGCGGGCTGGTGGTCAGCGCGCTGCGCCATGCCCTGGCCGGCGCCGGGCATCGCGCGTCGACCACGGTGGCGGCAGCGGCGCTTGGCGTGGCCCAGCCCGAACCGATGCAGCCCCGCGTCTATCAGGCCGATTATCGGCCCGCGCCCGGCTTTGCGCCCAACAGGCCATCGGCCCCGGCCGTCGCGGCCAGCCTTGGCTTTCAGGCCCCCGGTTTCGCCGAGGCCCCGACCGCGCGGGTCGAACCCCCGGCGGAACAAACCGCCCCGGCCGACGCGCCGCTGGGCGCCGCGCGGGCGCAATTGCACGAAAACTGGATCATCGCCCAGACCGCGACCGGCATCGTCATCGTCGATCAGCACGCCGCGCATGAGCGGCTGGTCTATGAACGGCTCAAGGCGCAGGCCGAGGTCAACGGCATCGCCAGCCAGGCGTTGCTGATCCCGGAAATCGTCGAGCTGTCCGAACCCGACGCCGCGCGCATCCTGTCCATCGCCGATGAACTGGCCGCGCTGGGGCTGGTGATCGAGCCCTTTGGCGGCGGCGCCATCGCCGTGCGCGAGGTGCCGGCGCTGATCGCCCGCATCGACGCGCCGCGGCTGATCCGCGACATTCTGGACGATCTGCTGGATCAGGGCAGTTCGGACCGGCTGCGGGCGCGGGTGGATGCGGTGCTGTCCTCGATGGCGTGCCACGGCTCGGTTCGGTCGGGGCGGCGCATGAACGCCGACGAAATGAACGCGCTTTTGCGCGAGATGGAGCGGACGCCGAAATCGGGCCAGTGCAACCACGGCCGCCCGACCTGGATCGAGCTGAAGCTGTCCGATATCGAGCGGCTTTTCGGGCGCAGCGGTTAGCCCGTCACATTGACCCGCACGGCCGGCCGCGCGACAAGGGTCTGGCGCAACAGCAGTGCAATAGACGGAGAATCGCATGCTGGAAATCAGTCCCGACAAGATCGCCCATGTCATCATTCGTGCGCGGGAATATGACAGCGGTGTCAACGCCTGGGCGCATAGCGGCCAGCGGACAGGCCATGGCACGCGGACCGAACTGCATGAATTCATCGCCAGCCTGAACGAGGACGAACAGGCCAGTCTGGTCGCGGTCATGTGGATCGGCCGTGACACCTTTGGCCCCGAGGAACTGGACGAGGCGATCGAAACCGCCAAGGTGGAACGCAGTTCGCCGACCGAGGATTACCTCATGGGCGAGCCGCAACTGGCCGATTATCTCGAAGCCGGCATGGACGCCCTTGGGATTTCCCCCGAGGATACCGAGGACGCCTTGCAGCGCCCGGTCTAGGTCAGGCCCGCGCCCGGCCCCACGCCGCCGATCAGGGCTGCGCGCCGATGCGCGACAGCCGGATCAGCGCGCCCGGATCCTCATCCGTCAGCACCAAAAGGGCGCCATCCGGCGCGATCTCGATATCGCGGATCCGGCCCAGCCCCTCGGCCAGACGCTGTTCCCCGGTCACCCGGTCGCCATCCAGCGTCAGCCGGACCACCGCGCCGGCCCGCAATCCGCCGATCAGCGCATTGCCGTTCCATTCCGGGAACATGTCGCCCCGATAGAACACCATGCCGCTGGGCGCGATCACGGGGTCCCAGTAATAGACCGGCTGTTCCATCCCGGCCTGTGCGGTGATGCCGCCATTGACGGGATTGCCGTCGTAATTCTGGCCATAGCTGATGACCGGCCAGCCGTAATTCCGCCCGGCCTGCGGGCGGTTCAGCTCATCCCCGCCATTCGGGCCATGCTCGACCGTCCAGAGCCGGCCTTCGGGGTCAAGTGCTGCGGCTTGCAGGTTGCGGTGGCCATAGCTCCAGATTTCGGGCCGGGCCTCTGGATCGGAAAACGGATTGCCGGATGCGGCGCGACCGGTCGCGGCGTCCAGCCGCAGCACCTTGCCCAGGTGGTTCGAAAGATCCTGCGAGGCGGGATTTTCGGCCGAGGACAGGCCGCGCTCGCCCGTGGTGACATAAAGATTGCCCTTTGCATCGAAAACCAGCCGCGATCCGAAATGGATCGGCGATTCGACCGCCGGTTGCTGTTGAAAGATGATCTGCACATCCTCAAGCGCGGTATCGTCGTCGGACAGCCGGCCGGTGCCGACCGCTGTCGCGTTCTCGCGATTTCCGCGCGGCTGGGCAAAGCTGAACCAGACCTGCCGCGTCCGGGCAAAGTCGGGCGCGACCGCCACGTCGAGCAAGCCGCCCTGACCGGCATCCGCGACCTCGGGCAGGCCCCTCAGCGGTTCAGAGAGCGCGCCGTCGCGGTAAAGCCGCATCCGGCCCGGCCGCTCGGTGATCAACACCCCGCCATCGGGCAAAAGCGCCATGCCCCACGGGTTGCTCAGCCCTTCGGCCAAGGTGTTCTGCATCAGGCGCGGCGCGCGCGGGATCACGGTTGCGCGGGTCTGGCCGGGAAAGGCCGGGCTTTGCCCCCGCGCCTCGGGCGGGGCGTCGTTGAAATCGGCATATGCGGGCAAGGCCGGGGCGAGGCCCAGGGCAAAGGTGGCGGCAAGGGCGCGCAGGGGCGTCATGGCGGGGTCTCCGTCATTATGTCGGGATCAGTATAGCGCGCGCGCCCGGTCGCGGCGCTGACAATCTCGTCAGGGGGTGCCACCATCGCGAGGCTCGCCGATCCGGGCGATATGGCGGTCGAACAGCGCCTTTGCGCGACCCCATGCGCCCTGATCCAGACGGTCCAGACCGTGCAGCACCGGCAGCAGCTGGCCGGCATAGTCGACCGAGCTTTCATAGGGCAAAAGCGAGGGCAGGTTGTCGATGGCCATGACGTCCAAGGGCGGCTGCGTGGCGACGCGCAGCACCGGATGGTCCCAATCGGTCACCCGGTCATAGACCCGGATCGGGTTGAAGTCGCTTTCCGGGTCACAGGCGACATCGCCGATGACGCTCAGCGCGCGCCCCGGCGCCGTGGCCTCGGGCGGGACGAAAACCGGGGTGCCGGGACCTGCAAGAATGCAGTTGATGAAAACCTCATGCGCGAGGATTTCGGGAAAGGGGCCGCCGCTGGCCGTCTCGGCCATGTCCCATTTCGTGACCGGAACCCCCATCTGCGTCAGCAGTGCCAGCGCGCCGCTGCCCACGCGCCCCAAAGCCCCGATGATCAGCGCATGCGGCCGCGCCGCGCCGGTGGCGTCCAGTTCGGCCCGCAGGGTATCGGTCATTGCGCGCTGCGATGCCCAATCCCAGACCGGCCCGCAAACACCCCCCGACCGCTGTGCGGCCCATGCTTTGAGCGCGACCGCAGCCCCGGCGAACCCCGCCCAATAGCCGAATGCGGCCAGCCGGCGACCATCGGCATCGGTCAGGTATTCCAGATCGTAAAGCGCCCCGCCGCCATCACGAAGCCTGCGCAGCAATGCCTGTCCACCCGGTTGGCCTTTGAAAGCATGGCCGAACATGATGTGGCGATGGATCAGGGGGCCACCCTCTGCGGGAAGCTCTTTCAATCCGAAGATGATGGCGTCCGGGGGCGCGTCGGGCCAGCCATCCTGAGGCGCAATCCTGGCCCCGGCGGCGGCGTAATCGGCGGCGGGGATGATGCGATGCGGGCTGTTCTCGACCGTGACGCGGATGCCGCGCGCCGAAAGGCTGCGCACCCCCTCCGGGGTCAGACCGACACGGCGTTCGTTATCGCGGCTTTCCGCGCGGACCCAAAGATGCGTCATATCCCCCCTTTCGGAAAAAGCTTACGGAAATCCGCCTTTCGTGACCAGCTCGGGCCGGCGCGCACCCCGGAACGGCCCCTGACCCGAGGCGTCGATGCGGGCAATTGCGGCCTTGATCGGCTCGATAATGACGGCCATGGCAAAGGCGGTGGCGTGGATCATCCGATCGCCATCCAGCGCCATCGCGACATGCCCCGGCCAGAACAACAGGTCGTTGCGGCGGATCTCGCCCTCAATGGGGGCAAAGGCCGCCTCTTGCAGGTCGCTGTCGCCGGGACAGGCCACCGCACAGGCCGCCAATGCCGCCTGCATCAGCCCCGAACAGTCGATGCCCCAGCGGCTGTTTCCACCCCACAGATAAGGGGTTCCGATCAGCTGTTCGGCGACCGCGGCCGGATCCTTGGCGGGCAGGTCGGTGATATGCTGCGCCGGGATCCAGCCGCCTTGCACCAGCTGCGCAAAGGCGCCGTCCCGCCCGCTGATCGACAGCCGCGCGCCCAGCGAAAGGCTGAGCGTCTCGGGCGTCTTGAGATTGGGCGCCGAATAGATATGGGTCGCAGGCGCGCTGACGCGATGGGTGATCGGTGCGTCGGCATCGCCGAGATGTGCGGCCCGGATCCAGCCGGAATAACCGTCCAGCGCGGCCTCGACGAAAGCCCAGCCCTCGCTTTCGTCGATCACCGTCAGATCGGCGCCGAAATTCACCTGCCGGTCGCGGGCACCCGCCGGGGCGCGGCACAGATCGGCGATTGGCGCCGTCACCCGTGCCGGGCGTCCGGCCGTATAGGCGGGGCGGTCGATCACGCCCCGCAACCTGGCCAATGCGACGCGTTCGGTGGCCGGGGTCAGGCGGCGGTCAGGTGTCACGGTCATTTCAGCAACTCTGGCAATGCGTTCAGGATGGCGCGCATGCCCTGTCCGGCGCCCCCCTTGGGCCGGCCGGGGGCGGCGCTGGGTTGCCAGCCATAGATATCGAAATGCAGATAGTGCCGCGCCTTTCCGGTAAAGCGTCGCAGGAACAGCGCCGCCGTGATCGCCCCGGCAAAGCCGCCGCCGGGCGCATTGTCCAGATCCGCGATTGCAGGCTCGATCATGGTTTCATACGGGTTCCAGAAGGGCATCCGCCAGACCGGATCGGCATGGGCCATCCCCGCGGCCTGCATTGCCGCAGCCACCGCATCGTCGTCACAGAAGAACGGCGGCAGATCGGGGCCAAGCGCCACCCGCGCCGCGCCGGTCAGCGTCGCCATCGAAATCAGAAGCTCGGGCGCCTCTTCATCGGCCAAAGCCAGCACGTCGGCCAGAACCAGCCGGCCCTCGGCATCGGTATTGTTGATCTCAACGGTCAGTCCCTTGCGGCTGGTCAGGATATCGCCGGGCCGAAAGGCATTGCCGGAGATCGCATTCTCGACCGCAGGGATCAGCACGCGCAGATTGAGGTCCCGGGTCATGCCCAGCCGCGCCAGCGTGTCGGCAAGCCCAAGGACATTGGCCGCCCCGCCCATGTCCTTTTTCATCAGCGCCATTGACGAAGCCGGCTTGATATCCAGCCCGCCCGTGTCGAAACAGACCCCCTTGCCGACCAGCGTGACCCGTGGCCCGCGACCCTCAAAGCGCAGATCCAACAGGCGCGGCGGCTCTGCCCCCGCGCGCCCGACCGCATGGATCATTGGAAAGTTCCGGGCGATCAGCTCGTCGCCCGTGATCACCGAAATCTGTGCCCCGTGTCGCGCCGCAAGATCGCGCGCCGCCTGTTCAAGCTGCGCCGGCCCCATATCCGAGGCCGGGGTGTTGATCAGATCCCGGACAAGAAACTCTCCCTCGGCCAGCGCCGATATGCGCTTGGCGTCCACCCCCTCGGGGCAAACGAGATGCGCGGATGCGGGCTCGGCCTTCTTGTAGCGGGCAAAACGATATTGCGCGAACAGCCAACCCAGCGCGCCAAGGGCCGGATCAAAGCCTGCGGGCTGATTGGCCAGACGCCAGTTCCCGGCCGGCAGCTTTTCGGCAGCGGTGGCAAGCACATAGCGTTCCCGGTGATGGCGTGGCGATTCGCGGCCGATGCCGTAAAGCGCGCCCGCGATCCCCCCGGCATGGTCGGGAAGCAGGCAGATCTGGCCGGTCCTGCCGGCAAAACCCTGTGCACGGGCCCATGCCGCATCGGCTTCGGTGATGGCGTCGGGCAGTTGGGGGCCGTTCGTCGTCTGCCGAACCAGCCAAACTGGCCGTGTCGGGGCATTGGGATCGCCGAATTCCGGTGGCATATGAACTCTCGTGCTGGGTGTGTTTGCCACAGGGTAGCGCGGATGCCGATGGCTGCAAGGGGTCCTTGGCGCTATCCGCTTTCCGGCGTTTCCCAGATCTGGGTCAGCGATCGGTTGCCCGTTCGGCGCAGACGCGATGCGGTCGCGGCAAGCCCGGTGCGATCCTGCCGTTCGGCGCAGCTTCCCACATCGACGGCGACCCCCGCCAACGTGACCAGCCCGACCTGCCATGCAAGGCGTGAAAGCTGATCGGCATGATCGGCCACCGCAGCCAGATCGCCTTTCTCGGTCGCGGTCAATGTGCGGGTCAGCGCAAGGGCCAGTTGTTCAAGAGCGGCACCGATCACCTGTACCGCCGTCGCCTCACCCAGTTCACGGATCAGTTGATCGAGCCTTTGCAGGTCGATGCGCACAGCTTCGTCGACTGTCAGAAGCGCAACTTTTGTCATATTTCTTCCTCACGCCGGGATTTCCCGCACAGCTTTGCAACCTGTCATCAATCTCTCAAGAAAAGGTTATCCGCGCGATGCTAAACCCCTCGAACTTTATCCGTCTTGCGGCTATCAAACGCGGGGATAATGGATGAGGAAGCCATGAAACTAGCCGCTCTGCTGCCGCACTATCTGGTCCAGCGCTATCATGGCTGGCACGCGACGGCCTTCACCGAGAACCGCGCCTGGTATCGCCGCCTCGCCGAGGATGGTCAGCGTCCGCGCGCCATGGTGATCGCGTGCTGCGATTCGCGAGTCCATGTCACATCGATCTTTGGCGCCGATACGGGCGAGTTCTTCATCCATCGCAATATTGCCAACCTCGTTCCCGCCTATGCCCCGGATGGCGAACAGCACGGGACGTCGGCGGCCGTCGAATATGCCGTCAATTCGCTGAAAGTCGCGCATTTGGTCATTGTCGGTCATACCGGTTGCGGGGGGGTGCAGGGATGCCACGCCATGTGTTCGGGGCATGCTCCCGAGCTTGAGGAAAAAACCAGCTTCGTTGGGCGTTGGATGGATATTCTGCGGCCCGGTTATGATCGCGTTTCGGACCTTCCGGCGGATCAGCAGATACGTGCTCTTGAACAGCAGGCAGTGCTGATCTCACTGGAAAACCTGATGACGTTCCCGTTTGTGAAGGCGGCTGTCGAGAGCGGGGATTTGTCGCTGCACGGAGTTCTGCACGACATCGCCCAAGGAACGCTCGAGCAATATGACAGCAAGATCGAAGCGTTCGTAACGGTTGCCTGAACGCGCAAGGCGCGCTGGTTTTAACTTTTTGATTCTCTGCGCCCTCGGCTTTTTGTGCGCAAATGCCCGCGAATGCGGGCATTTGCTTTAGTTCACAATAAACTCGGCATGTAGCGCGCCTGCGGCGTGAACTGCCTTGAGAACGTCGATCATGTCCCTTGGGCGGATCCCAAGCGCATTCAGACCGGCGACCACATCAGAAAGAGACGATTCACCAGAGACTTCGGCGAAGCCGATACCAGGCTCTTGGGTGATTTCCGCCTGTGTCCGGGGTACGACCACTGTTTCACCCGGCGAGAACGGATTGGGTTGTGAAACTACGGGAGCCTCCCGAACACGCAAAGTCAGGTTGCCCTGAG
>RRZT011450586.1_pt1 | contig 13429 bp, 11 predicted proteins | sample 2165551 | NCBI WGS metagenome assembly RRZT01 (sample SAMN10456910, study PRJNA506462) | wastewater metagenome | biome: wastewater; feature: sludge; material: wastewater sludge; isolation source: wastewater sludge with Escherichia coli K12::gfp cells carrying plasmid... | place: USA: Moscow, Idaho... | reverse complement strand
CGCACTGCGCGCTTCTTCGATCTTGCCTGGCGCGGCGAGGCTTTGGCGAGCGTCGCGAGTCCATTTCTCCGCGAATGGTTGGCGCACGTCTTTATGTCGGCATTGACATTTGAGGCTATCCAAACCAATGCGTCGCTCGAAGCGGCCGCGCAGCGTGTCGCCACCGAAAAAGCGGAACTCAGCCTGTCCTCGGTCCTCGACGTCCTGTTTCAGTCGCAAGCATATTATCCGAGCGACGAAGTTGAAGCCCCGACTCAAGAGCGTTTACGCCAAGACCTTGATGAGTTGCTTGCGCAGGCGCCGATCATTGCAGAACTTGCGAACCTTGCCCGGACCCTATGGGCCCCCATCAACGCGGAATGGGAAAACTGGCTGCGACGTGTCTACCAGGCAACGCTCGGCGCCGCAATCCTCAAGACCATCGGCGATTTGTGTCCGTCGATTAACCTCGATGATCTTGCACTTGACCTCGACCGCGGACCGAATGCCCGAGCGCATCTCGCAGTCGTTGCTCCCGACGCGGTTGAAATCTGGATTACTGAAAGGAATCCAGGCGGTAGCGGCCTTGTCGAGGACTTCATGCGCAACTTTGCAGAAGATCCCCGCCGGTTTTTCTCGATGGTGCGCGCCAGCCTCGAAATGGGCGAGTTCGAGTTGATCGATCACCACCTGGGCAAACTGCTTCACGGCTTAACCGACCCTCAGAGCACGCTTGAAACGCTCAAGGTCGTAAAAAAGCGAAGGGCAGCAGTCGATTTCACAGCTCTCGAAGCCATCTCGCGGGACCTTCGTCGCGCGCTGCTCAAGGACGGTTTCTCGCCCTTCCACGGTTTCATCGTGGCCGTGGGAAACCGTATCCTGCGACCGGGATCGGGACCGGGCACCGACCGCTATTTGGCCGATGCGATTGCCGCTTGGAATGCGCACGAAGCACGCTTAGGGGTCGAGATCGACTTGCGGGTGATCTGCTTCTGGCTTAGCCAACAGTCGGAGATTGATGCCGTTGTCGATGAAGTCGGTATTCCGACGGGTCAGGATCGGCAAGCTTGGCGCATGAACGCCATCTACGGCCTTCTCTGGGCGCGCGGACGTTTCATCCGTGCCGCACCGCTGCAAACCCGAAATCCATTCTTTGAGTTGCCGCCTATTGAACGTTTGTTGGTCATCGATACTGTCATCGATGAACGCAAAATGGTCTCTGTCGAGAATCCAAACTGGCTCGCAACTGTGCAAAGCCTGCTCGCACAAGGTCATCTCGTTACACTCGAATGCCCAACATCTGAGCGCTCACATTTGGGGCGCGCTATCCACGCGCTGATTACTAATCCGGTCGATTCGGGATACCTGCGAGCGTACACCCGACTCCAGGGCGTGCGGCAAAGTAAAGACCGTTATGAGGCTGATCTCGAACTCCTGGAGGCAACTCAATGACAGCTCTTTATCGTCGGATATTTAAGAACCAACAGTCCGGGGTGACGACGCTTCGCGAACTGCTGCAGTCGATGTTTGTTGGGGAAATGCTCGAGTCGGGCGAACGAATCTGGCTTGTCTCGCCCTGGGTTAGCAATATCGTGCTGATCGACAACCGCTCGGGCAACTTCGATTCCTTGAGCCCGGAATGGGGCCGGCGAGAAGTTCGCCTATCCGATGTACTCGTGAGCCTCATGGCACGGGGTACCTGCGTCGTTCTCGTGACGCGGAATCTAGACACCAATACGCCGTTTCTCAATCGCTTGCGCGAAGACGCAACAATGCATGCGGTCGTTGAGCAATTGACAGTGCGGTTCGATCCGCTGTTGCACACAAAAGGGATTTTGCTTTCGCACAGCCTGCTGACCGGTTCGATGAACCTGACCTACAACGGTCTCGAAATGAACGATGAGTGGATTCAGTTTTCGGTCGACCCGCATGATATCGCGACGACTCGACTCGAATTTATGAAGCACGTGGAGGTCCAATGACTGTCCCGCTTGTAGTTTCACCGGGTCATTGGCTTCGGACGTTTTTCTCAGGGTGCAACGCCTTACGCTGGGATAGCATCGAGGCGCAAACGGCGCCTCCGCGTGTGCTCGCGCACATAATGCCGTGGCTAAGAAAGTCGCTCGAACCAGGATATGATGGGCCGATCATTCTCCCACGGCACGGGAGCGATGATCAGGTTACCTGGTACGCGATGGCCGACGACGAGCGGCGTTTCGGCCAAATGATCGATGAGATCAACAGTTTTATCGGGCCTAGTTACAGCGATTTCCAGGGCGATTGGGCAGTTCTGGATCAGAACAACGTATGCGAAAGAGCGTTGAGCGAACGCTTCGGCGCTCGCGTCATCAAGTTCTCCGCCACCCAGACAACCGACGTCCCGACAATAGAGCGCGAACTCGCGCTCTATTTTTCGGTTCTAGCGCGCCGTCCCGACACCCCCGATCGAACGCAGCGACCATTCGGAAAAATCCGCTCGGACTTCGACCGGGCGTTGCTCTCTGGCAATGCAGACAGCGCACAGGCATTTCTGGAGGAATTGCAGGGAACAGGCCGGATCAATGGGGAACAACGCAAGTGCCTCGAAATTCGACTGCTCGCCGGACTGGGGCGCCAAGAGACCTTGGCGAAAAGCCCAGCGCTGATCGGTGGCGTTTCGGACATCTCACTCCCCGCCCAAACGCTCGTTGATATCGTCCTTGCGCTCTATGAGACCTTTATCGTTCCGATCGAGGCGTCCAGCGCACTGCCGGATCTCCTTGAAGTATTTCGGCGTCACATTTCCCAGCCCTTCGGCGGACTGTTTCGAGAGCGCAAAGGAGTTCGGCATCCGCAGGTCTTACGCGCCTTCTTGTTGTCGGAACTCGTGGCAAAAGCGCCCAACAGTGTGCGTTGCCAATCATTACTCGCTGCCTATCCGGAAGGGGCCGAAGGCTACGACCTAGCCGTTCAATGGTGCAAAGGAATCAGTGCCCCGGCACCGCAACCTGAAACCGACTTCAAGGCAGAATGGCTTGCCCAGGCGAAACAGGCGATCGCCGATGAGGACTACGAGACCGCAAGCACGCGTTGTTTTGAACTACTGCCATTGCCATGGGCTTATAGCGCGCTCTTGCGTTGCGCGGTCGAACTTGACGATCCATCCCTCACACAACAGGTTCTCGAGGTCTGTTTGGCCGCCCCGGAAGCCGTTCTCACGGGCATGAAGGACAAGGACCGCCAGCGTCTCGGAAGATTACGTGCACCGGTCAAGACAGCTCCGCCGGCAGCCAATTTGGGTTGGGTCGCGTGGGCCGAAAACGTCCTTTTAGATCCAAGCAATGCGCCATCAATTGCAGAGTTGCACGAGATGGCAGCGAAGTGGAGTGTGGACGAGTATGCACTTAATTCGGCCCGATGCGAGACGTTGGCCAAGCATCTTGGCAACGCGACTGGCGACGCGGAAAAAGCATTTCGAGAAGCCTTTGCAGTTTTGGTCAACTTCTTCGAGGGGACCGATAATTCGCGACGTGCATTCCAACCGGTCTACTCGACGTTGATCAAAATCCTCGGGTGGAGCGGCAGTCTTTCGTCGGACGAACTCGAGATCGGTGCGCAGTTGATGCAAGCCCTTCTGACCACGGGGCTGAGTAAAGCAGCCTACATCGATGTCGTTACTGACCTTGAGGAAATACTCGCGGCGAATGCCTCCCCGGCGCACTTTGACTGGGGGCTCAACCTCGCCGAACTCCTACTTCTCTACCCTGACCCAGATGGGGGCGCGACAAAGCTGCACTTATTCATGACGGTCGTTGGGAGGCTACGTGCCGCACCTCACCGCATCACACCGGCGCAACGCATCCTACTGGAGATCCTGGGGCGTGACTATCACTGCCCGGGCTTGCTTGAGAGCTTCCCAGTCGCCAGTGCCGAGACCACCACGACGCATCCGAAAGCGAGCGGCTATTCCGGCTTGATCGGCATCTACACGCTCACAGAAGGTGCGGGTCAACGGGCCAAAGAGATCTTGCTGCGCATCTATCCGCAAGCCAAGGTAGAACTTCACAGCGATGCAGTGGCAAAGGACCCGTTGATCGCGCTTGCAAAGGCCGCGGATATCTTTGTTTTCGCCTGGAAGAGCAGCAAGCATCAAGCATATTACTGCGTCAAGGACGCAAGGCAGGGGAAAGAAATTCTGTTGCCACTAGGAAAAGGTAGTGCGAGTATTTTGACTAGCGTCATCGAAAAGATTTCACGTTGTCAAAATGAATCATAAGGCACCTGGCAAATCCACTTTTCCTCTTTCCTCCCGATCCAACGATTAGGATCGCCTTTTTCAGCGAAGGAGAGTCGGGGCCATGGGAAAATCCTCCTCCCGGCAGGTAAGAGAGGCACTAGCATTCTTGCCTGGGTTCTTGAGAACTCTACTAAATCTACGTTGGAAGTGGCCGACTAAACCCTGCTCTGCGAGGCGTCACCTCGCAAGAAGCGGGAAAGAAGCCATGCCCACATTGCACCACCAAGGGACTTTGCTGCGAATTGAGCGAGTACGACCTGTGGCATCAGGATGCCGAAGGCTATCGTCGGAAAAATGATCGAGTCAATCGCCGCACCAGCAATGTTCGATCCATTGGCCCGAAAAAGCCACGGCCCTTTGATTTTGACAAAAGTCCCCCAGTCGACCAAGGCCGCGAATGTAAATGCGACTGCTGAAGCGATCGCGATTTGGCCCGTCGAGGGATTTAGCACATACGAGAGTGCGCCCGTGAAGGCAATCAATGTACCCATGTGCCAAACTCGGAGTCGTACGTGTAGCCAATCACGCAGTGTTAGATCAAGGCCGATCAACAAGAAAGCGTTGATAGGCGTCACGCTCGGTCCAAAGGCAGCGACCGAGAGATTGGCACCAACCATAGCAATGGTATAAACAACGATAGCGAGGATCATGGGATTGCGGTTCATTCTGATAGTCCGGCAGAGTTGGTTCTGTTTGTTTGATTACCTATTAGCGGAGCCTTACAAGGCAGCATTGTTAGCGAATGACTGAACTCGTTTTCGTTACCCGGATGCGTAACAGAACCTCTGGTCAGTTTCACCTTCGGGAGAGCCTCCGACGTGCTGAGCGGCCCACTGGCCAAGGAATGCTAAAATCATAAATCGCGGATGATTTTAGGATTTGGGTTCTTTTCATCGTAGGCTTGGTAGCCGATCCTCCGTAACTCGCAAGCCGGGCAGGTTCCGCAACCGAAACCCCAATGGTGGTAGGTCGATCGGTTGCCTTCGTAACACGTGTGGGTCTTGTCTCGTACTAATTCGACGAGTTCGTTACCTCCCAGTTCCTCGGCCATGGCCCAAGTCTGTGCTTTGTCGATCCACATCAGCGGTGTCTCGATGACGAATCGCGAATCCAGGCCCAAGTTGATGGCGACCTGCAGCGCCTTGAGCGTGTCGTCACGGCAGTCAGGGTACCCGGAGTAATCCGTTTCGCACATGCCACCAACCAGGACCTTCAGTCCTCTCCTGAACGCGATCGCACCTGCCAAAGTAAAGAAAAGGAGGTTCCGACCCGGGACAAACGTGTTGGGCAATCCTGAGGCCGCGAACTCAATGCGCTTGTCTGCAGTAAGGGCGGTATCGCTGATCTCGCCCAGGATGCCTAAGTCAAGAAAATGGTCCTCGCCGAGCTTCTTTGCCCAAGCCGGAAAAGCGGCGCAAAGTTCGTTGATAAAGACGTTCCGGCATTCCAATTCGACACTATGGCGTTGGCCGTAGTCGAATCCGATGGTTTCCACCGAGTCATATCGTTCGAGCGCCCAGGCAAGGCAAGTTGCTGAGTCCTGGCCGCCTGAAAACAAAACCAGTGCTGATTTCACTCCGTTCAAGCCTCCGCGATTTGTTCCGATACACGCATTTGACGCTTGACTGTGGATACCAGGTGGCGCGTAAGGAGATCGATATCGGAAGGGGTGTTCTGAATGGCGTTCCAAGGAAATTCGTGGCCATCCATATTCCATGAACCTGAAGTCCACGCAGTGAACGGCTTTAGGATGTTCAGGGCCGGGACGAAATCTGTTTTTACTGTCGCGTTTCGACTCGCGACGAGGAGATCCATCACGAACCCCATTGCTACGATGCCAGCTCCGTGCCTTAGGCGCGACACACGGGGAGTCATACCAACCCATTCACCACCGAATACATCCGCCACGGCTTCGAAATACTCGTTGATCAGTTGCACGGCCCGGTCTTCCCGGTCCTCGAATCTGACATATTCCCGCAATGAACCGTGGGACGCTGAGTTCATGACGAGTTTCTGCATCGCGGTATCGCTGATAACACCTTGTGGATTCGTGTGCTGGCGAATCTCGCCGCGCAATGCTCTGCCTCCGGTGAAGTTCAGGCGTTCGACGACCTTGGCTGCGAACCTCCGGGCCGTGTAGCGCTCGGGCAAGCCTTCTACGGAGGGCAGGAGTTCGTAAATGAGTGATTTGGGAAGCGGCCTCGTGCTGTTGATCAGGACAAACTGCTGGCGGAGTTCGTCGTAGGTCTTGCAGACCAGGGCGGAAACGAAAACTTGGAAGCCGGGTTTGTTCAGGCCGGAGAGGGCCGTCAGGCGTTGCTGGCCGTCGACGACGAATCCGGGCGGGCCGTCGGAGACGTCGATACGCACTTCCTGGCGTCCATTTCCCAAGTCCTGGATGTAGGCTCCATTGATGAACGCGACGATAACGGCGTTTGGCAGCAACGCGTCTTCCCTTCCTAGATAGTCGCGGATGTCCCGGATGTGCGAGGCGATTTGGTGGCGTTGGAAGCCTTTCAGGTGCCCCTCGTCCGAACGACCGACCCGTTCGATCTGCGCGAACTTCAGAACCTCTTCGGGTGAAGCGGCGAATACGAACACGTCGTGATCAGCGGCCTGTTGGGCTCGCAGAGCCGGGTAGATGTAGACTGTCACGCACTTCTCTCCAAAGTGTTCTTCAGATGCTGGTGATAAACGCCGAGGTTATGGAAGCCCCGGCGTTTGTTGCGATTGCTCGAACGGAAGATAATGACCTCGACCCCGACGCTCTGGCATATCGAACATTTGCAGTTCTTCCAGGGTTGCGCCCGCAGCGTCCGCTCGATCCGCGTTCTCACGAGCGACAAGGCCTTCTCGATGCTCTTCGGATCCTCGCTTTGGCCCTGCAGTAGGTAGTGGTGGTACTCGACCACGGCATCGGCGGTACCTTCCAGGGATCCCACGCCCTTGTCGAAATTACGCAGCCTCGTCAACGCGTTCTGTTCCATCTTGACCAGGTCCTCCGCGCAGAAGATGCCTCGCTTGATCCCTTGCATCAGCCTCGTGTTCTCGAGTGCTTGCGGGATCCGTATGGCCGTGTAGTAGTCGAGTCCGCCCTCTTGGTTCTCCAAGTAGTAGTTCGACTTCTCGTCCTTGAATGCCCGGATGAGCGGCGACGTCGAGTCGAAACTGGTGATACCGTAACCGGTGAATTGGCGAATATGATCGGCCTTGGCGAAGCCCAGCAAGTGCAATTTTGGCTCGGGCCCGATCTTTCTCCTGATCGTCTCCAGTACCTGCTTGATGGCGTCTACCTTCAGTGGAACGAGGCCCCCGACGGCAAGGTAACGGTACCCCATCGCCACCAATTCGGCGGAAGCCTCCGCCATGCTTTGCGGCGACCAACCCTGTACGGCCCCCAACGGCTCGAAAGGGCTGCCATCCTTCCGCACAAGTTCTAAGAACTTCCGTGCGTTCTCGAAGGTGATTTGGTAGCGATCGAGAGCGTCCTTCTGGTCGGGGACATCAGGATTCGCCAAGTTGCACTCGAAAATCACGTGGTCCGGAGAGATCCCGTGGGTAAACCTGGCATCGAGATAGAACTCAACCACCTCTTCCGGCGAGTAAGCCGGTTCGGGTTTGTCGGCATAAGCGAACGCGCCGCAATCTCCCAGAAGCATCAGGTCGCGGAAATCGGGGTCGTCTAGCCGGAGAAACTTGCGCGCGCCAATGCGCAGTAGGAGTTGCTCCTCCGAAGTGGAGTAGCGCACCTTGGATTTCGCCACCCCTTTCGCTTGGCGGACGGCGCTCATGGCGACGAGAAGACCGTCGTAGGGCACGGCGTCCATTATCTCGTGCGCGTAGACATCGTCCCAATAGCGCTCGCGGTTAGGCGCTGACCGGTCGCCGATGAAATCGTAATTGGGATCGACGTAATCTTGTGTGTCGGAATAGAGGAATTTCATCGCTCGATTCCCGCTGCCAAATAGATATTGACCAGCGTCGTCTGGAGTTTCCGGATGTCGCGGTGGGTGTTTTCAATCTCATTCCAGGCCATCCCGAGAGTCTCCCATGAGCCCTCGGTCCAACGGCAGTAAGGAGCTATCTTCTGCAATTCACGCTCAACGGTCTTTGGATCGCAAACGGGGTGGATACGGGCGTAAATTCGGTCCATGAGCACACCCATCGCCTCGATGCCGGCAGAATGCATCAGGCGGCTTTGGCGTGGATCCTTTCCCCACGCGAGCGGAAAGGCGTTCTTGACCGCGGTCCAGAACGTAACGAGCAACTCGTACATGGACTTGATATCGACTCCGTCTCGCCCGTTCTTGCTCGTCCTGAAAGCGGACAGGGCGCCCAATGGATTGTTCATGCTGTTCTTTATCATGCTGATGACGGCCGTATCGGTTATAACCGCCTTGTGCTCGCGACCAGCATCTGAAGGCCTCTTGATGAGGTTGTAGAAGGGGGAGTCAGGATCCTGGTTCAGATGCCCGCATATTTCCGAGGGAATGCGCCTGGCGCTCAAGTCCCGCGGAAGAAGCACAGATCTGGTCTCAGGCAATAACTCGTTGATAAGGCGCGTAGGCAAAGGTTTCGCCTTGTTCACAAGGATGAACTGCTCCCTTTGCACCTCTAGGTTGTCGGAAACGAACGCGACTACCGGAACTGCGATCTCCTTGTACGACGCCTGGGCTAATGCCAACGAGCGTTGCTGTCCATCCACGATCCAGGCTACACGGTGTCCGTCGCTGTAAACCGGAATGCTCAGGGTTCCGCTTTGTGCAATCCCTTCGTCACCAGTTGGACGGGTACCACGAGACGCGGCGAATCTAACTTCCGGCGACAGCGATAGGATGATGGCGTTGGGAAATAGGACGTTCCCCTGGTTTAGGTAGTCGACGATCCCTTTTACATGCGACTTGATCTCGGGCCGTTGGAAACCCTTAAGAGATTCATTTTCGTCACGACTAACACGGGAAATGTTCGCAATCCGAACGATATCCGATCCACGGATGAAGAACGAGTACACATCGAGGCCATCACCCTGTGTCGTGTGCAATGCCCGGAGGACGATTTCGTCGGAAGGGAGGGGTTTCGTCACGACTTAGGCTCCGCGTAGATTCCGGTTTCTCTGATTTCAGCTTCGACCTGTCGGCGTAACCGTGAAAAGCGCCCTTGTTCACAGGCGACCAGTTCCGAGTCCCTGAGATGCCTCAGAAGCTTGGCGCTGTTCCCCCCGGCAGATTCCCAAGCTTGGCGGATCAGTCCACATATTTCCCTGTCGCTCAGACGCCTGCGCTGGGGAACCGCTTTGCATTCGAAGCAACCGAGCGAGGCGGCGACCGCACGCGATGCATCGTCGATAGGGAGCAAATGTCCGTTCAGTTCGGCGACGAAATGCTTCAGCGCTCGCTGTGGGAAGTCCGATCTGGTGCCGGCGTACCCGACAATCGACTCCAGGCGTTCGTCGTATGGAAGCGAGGGCACCCCGGGAACCTTCCCGATCTTCTTCCGGCCCGCGGGCGAGGTGAGTACCCGTATCCGGGAGAGATCCCCGGAAGGTAGCGCTTCCAGATCGCTTAGGATCATATCCAGGTACTCGCTTGGCAGCGAAATCAACACGGTTGCATCTGGATTCTCGCGCAACAGCCAACCGAAGCCTTTTCCGGATCCAAGTAGGCGCCACCAGTCCGACTTCGACGCCCCGAGTTGGGCGAGCGTTAGCGCGAGTTCGGTTCCCTTTCCCGACGCGGACATATCGTATCCAGGAATCGGTTCGTCCGACTCCACGAGTCCGATGCCAGCCGAGACTATGAAAAGTGGTGCACCGAGATGCAGGCTGATGTTCCTGGCTTCGAGGATCGAGCGCCCGACGTACAGTCGCCAGGCCTGCAAGCGCGATGCTTGGGCTGCGAGAGAAGTCCGCCAACTCTCGGCGACCTGGCGAATGCAATCTCCTTTCGGGGCGAAAGGTACGAGGGGAGTGCCAGCCTTTTTCCTGGCTGTGCAGTTGGTAACTACGATGAATTTATTGCCCATCGAATGCTCAAGTAGCGCAAATTAAATGCGACGTGATTTTACAGCAATACGCAAAATAACTGCGTTCAGTTTACTTATAAATCTATAAAATAACTGCAAATCATCCAACAATCCCGATGCGGAGCCTCTCGGGGGGAATCCGTTTGCTACACTTCGTGTCCTATCTACCTTGGCCAACTCCCTCCAACGCTCTCAACGCCCCACTTCATGCTAATGGAATTAGATATGCACGCCCAACCCGCTACTTCGGCGCCAGCCCTGGTTACCTTGGAAGACGTCACGGAATTCGCGCGCATGGTACTGGCAACGGCGGATTCGGTTCATGCGACATTGAAGCGCTTGTCGGCATCATCCGCGAAGAATCCAGACCTCGGTTACTCGATACTTACTGAGGAATATGCCATCCGTGCCAGGGCGAACATCCTGCTGAACGACTCAGCGCGGCACACAGTCGAGGACGCTGGATTCAGCCAAGCCGACCTCCGGAAATTTATGGGTTCCTTGGATAAGCGGGTCGAGGAGTGTGTATCGATGGCCGATTTGCTATCCGCCAGTACCGACTTGATCACATTCGCATCTGCCGTATCCTCGGGCAATGTGAAGATTCTCGAAGTTCTAGCGCAGGCTTTCGGGGTAATTGGGGCCGACCACCCCTCGGGAACCCAACTGAGGGCCGATTCAACGCCAACTGCTTGGACAGGAAATACCATTGATTGACGTCTTGCAGTCGTCGAAGTTGTTAATAGCCAACAACAGTTATGGCCCAACCCCGCGTAGACGTAGACGATCGAGCAACTCTCTGCGTGCAATCTCCGTTCCAACGGTTGGCGGCTATATCGCTTCATCAGCGACTGCCGTAAGCCTCCCCGGCAAAGTCATCTTTGAACTGAAGTGTTAATTGTCTGTGTTTTCTAGTGTGCTATTTGCAGGGCAGCCGTAGTGTTTTTCATGAATCTACCGTCGGTTAGTCTTCTCAGATCAGCAAGGCAATTCTGCTATAGGAAGGGAGGGGAAGATGGTCAAACTAACGCCAGAGCAGGAAGTGGAAGGCAAGTTAGCGTTCGAGCGTCTAAAACTGAAGATTGTCGAATCAGATAACGACACAGATCGCTGGAAGTGGATCGGTGAGATGCAGATGATTGCGAACTACGGTGTAACAGAAGCACAGAAATTCATGGAATCGTTTGACCTCTCAGGTGCGCCAAGACTATCTAGCTACCGAAGCGCGCTTGATCGCCTGAGCGACGGACCACCATCTGTCGCGTACAAAGGTATGCGTCATCAACTCCATGCCGACCCTACAAGTCCCAACAAGACCTTCGGAATGCGCCCCCACGGGGTTCGAGGGGAGGACGATCTGAACGAAGCCTAGTCTGCGCCTTCGGTTTGAGTCCGCGATGAAGCGAACCCGAATTGCAGACTCCATTTCAATCCTGAGTTGACGAGGTCCCTGCCTTACGCTGTACCGCCGTGTTCAATAGCGCTCAGGATGCGTGCGACTTCTTGCATGCCCAACCCTGTATCGAGGACTGAAAGCGGTGACACCCCTCCCAAGCCGAAGTTGCTAGTGCGCAACCATTCCTGGGCCAGTTCGTTGCAATCAAACACCGCCACTGCCTGTTTTTCAATGGCACCGATTCTTATTAGCCGCTCGCTGACTGTGATGCTTAGATGCGAATTGAGGGCGATCCGTCGTCTTGCGGCAGACGGAGAGATGCCTACAAGACGGAAGACGGTCGCTTGCGATACGTTGAGTGACTCCGCAAGCCCACAGAGGTGGCAAGCGGGAACGCCAGCGCGAAGCTCTTCGATTTGTTCAAAGGCCGAACACAATAGGAATCTGTCCCGAAATGCTCGCCAGTTAGCGGCCCGAGGAGTCGGTGCTGTCGACCTCATCAAACTCAATGTTCAAAAAAGCCCATCGTAGCGATTTACTGCGGTACTCGCCACTGCGCGAATACCACTTCGCCGACAATCTGAACCATATGTTTGCCGACAAAACAGCCGTTATTGGACAAGCAAAATCGCCAGATGACATTCGGCGAACGATGACTTTGCCCATCGAAATCACCTTAGGCAAAACCTTTGCCTAAGGCTTGCTGCTCGGCCTTATCGAAAGCTTCAAATAAGGCCGATGAGCAGAATCCAGTTGCCATTTCGAGGGAGATGGTTTGCTGAAGCTATCCGATAGTGCTTCAAGTTGCACATGGATCAAGGAGTGATCTAGCGTACAACTCAAGTCGCCGTACAAATTGCACAGGTACGACTGCATGAACGAATAACTCCGCAAGATGATCGCACCTACCATTGCTGCCAGCGAGATCGGTCGCCGCCCATTTGAGGCAGCGCCGAGAATAGTCCTCTTCTTCTTCCGATAGTTCGTCAATCGTTGCGAGAGTACAGGCGAATTGCTGCTGCTCTTCTGGCGAGAATTGATCAAGTCCAGCTATTTTTGTCAGGCGTACTTTGTCCAACCGCAATGGGCGTCCGGAGCACTTCGCCAACTTTCGAACATGTAACCGCAAATCGCGACTAAGCGTCTCGTCAAGCCCAATAGCGATTGGGCCAGCATCGCGGGCAGCAGGATCCACATCGTCGAACTTATTTTGTTGTTCGGGCCGTGTGGACAATTGATCGAAAAGCGAGAGCGCTTTTCTTGGGGATTTTTTAGGCTTTACATTCTTAGCTCTTCGTCTGGAGGCGTCTGGGTAAGCGGACAACCATGTGAATAGTTGAGACGTGTTCATCTTGTGAGCCTTCGCAATCGTTTCGACCGGGATACCACGAAGAGCATCCTTAAGCATTGAAAGTGTAAGGTTACGAGCCCCTACCAAGCTTCTTGGTCGAATGCTCTGGTAGTCGTTCACGACGAGCGCTTTAGTCACCGATCTCTCGTATTCGTTTGGTGACTCGAAAAGTGCCGTTACCAGCAAGGCGTTGGCAATCGGATCATTGATGAGGACTCGCCCGTTGATTAGGAGCGCTGGCCATCCAAGGGTCGGAGCACGTGCCGTAGCTAATCCCAACTGCTGTAGCAACCCTGAACCGAAAGTATTGCTCAAGTAGCCGGCGAGATTGGATCCGAGAGCGCCATGTCGCGTCGGGACAACTTCTGAGATTCGTTGCCTCAGCACCGATAGATGCAATGTCGTT
>RRZT010689165.1_pt1 | contig 13429 bp, 10 predicted proteins | sample 2165551 | NCBI WGS metagenome assembly RRZT01 (sample SAMN10456910, study PRJNA506462) | wastewater metagenome | biome: wastewater; feature: sludge; material: wastewater sludge; isolation source: wastewater sludge with Escherichia coli K12::gfp cells carrying plasmid... | place: USA: Moscow, Idaho... | reverse complement strand
TCTCACCATCATCGATCAACACGGCGTTTTAGACCTAGCCCACGCCTCGGGTATTAACCCACGCTTGATTGATAAAGGCGCGCTGTTACTGGAAAGCAGCCCCACGGTGTATGCCCTCGATCGTTTTGGTAAAGAAAGCCAATTCTGGGTAGAGGCTTTTTTACAGGCTTTGCGCGTCCCCGACAGCCAATCGAGCAGCAAACTGCTGACCGAGGTGATTGCAGAATTGGCCGACACTTTGCCTGACCCACAACAGCAACAACAGTTCAAAGACGATGTGCTGGGGTTGTGCGAATCACAAGAAGCGGTGTCGATTGCCAGTATGAGCGATGTGGTAGAAAAGTTTGTGCCACGGCAAACGCTGCAAGACAAACTCGATCATGCCGCAGAAAGCTATGGTTTTGCCCTCGATACCACCCAAGCCGTCCCCACTCAAGCGGTGCAAAAACGGTTACAACGCCAATGGAGCCGCATCGGCATTGGTCAAGGTATCAGCATTCTATTGCCGTCAGATTTGCATTTTATTGGGGTTGAACAGCAAGAATTAGCCAATGGTGAGCTGACTTTCTTGCTGCGTGTCGAACGAAAATGAAAATAAGGACAGTTAGTCATGTTGACCACCCTCGTTTCTGCTTCACAACTGGCCGCCCTTGCCAGCGATAACATTGTTATCCTCGACTGTCGCCACAGTCTGGCCGATCCACGCTATGGCGAACAAGCCTACGCCGTTGCCCATATTCACGGCGCGCATTTTGTTCACCTCGACCGCGATTTATCAGGGCCTTGCACTGGTAAAAATGGCCGCCATCCGCTGCCGGATATTGGCCGCCTTGCCAGTTTATTTGGTCATATCGGCATCACCGCCGATAAACAAGTGATTGCCTATGACGATGCAGGCGGTATGTTTGCCGCACGGGCATGGTGGTTGTTGCGCTGGCTCGGCCATGAAGCGGTGGCGGTATTAGATGGCGGTTGGCAAGCATGGCAACAGGCACAAGGCCAAATTGATGGCCTACAGCCCAACCGTAGCGGCAGCCAATTTTTATTGCGTCCGGCACTGGAACAGGTGGTCAACGCCACCACGGTGTTACAACAATTATCGCAGCCCGATTTATGTTTGATTGATGCCCGTGCCCCCAATCGTTTTGCCGGTCAGGATGAGACATTAGACCCTGTTGGCGGCCATATTCCCGGGGCAAAAAATCGCTTCTTTCAACACAACCTCAATGCCGACGGGACATTTAAGCCGCTGTCACAGCTGCGTGACGAATGGCAAACCTATCTCACGCCACAGACCGCCAAACAAGCGATTCACCAATGCGGTTCTGGTGTCACTGCCTGCCATAACTTATTGGCACTGGCGCATCTTGGTTGGCACGGTGGCCGACTGTATGCCGGTTCGTGGAGCGAATGGTGCAGCGAACCAAGCCGCCCCATCGCCACCGGAGCAGCGGCTTAAAACCCAGCCACCACCCCCTCACGGCGGGGGTCTGCCCCGCCAATCAATCGACCATCGGCTTGTTTGGCAATAATCGACAAGCCGCTGGTCATCGGCAACAGCTTCACACTGTGACCGCGTTGTTGTAGCGCCTCGGTCAGGTTGTCTAAGCCTTGCCCTTGTTCCAACTCAGTGGCGGCATTGCGGCTGCCATAATGCGGTAAATTTGCTGCCGCTTGCGGTGTTAAACGCCAATCGGTCAAGGCCAAGATGGCTTTTGCCACATAAGGAATAATCAAACTGCCGCCGGGTGAACCCACAGCCATCACCGCTTCACCCTGTCGATTGAATAACAGCGTCGGCGCCATGCTGCTGCGTGGACGTTTGCCGCCTTCAAGACGATTCGCCACTGGCACACCCTCTTTTTCTGGTAAGAAGGAAAAGTCAGTGAGTTGATTGTTCAATAAGAAGCCTCGCACCATGATGCGACTGCCAAACGCATCCTCAATCGAGCTGGTCATCGATGCCACGCCACCTTCAGCATCAAACGCCACCAAATGCGTGGTCGAGGGCAAATCGGCGGAATGGTTTTCCGCCTGTGCGGTTTTCACTCCAGCAGGTTGACCGGCAGGCTGACTGCCGTGGCTACGCAGTGGGTCAATTCGTTGACTGCGTAGCGCCAAATACACCGGGTCTAATAAAGCCTGTTGCGGCACAGCGACAAAATCGGGATCGGCAAGATAACGCTCACGGTCGGCAAAGGCTAAACGCCCTGCTTCACTGAATAGATGCACGGCCTCTACTGACACAGGGGAAAGCTTGGCCATCTCAAACCGCGACAGCACACCCAACATTTGCAATACCGCAACCCCACCGGAGCTGGGCGCAGGCATTCCACATACGTTCCATTGCCGGTAAGGGGCACACAGCGGAGAACGGATTTTAGCTTGATACTGTGCCAAATCTTGCAACGACAAATCCCCAGCTTTGGCGTGATTTTTCACAGCGGCGACCATATCACGCGCCACCTCACCTTGATAAAACCCTTGAGGCCCATGTGTGGCGATCCGGCGCAAGGTGTCAGCATACGCCGGATTGCGTAACAACGTCCCCACCGGATGGGGTTGTCCCTCAGCAGTGAAGAAATAAGCACGCGCAGCAGGGTCTTGCTGTAGGCGGGTTTCTTTGCTCAACAGGGTATGCAAGCGCGGCGATACCGGAAAACCGGCCTCGGCTAAACGAATCGCGGGTTCAGCCAACTTAGCCCACGGCAATTTACCTTGCCGCTGATGTGCGGCATACAACATCGCCACCAAACCCGGCGTTCCAACGGCTTGGCCACTGGCAACTGCCTCAGCAAACGGCATCGGCTGACCATTGGCTTGTAAAAACCGCTGGGGTGTTGCGCTGGCAGGGGCAGTCTCGCGGCCATCCCATGCCGTCAACCCTTCACGCAGATGATGTGATAACAAAAAACCGCCGCCCCCGATACCGGAAGATTGCGGCTCAACCAAGCCCAACACCCATTGCGCGGCAATCACCGCATCTACCGCACTGCCACCTTGTTGCAAAATAGTTTTTCCCACTTCACTGGCCAAGGGATGGGCGGTAACAATCATGGCCTTTTCGGCCACGATAGCGGCTGATTTTTCTACACGACCGCTGGCAGCCTCGGGCGGCGGTGAAACATCCGCCAAGGTCCATGGAGACAATACACAACTCAATAACACCAGTAATTTTTTATATTGCATTCGATCACATCCTCAATTTATTTGTCGCTGTTGGCTTCGTTTGTTGGTTTGGTTTGACAACGCAACAGCCATTCATGCCCATCACGGCCAGCAATCAGATAACTTTCATGGCCTTGACCAAGCCGCTCCCCTTCGACTAAACGCGCTTCCCATTCTGTCCCCCGATAACGCACCCGTGCGTGCTGTTCATCGCGCCACAACACCACCTGCACTGCCTGTCCAATATCCGCATCCGGTAATGCCGCGACCAATTGTTTTGCCTTGCGCCGCCGCCACAGCAAAGAAAAACCAGACAACATCACGGTTGATGCCACCCACCACGGCAATTCTGGCCAACTGTCACCGGCCAACCATGCCGCCGCACCGGCCGCGCCAAGGCCAACTGCCACCACCAACATAAAAAATGCGCCGCTAAAGAGTTCGGCCACCACGGCTAATAACGCCGCCGCAAACCAAAAATAGGCCATTGTGTGTTCCCCCATTGTTCGCTGATGCCACATTGTGGCAGCCTAAAGCCCATCTCAGTTGGAATCAAACGAAGAAAAGGATACCCCATGCGTGCCATTGTGCATCAAGCGCCCTGCAGCGCAGGCGATTTATCATTGCAAGAGGTTCCCATGCCATCCATCACGCCGACACAGCTCTTGGTGAAAGTCGCTGCAGCAGGGGTCAATCGTGCAGATATTGTGCAACGCCAAGGGCGTTATCCCGCACCAGCCGGTGCTTCGCCTTTATTGGGGTTAGAAATTGCCGGTGAAGTGGTTGCCGTCGGTGATGCTGTCACTGATTTTGCTATCGGTGATGCGGTATTGGGTTTAATCGGCGGTGGGGGTTATGCCGAATATGCGGTATTGGACACAGCGTGTGCCATCCACAAGCCCGCCGAACTGTCGTGGCAAGAAGCCGCCAGTCTCCCTGAGGCGTGGATGACAGCGTGGCTCAATCTATGTGAGTTAGGCCAGCTTCAAGCAGGCGAAACGGTATTGATTCATGCCGGCGCCAGTGGCGTTGGCAGTGCGGCGATTCAATTGGCCAAATGGCGCGGCGCTAAAGTCATCACCACCGTCGGCAATGCAGAAAAAGCGGCTTGGTGCCGTGAATTGGGCGCGGATATCGCCATTGTCTATTCAGAACAAGACTTTGCCAGCGTGGTACGCGAACAGGGGCGAGTGGCATTGATTTTAGATTGTATCGGCGGCAGTTATTTGCAGCGTAATTTGCAATGTCTTGCCACCGATGGTCGCTTAATTGTGATTGGTGTAATGGGAGGGGCAAAAGCAGAATTGGATTTGGCGATGTTATTGGTTAAACGTATCCGTTTATTGGGTTCAACGCTACGCAGCCAAGGCTTGCCACAAAAACAGCAACTGACGCAGGCACTTCGCGAACATATCTTGCCGGCGATGCTGCGTGGCGCACTCCGCCCCACCATTGATTGCTGTTTTGCCCTCGCCGATGCTGCCGCCGCCCATCGTTATCTCGAAGAAAATCGCAATTTGGGCAAAGTGTTGCTAAACCCTTAAACCAGCGGGTTTTAGCGAAAAATCGGCACCACGCTGAGCGGTTTTTAGCCTCGCCGCATCGCAATTGTCGCGGTTGGTGTAAAATCGGTCGGTTTATGTTCGAGCCAACTTGTGTGCTGTTGGCGCGACAATCACTATTGAGTAGGCGAAGCAAGTACGCCATGCCCACCACCCTATTGATTAGAGAATGTTATGAAAGCTGCTGAGATTCGCCGCAAGTTTTTAGATTTCTTCGCCTCCAAAGGCCACCAAATCGTCAGCTCAAGTTCCTTGGTGCCGCACGACGACCCGACATTGTTATTCACCAATGCCGGAATGAACCAATTTAAAGACGTGTTTCTAGGGTTTGATAAACGCCCCTATACCCGCGCCACCACCAGCCAAAAATGTGTGCGTGCAGGCGGCAAACATAACGATTTAGAAAACGTCGGCTACACCGCCCGTCACCATACTTTCTTTGAGATGTTGGGCAATTTCAGCTTTGGCGATTACTTCAAACGCGATGCCATTCACTATGCGTGGGAATTTTTGACCAGCCCAGCGTGGTTAAACCTGCCGAAAGACAAGCTGATGGTGACGGTTTATGCCACAGACGATGAGGCATACGCTATTTGGCACGAAGAAATCGGTGTCCCAGCAGAAAAAATTGTCCGCATTGGCGATAACAAAGGCGCACCGTATGCCAGCGATAACTTCTGGCAGATGGGTGATACTGGCCCGTGCGGCCCATGCACCGAAATTTTCTACGATCATGGCGCGCACATCTGGGGTGGCCCTCCCGGAAGTCCCGAGGAAGACGGCGACCGCTTTATCGAAATTTGGAACAATGTGTTTATGCAGTTTAATCGCACCGAAGACGGTGTGATGCACCCCTTACCGAAGCCCTCAGTCGATACCGGCATGGGCTTGGAACGTATCTCGGCGGTGTTGCAAGGCGTTCATGCCAACTACGAAATCGACTTGTTCCAAAATCTGTTGCAAGCCGCTGCGCGTGAAGTCGGTGTGCCATTCAGCATGGACGTGCCATCGCTGAAAGTGATTGCCGACCATATTCGTGCCTGTTCGTTCTTGATTGCCGATGGGGTGATGCCATCGAATGATGGTCGTGGTTATGTGCTGCGCCGCATTATTCGCCGCGCCATTCGTCATGGCTACAAACTCGGCCAAAAACAGCCGTTCTTCCATCGTTTGGTGCAAGATTTGGTCAACGAAATGGGCGATGCCTACCCCGAATTGCGCCAGCAACAAGCCCAAATTGAAGACGCGCTGAAACAAGAAGAAGTGAAATTTGCCGAAACCTTAGAAAACGGCATGGCCTTGTTAGAAGCCGCGTTAGCCAATCAAGCCACGACCCTCGACGGCGCCACCGCGTTCAAACTGTATGACACCTACGGTTTCCCGCTTGATTTAACCGCCGATATTTGCCGCGAACGGGAAGTGACCATCGATCAAGCAGGTTTTGATGCCGCAATGGAAGCACAACGTGCGCTGTCGCGGGCAGCTTCTAGCTTTAAAACCCAAGGCCAGTTGGAATACAGCGGCAGCGATACCCGTTTTGAAGGCTATGACAGCAGCAGCGTCGATGCCCATGTTTTGGCACTGTATAAAGACGGTCAAGCCGTCAACAGCCTCAACGCAGGCGATCAAGGCGTGGTGGTGTTAGATTGCACCGCGTTTTATGCCGAAGGCGGTGGTCAGGTCGGTGACCGTGGTGAAATTATTGCGGCTGGCGGTGTGGGTGCATTGTTTGATGTGGTCGATACCCAAAAAGTCACCGCAACAGCTTTTGGCCATCACGGCACTTTGGCACGCGGTCAGCTGCAAGTGGGCGACAGTGTGCAAGCCACAATTGATTTACACGCTCGCCGCGCTACCGAACGCAATCACTCCGCCACTCACTTATTACACGCCGCTTTGCGTGAAGTATTGGGTAAGCATGTGCAGCAAAAAGGCTCGCTGGTCAATCACGAGCGCACTCGTTTTGACTTTGCCCATACCGGCCCAGTGACCGCCGATGAATTGGCCGACATTGAGCGCGTGGTAAACCGTGTGGTGTGTGCTAACTATGCCGTTGATTGCCGTTTGATGAAGCATGAAGATGCGATTAAAGCCGGTGCAATGGCGTTGTTTGGTGAGAAATACGGCGATGAAGTGCGTGTCTTGAAAATGGGCGAGTTCTCCACAGAATTGTGTGGCGGTACGCACGTCGAGCGGACGGGTGATATTGGCTTGTTCAAGATTGTGACCGAAGCCGGTGTGGCGGCTGGAGTGCGCCGGATTGAAGCGGTAACCGGTGAAGCTGCCGTGGCGTATGTGCAAGCACAAGATGCGTTATTACGCGATGCGGCTAACCAGTTGAAAGCGCAATCGACCGATGATGTCGGCAATAAAATCCACGCTTTGCAAGATCACGCTAAGGCCTTGGAAAAAGAAATTGCCCGTCTGAAAGGCAAATTGGCCTCTAGCATGGGCGATGAACTGGCAGCACAAGCCCAAGAGATTCAAGGGGTGAAAGTGTTGGCGGTGGAATTGGACGGAGCCGACAGCGCCGCACTGCGCGAAACAATGGACAAGCTGAAAGATAAACTGAAATCGGCAGTCATTGTGTTAGCCAGCCGCAGCAGCGATAAAGTACAGTTGGCTGCTGGTGCCACAGCGGATGTGTGCAAAAAAGTGAAAGCCGGTGAGCTGGTCAACTTTGTTGCAGCCCAAGTGGGTGGCAAGGGCGGCGGTAAACCCGATATGGCCATGGCTGGCGGTACCGAGCCAGCAAAATTGCCAGAGGCACTCGCCAGCGTTGCCGATTGGGTGAATAGTCAGTTGGCAAAAGCATAACACCGCCTTTACCCAATGCGCGGAAAGCCTCGGGGTTCAGCCCGAGGTCAAGAGCGCGGACGCTGAAAGCGGCCTAGTGGGTTTGTTGTTGCTACGCTCAAGGTGTTGTAGAATTTCAAAACACGGCTCAAATACAAATGCCATGAGGCAGTGCGTCGTGAGTTATAAACCTTTCAACCCAAACCTGCTCGTGCTGCGGGAAAATTCCTGCCAGCAGTCCGAAAGGTAGAGCAAGTTTGCGAATAAGAGCATGGATTTGCAGCGAATGCGGTGCAACACACGACCGCGATACCAACGCTGCTAAAAACATTCTCGCGGCGGGACTTCGCCGTCTGGCAGCAGGAATCCCCGCTCTTTAGGGCGGGGAGGAAGTCAAGCAAGTAAAAAGTAAAATCAAGCATATAGCAAAAAATCAGCTATGCTAAAAAGTGTGTCAGGGGAGAATGTATCATGCGTGTCGAAGGGTTATCTGCCGTCACTCCTGCTGCAGTCATAACGCCTGCACGCAATAGCACGGCACAAGCAACGTCAGAACAAACCTCATTCTTTGCGGCATTAAGTCGTATTGGTGAATGGCGCAATGCGTCTGGCAATCAAAACACCAGTGCAACGGTGGTGGACAATCGCAGCAAACGCGATGTGGACAGCGAAAACAGCCGCAATGCCAGCACCAAAACCACCCTCACGCCGGAACAACTGCGCGAAATACAACACCTTGCCTCAACTGATCGCCGTGTGCGGCAACATGAGCAAATGCACATTTCGGTTGGCGGCGAGCTGATTACCAGTGGCCCGACTTATGACTATAAGAAAGGCCCAGATGGTAGGCACTATGCCGTCGGTGGTGAGGTTGGGATTGACACTTCGCCAGCACGGACAGCCGAAGAAACAGTGCCAAAGGCACGGAAAATTCGCGCTACCGCCCTTGCGCCACCCGATCCATCGCCACAAGACCGCAGTGTTGCCGCTCGTGCCACACAGATGGAATTGCAGGCACAAATGGAAATTAGCCTGACTCGTGCCCGTAGCTTACGCAGCAGCAGTGCACTCACCACAGAACAACCACAACTGGCGGCGAACATTCCGCCAACCTATGCCAGCCGCGCCTTACGCACCTACGAGCATTTTTCTGGTGCCAGCAACCGCGAGGTGTTTAGCTTATACGCCTAACCCGAAGGCAGGGTTGTTCTCTCACCACTCACGGCGTTGGCAGATGACTTCTGCCACGCCGTTGGTGTTTTTAAGCGCCGCCAACAACGCCGACAAGCGAAGTTCATCCGTCGGATTTATCGTCGCCGGTAACAGCAACACCACCGATAATTGCCCCGCCAAATAATGCAGCAAGCATTCAATGTGTGCGGCATCTTCACCAAGATGCGCCTGTAACAGGGCCTCGATTTCGCTGCGGTCGGGCAGTTGTAAACAAGCGGAGGTGCCTTCGTCGTCTTCAGGATCAATATGCACCAATACATCCAACACAGTTGGGCATTGTTGTTTCACCCGTTGTCGTGCCAGCGCCGCAATACGATGGCCTTCTGAGACACTGATTTTGCCATTGACCAAAATATGGGCATCGACTAAAGCCTGATCACCCATTTTCCGCGTCCGCAAATCATGCACTCCCAAGACCCCTGATGTCGCTGCCAGTGTCTGTTCAATGGTTTGCACGGTGTTGTCATCCACGCTTTGATCCATTAAATCGGACAAGGCTTGCCAAGCAAATTTGCCGCCGGTACGGGCAATCATAAACCCCACCAACGCCGCCGCCAGTGGGTCGAGGAAGGTATAACCGGCCAAATTGCCGGCAATCCCTGCCGCCACCACTAACGATGACGCGGCATCCGAGCGTGCATGCCACGCATTGGCAATCAACATATTCGATTGCACTTGTTTGGCAATCCGCAGCATATAGCGGAATAAAATTTCCTTGGCCGCCAAGGTAAACAACGCCACCCACAGCGCGGCCACATGCACCGCTGCGATAGTCTCTGGATGTTGGATTTTTTCAGCGGCAGACCACAACATCCCCAAACCGGCGACTAAGAGAATGGTGCCGAGGAACAGGGAAGCGGCGGTTTCAAAACGGGCATGGCCGTAGGGATGGCGTTGGTCGGGGTCGGCGTGGCTAAAGCGGTTGACAAACAACACCACAAAATCGGCCAGTAAATCGGACAAAGAATGAAGGCCGTCGGCAATCAAGCTCTGCGATTTTGCCCAAACCCCCACCACAATCTGCAAGATCACCAAAATCAGGTTAACCACCACACTGATCCAAGTGGTGATATGGGCAGCGCGTTGTTTGTCGGCAGGGGTAAAAGACATGCGGTGAGAGCTCCTTGAAAGCACAGCCTAACAGCGGATATTCAAACGGAGATTAAGTCGCGGTTTTCGGTTTGTGATTGACCCACATCACCCCACCCAACACCAACGCCGCGCCAATCAGCTGTTGGGACGACATCGCCTCACCCAAAATCACCCACCCCATCAAGAGGGTCATCACGGGGCCGAGGGTGGATACCATCGCCATTCGCGAAGCCCCAATCATTTCCATCGCTTGGTTCATCAATAACACAGGCAACACAGTGCTAAAAATGCCCATCAGCAAACCATAGAAATAGACTGGCATCGGCTGTACCAGTTGGCTGAGATCTTGTGTCACCAAGAAATGCGCCACCACGCCGAGGGTGGAAATCATCCCAGCCCAAGCCGCCATCTGCAACGGGCCGATTTGTTTCACCAACTCACCAGCGCCCACCAAATATAAAGCATAGGTCACCGCACACGCCGCCACCCACGCCACGCCCAACAACACATCTGGGCCTTCGCTGGCATGTTGCCAATCGTGCGCCACCGCCAACCCGATGCCGGCATAACACAGCAACAACGCGCCCATTGCTTGGCGGCTAATGCGTTTGTGCAGAAAAATGGCAGAGAAAATCAGCACAAAAGTAGGGTAGAGATAGAGCACCAAGCGTTCGAGTGCCGAGGAAATATATTGCAGGCCAATAAAGTCAAAAATGCTGGATAAGTAATAACCGCCAATCCCCAACAAGAACAACTTGCCCCAAGTCCGGCGGTCGAATTGCGGCAACGTGCCGCCTTTTTCTGCTGTCCACGCCATCCACATAAAGAACGGCAAGGCAAACAACATGCGTAAGGTGAGTAAGGTGACGGGGTCAACCTGATAGCGATAGGCCAATTTGACGAAAATCGCTTTGGCAGAAAACCCCAATGCAGATAACACTGCCAACATCACACCTCGGCCAACAAAGGTACGCGGCATGTGTGATAAGGCCAAAGAAACAGGACTCATAATAAGGTACGCTTGTCGATGAGTGAATTGAGGATGGCGGATTGTGGAAGATTTCTGCCATTTCCACCATGCGGATTTGTTACAGTAAGACTTCGCGATTGGCGAAGGCTGAGATAAAGGATAGTGTGGTGAGATTGCATTACGATTTCACAGATTTAAGATTGTTTATTCATGTGGCGGAAAGCGGCAGCCTCACCGCCGGTGCCAGCCGCTTGCCGTTGGCGTTGTCGGCGGCATCGGCACGGATTCAAAAGTTGGAATCGAATGTCGGTTGTCGCTTGTTGTGGCGAGAACGCGAGGGAGTAACCTTAACCCCCGCTGGCGAAGTGTTTTTAAGCCATGCGCGCAATTTGTTACAAGAGGCAGCGACACTACACGAAGCGATGGGCGCGTTTGCCGAGGGTTATGTAACGGAAATTCGGCTGTATGCAACGACGGTGGCATCGACTGAATTTTTGCCCGATGCCTTAAGCCGCTTTTTAAGTGATTTTCCAGATGTTACGGTGGAAATCATCGACCGCCCAAGCCGCGATATTGTCAACAGCATTGCCGCCGGTGAGGTGGAGTTGGGCATTGTCGATCACAGCGTGGGTGCCGAGCGGTTGGAACGGCAAATTTGTGCTCATAATCAGTTGGTGTTGGTAGTACCAAAAGACCACCCCACCTCTGCCATGAGTGAGATCCCATTTTCGGCGGCGTTGGATTATCCATTTATTGGGGTGCATCCGGCGAGTGCGATGCAGCAATTTATAGAGAAAGTGGCGCGGATGCACGGCACCAGTTTACGGTTGCGGGTGCGGGCGCATAGTTTTGAGGCGGTGCATTTGTTGATTGCAAAAGGGGTGGGGATTGGGGTGTTGCCGTTGTCGGCGGCGGAGCGGTATCGCAGTCAGGGGACAACGCAGATTATTACGCTCACCGACCGCTGGGCAAAACGCACCCTTACTGCCTGTGCTCGTCATTTTGCCAGTTTGCCGACGGCACATCGGATTTTATTGCAGTATTTAAAGGGAGATTCGCAATGAGAAATGGTTTGTTATGTGCTGGATTGGCTTTGTTGTATGGGTGCAGCCATGCCCAACCCCCAACCACACCACCGGCGCGGCATGATGTGCATTTTGTGTGCGATCAGGGGGAAACATTGTCTGTGCGCTTTTTTCCGCAGCAGGGGGTGGCGGTGTTGGTAAGGCATGGCGACACCATCGAGCTGCAACAACAGCCGAGTGGGTCTGGTTTTATGTATAGCAATGGCCCGAATACGATTCGGGGCAAAGGCTCGGCTTTGCGGGTGGAAATTGGTCGAATGAGAGCAATAGAATGTGAGGCCAAGAAATAATGCGACTGGGCACAAAAACAGTGCCCACTCTGCTACGCCCTAATTGCCCCTTGTTTAGTCATCTAATGCTTTTCTCAACCCCGCAGCCAATCGCGCCACCCCAATTTCAATCGCCTGTTCGCTGGCGTGGCTAAAGTTCAAACGCAGATGACCAAGCTCGACTTGGTTTTCTGGATAAAACGCCTCACCCGGCATCACGGCCAAGCCTTGTTTCAACCAATCGGGCAGTAATAGGCGGGTGTCTAAACGCTCTTTTAACGTCAGCCAAAAGAACAAACCACCAGCAGGACATTGCCAATCGGCGATGTCTGACAACTCGGCTTGGAGTGCGCGTTGCATCACATCACGTTTTTGCCGGTAGTGTTGTTGGAGGGTGTGCAAATGGCTTTGATAGCTGTCCGAACTCACCGCCTGCAACACCAAATATTGCCCAAGGCGACTGCTGTGTAAGTCGGCGGCTTGTTTTAAGCGCAGCAAATGTGGAAATAAGTCGGGCGAGGCAATTAAAAAGCCAATCCGCAGACCGGGGGCGAGGGTTTTCGAGAATGTCCCAAGATACACCCAGCTATCGTCGGCGGTCATCTGGGCACACAAGGGCCGTCTTTCGACTTCGTCATACACCAAATCACGATAGGGATCGTCTTCAATCAACGGCACTCGCGCCGCTTGTAAGGCCTGCACCACCTGTTGCCGATGTTCGGCATCGTAACAACTGGCGGCAGGGTTTTGGAAAGTCGGGATTAAATAGGTAAAGGCTGGCTGTTGTTGTAATGCCTGTTGTAAGCACGGCAAGTCGATACCCGTCGGCGACAGCGGAATCCCTGTGATATCTGCACCGAAAAATTCAAAGCATTGCAACGCCGCCAGATACGTGGGCGACTCGGTGATAATGGGGGTCTGGGGGTCGATAAACAGCTTGGAGACCAGATCAATCCCTTGTTGCGAACCGGACAAAATCAGCACTTGCTGTGCCTGACAGTCAATGCCCAGTTGTTGCCGTGCATAGTTGGCAACATATTCGCGCAATGCCGGTTCGCCTTCGCTGGGACCATATTGCGCCAGTTGTTTGGGCAAGGGTGATTCCGATTCATGCCAGAACAACAAAGCCGGATCGGGCAAGCCACCGGCGAAGGAAATCACGTCTGGCTGTTGTGCGGCAGCCAAAATATCGCGGATTAAAGAAGATTTGAGTTGTGCAACTCGTTGAGAAAACGCCATCATCTCACCTTTTAC
>RRZT011882495.1_pt1 | contig 13432 bp, 11 predicted proteins | sample 2165551 | NCBI WGS metagenome assembly RRZT01 (sample SAMN10456910, study PRJNA506462) | wastewater metagenome | biome: wastewater; feature: sludge; material: wastewater sludge; isolation source: wastewater sludge with Escherichia coli K12::gfp cells carrying plasmid... | place: USA: Moscow, Idaho... | reverse complement strand
TCAAACCGTTCATTTTCAGCAAGCTGCAATACAAGGACATGGCCACCACCATCAAGGCGGCCAAGAAGATGGTCGAGCGCGAGGAGCCGGTGGTCTGGGATATCCTCGAGGAAGTCATCCGCGAGCATCCGGTGATGCTCAATCGCGCCCCCACCCTGCACCGCCTAGGCATCCAGGCCTTCGAGCCGGTGCTGATCGAGGGCAAGGCGATCCAGTTGCACCCGCTGGTCTGCACCGCCTTCAACGCCGACTTCGACGGCGACCAGATGGCGGTGCACGTCCCGCTGTCGATCGAGGCGCAGCTGGAAGCCCGCGCCCTGATGATGTCCACCAACAACATACTCAGCCCGGCCACCGGCGAGCCGATCATCGTCCCGTCGCAGGACGTGGTGCTCGGCTTGTATTACTTGACCCGCGAGCGGATCAACGCCAAGGGCGAAGACATGCGGTTCGCCGATGTCCGGGAAGTCCACCGCGCCTACGAGAACCGCGAGGTGGAATTGCACGCCCGCATCGAAGTCCGCCTGCCGCCGGAAAAAATTGGTCCGGTCCAGAATCCCGGTACCGCGCCGACGCGCATCAAGACCACCGTCGGTCGGGTGTTGCTGTCGGAAATCCTGCCCGTGGGTTTGCCTTTCGCCCTGGTCAACCAAGCGCTGAACAAGAAAACCGTTTCCCGGCTGATCAACGAGTGCTATCGCTGGTTGGGCCTGAAGAAAACCGTGATCTTCGCCGACCAACTGATGTACACCGGCTTCTACTACGCCACCCGCTCCGGTTCTTCCATCGGTTTCGAGGACTTCAAGATCCCCACCGAGAAAACCGCCCTACTGGAGAAAGCCGAGCAGGAAGTCAAGGAGATCGACTCCCAATACACGTCGGGCCTGGTGACCAAGGGCGAACGCTACAACAAGGTGGTCGATATCTGGTCGCGCACCAACGATCAGGTGGCCAGCGCCATGATGCGCAACCTGGGCAAAGAGAAAATCCGCGACCGCCAAGACCGTTTGGTCGAGCAAAACTCTTTCAACTCGGTCTTCATGATGGCCGATTCCGGCGCGCGCGGCTCGGCGGCCCAGATCCGTCAGTTGGCGGGCATGCGCGGCTTGATGGCCAAGCCGGACGGCTCGATCATCGAAACCCCAATCAAGGCCAATTTCCGCGAAGGGCTGAGCGTGCTGGAGTACTTCATCTCCACCCACGGCGCGCGCAAGGGCTTGGCCGACACCGCGCTAAAAACCGCCAACTCCGGTTATCTGACCCGGCGCTTGGTGGATGTGGCCCAGGATCTGGTGGTCACCGAATTCGATTGCGGCACCCACGAAGGCGTTTGGATGACCCCGGTGGTCGAGGAAGGCGACATCAAGGAACCGTTGCGCGACCGGGTCCTGGGCCGGACCGTGGCGCGGGACGTGTTCCAGCCGGGCGGCGACGATGTCGCCATCCCCGCCGGCACTCTGCTGGACGAAAAGTGGGTGGCGCAACTGGACGAGATGGGCATCGACAACATCATGGTGCGCTCGGCCATTACCTGCCGGACCCGCTACGGGGTCTGCGCCTCCTGCTACGGCCGGGATCTGGCGCGCGGCCACCGGGTCAACAGCGGCGAATCGGTCGGCGTGATCGCCGCGCAATCCATCGGCGAACCCGGCACCCAGTTGACCATGCGCACCTTCCACATCGGCGGCGCGGCCTCCCGGACCACGGTGGTCAACAACGTCCAGACCAAATCCAAGGGCCTGTTGCGCCTGCACAAGATGAAAGTGGTCCAGCGCCGGGACGGCCATCTGGTGGCGGTCTCGCGCTCGGGCGAAATCACCCTGGTGGACGAGCAGGGTCGCGAGCGGGAGCGCTACAAGGTGCCGTATGGCGCCGAGCTGTCGGCCGACGACAACAGCCCGGTCGAAGCCGGGCAGGTGATCGCCCGCTGGGACCCGTACACCCACCCGATCATCACCGAGGTCGCCGGCTTCGTCCGCTTCGCCGAGTTCGAGGAAGGCATCACCGTGCAGCGGCACAACGACGAGATGACCGGCCTGTCCAGTCTGGTGGTGATGGACCCCAAGCAGCGCGGCGCGCTGGGCAAGGACAAGCGACCGCTGGTGCGGCTGGTGGACGAATACGGCAACGACCTCTTCATCCCCGGCACCAGCACGCTGGCGCAATACCCGCTGCCGTCCGGCGCCATCGTCAACCTGGCCGATCACGCCGAGGTGGCGGTGGGCGATGTGGTCGCCCGCATCCCGCAGGAGTCTTCCAAGACCCGCGACATCACCGGCGGTCTGCCGCGAGTGGCGGATCTGTTCGAGGCGCGCAAACCCAAGGAACCGGCGATCCTGGCCGAGAAATCCGGCATCATCGAGTTCGGCAAGGAGACCAAGGGCAAGCAGCGGCTGGTGATTCGCGACAAGAGCGGCGAGATCCTCTACGAGGAGTTGATCCCGAAATGGCGGCACGTCAGCGTGTTCGACGGCGAGTACGTCGAGCAGGGCGAAATGATCGCCGACGGCGAGCCCAACCCGCACGATATCCTGCGCCTGCTCGGCGTGCAGGAGCTGGCCGCTTATCTCACCAAGGAAATCCAGGACGTGTACCGGGTGCAGGGCGTGAAGATCAACGACAAGCACATCGAGGTGATCGTCCGCCAGATGCTGCGCAAGGTCGAGATTCGCGATCAGGGCGAAACCAACTTCATCAAGGGCGAACAGGTCGAGCGGACGCGGGTGCTGGAAGAAAACGACCGGGCGGCGGCCGAAGGGCGACAGCCGGCCAGTTGGCAACCGATGCTGCTCGGCATCACCAAGGCGTCGCTGGCGACGGAGTCGTTCATTTCGGCGGCCTCATTCCAGGAGACCACCCGGGTGCTGACCGAGGCCGCGATCATGGGCAAGCGCGACGAACTCCGTGGTCTGAAGGAGAACGTCATCGTCGGCCGGCTGATTCCGGCCGGCACCGGGCTGGCCTATCACCTGCAACGGCGGCAAAACTGGATTCCCAGCCGGCCGACCGTCGGCGCCGGCCACCTCTTCGAGAGCAGCGAATCCGAAGCCAAGGCGCTGGTCGAGGACAAAAGCGATGACAGCGAAGTCGATCCGAAGGACATGACCGCGTAGGCCCGGCATTCTGGAGTCGGGAAGGCGGGTGGCGCGCGGCGTGGCCCGCCTTTCTTTTTGAGGTTCCACCATGGCCGCAACCACACCCGCTCCGTCCCCCACGATGCCATTCGGCGCCCGCGTCCCCCCATGACCGCCCTGCTGGAAGCCCGCCAACTGGTCAAGCACTTTCGCGGCGTGAAAGCCGTGGACGGCCTCGACCTGGCCATCCCCGCCGGCTGTTGCTTCGGCCTGCTCGGGCCGAACGGCGCGGGCAAGACCACCACGGTCGAAATCCTGGAAGGCATCCAGGAACCCACCGGCGGAACGATCCGCTATCGCGGCGAACCGCTGGGACCGCGCTTTCGCCAGGACATCGGCATCATGTTTCAATCCACGGCCTTGCAGGATCACATCACCGGCCGCGAGAATCTGCGGATGTTCGGCAGTTTTTACCGGCGCACCCGGCCGGTCGCCGAACTGATCGAAAACTGCGCGCTCGGCGACTTTCTCGACCGCGACACCCGCAAGCTGTCCGGCGGCCAGCGGCAGCGGCTGTTGCTGGCCATCGCGCTGGTCAACGACCCGGAATTGCTGTTTCTGGACGAGCCGACCACCGGCCTCGACCCGCAGGCCCGCCGCAACTTCTGGGAGCTGGTGCACCGGATCAAGGCGCGCGGCAAAACCCTGCTGCTGACCACGCATTACATGGAAGAGGCTTACCATCTTTGCGACGAGGTGGCGATCATGGATCACGGCCGGATCATCGCCCAAGGCACGCCTCGCGAGCTGCTGGCGGCGCACTTCGACGACGTGGTGCTGCAACTGCCCCGCGCGGATTTTCCCGACCCCCCGCTCCCGCCCTGGCTGACCGTCATGCGGGATCGGGACAACGTGGAAATCCTGACCCGCGACGCCAACGCGGCGATCAAGGAGCTGCTGGCCCACGACGTTTCCTTGGCGCGGCTGCAAATCCGCCCGCGAACCTTGGAGGATCTCTTCCTGGAATTGACCGGGCGGGAGTTGCGGGCATGAGTTTCAAACGCTTCTGGGCGCTATTTCTCTGCCGCAATCTGGAATTTCTGCGCGACCGCTCTTCGCTGACCTGGAACCTGCTGTTCCCGGTCTCGCTGATCGCCGGCTTCGCCTTCGCGTTCTCCGGCCCCGGACTGGACCTGTACAAAGTCGGCGTGCTGGGCGATGCCGACGGCTGGAACGGCACGGAGTTTTTCAAAACCCACTATATTCGCTTCGTCCCGGTCGCCGACTTGCCCGCCGCGCTGACCAAGGTCGAGCGGCATCAGCTCGACCTGCTGCTCGATCCCGCCGGACGGCGTTACTGGATCAACGACGCGGCGCCGAAAGGCTACGTGCTGGAGCGCGTGCTGCGCGGCGCCGACGCCTCTTCCGTCTTCAGCAAGCAAACCGTGAGCGGCCGACCGATCCGTTACGTGGACTGGGTGATGCCCGGCGTGCTGGCCATGAACATGATGTTCAGTTGCCTGTTCGGCGTCGGCTACGTCATCGTGCGCTACCGGAAAAACGGGATGCTCAAGCGGCTGAAAGCCACCCCGCTCCGGCCGCTGGAGTTTTTGTCGGCGCAGATCGCCTCGCGGCTGTGGCTGATCCTGGCCTCGACCGTCCTGGTGTTCGTCGGCACCGATCGGGTGATCGGGTTTCCGATGTTCGGCTCCTATCTCAACCTGTTCCTGGTGTTCGCGGTGGGCGCCGTCAGCCTGATCAGCCTCGGCTTGCTGGTGGCCGCCCGGACCACCAGCGAGGAACTGGCCGCCGGTCTGCTGAACGTGCTCAGTTGGCCGATGACCTTTTTATCGGGCGTCTGGTTCTCGCTGGAAGGCGTGCATCCGATTTTGCAAAAGGCCGCGCAACTGGCGCCGCTGACCCACATCATCGACGCCGCGCGGGCGATCATGCTCGACGGGGCCGGCCTGATGGAGATATCCGGTCATCTGCTGGCATTGACGGCCATGAGCGCGGCGGCCATGGCGCTGGGCGCTTGGCTGTTCCGGTGGGAGTGAAAATCGGCGCGGCACGAGAGCGCCGAGGCCCCCAATCGAACCCTCCCCTTCCACCACGGTCATAGTTCCCGGTCGCCACTGCCTGGGAGCCGCTTTGATGTTATGGTCGCAACGCAAGATCCAGATGCCACATCCCGATAAAGCCTTGCCGGGCCGGGCCACGCCGCTGCCGATTTCCAACCGGCATTACGTCAACGACCGCCCCTTGCAGCCCCCCTTTCCGGCCGGCATGGAGCGCGCGGTGTTCGGCATGGGCTGTTTCTGGGGTGCGGAACGGAAGTTCTGGACCCGGCCGGGAGTCTATTCCACGGCGGTGGGCTACGCGGGGGGCTTCACCCCCAACCCGACTTACGAAGAAGTTTGCGGCGGGCTGACCGGCCACGCCGAAGTGGTGCTGGTGGTGTTTGATCCCACCTCAATCGCTTACGGGCAGTTGCTCGACATCTTCTGGGAATCGCACGATCCCACCCAAGGGATGCGCCAAGGCAACGACGTCGGCACCCAGTATCGCTCCGCGATTCACGCGGGCGATGCCGCCCAGCGCGCCGCCGCCGAAGCGAGCCGCGACGCTTACCAGCGAGCGCTGACCCGCGCCGGCCACGGGCCGATCACCACCGAGATCGTCGATGCGCCGCCGTTCTATTACGCCGAGGATTACCACCAGCAGTATTTGGCCAAGAATCCCGGCGGCTACTGCGGTCTGGGCGGGACGGGGGTGCGCTGCCCTAAGGGCATCGACACGACACATGCGTGAAGGGCGGCCGAGACCGAACGATCAGGACCACAACGCGCGCACGCCGAAATAGGCGATGTCCTTGAAGCGGCGCAGCGTACTCTTGATAAGCGAGGTTTCAGGCCGGGTACAGAAAGTCATGCTAAGCATGACGCGCAACTCGTTTTCCTCCAGCCGGGTGACCTTGTGGAAGACCCGCGCTCCCTCGAACACGATCAAGGTGTTGGGCTGAGTGGGTATCGCGACCTCCCGACCGTCTTGGCGGATCACCAGTTGCGCCGAGGACAGCCGGTCCTCCCGGAGATGGCGGTTCACCAAGGGCACCAGCACGGTGAAATGGCGGCCGTGGTAAAAGTTGTAATCGTAGTGCCAGTTGATGTGATCGCGGGGCCGGTCGTAGAACAGCAGTGAGCAGGAACTCTGATCGTTGATCGGCGTGGGCGCGACCGGCTCGCCGATCACCGCCGAACACAACCGACGCAGATAGTCGGACTGGTAGAAGGCGACGATTTCCGGCGCGAGATCGTGCAAATCCTCGTAGGCGACGGTGCCGCCCTGCTTGTGGGTCGGGAAGTAGCTGCGCTCGGTTTCGCGTCGCCGCAACGCCGCCTCGCGCAGCTTCTCGAAAGCGGGAACCGGCAAAGGCTCGGGCACCACGGCGAACCGTCGCTGAAAGTCGGGAAGCGGCGATGGCAAACTGTCGGGCAAGCTCAGCGCGGCGCCATGCCGGAAGACGAGATCGCGCTGCGACGCTCGCAGCCGCCGATATTGCCGTTGCTGGCGCAGCTTGAGGCCGGTGAAGGTCAACGCCCCGGCCACGACGGAGATCAGCAGAATTTCCGACGGCATAGCTGCTCCGGTAACGATAAAAGGGACGGCCTGTTCAGACGTAAAGCCCGACCATCTTGCGCCAAGCCGAGGCGCTGTGGGCGCGACCGCTCCAGATGTGCAAGGCGTGCCAGATGCCCTTGTTCCACAGCGTGGCGCTGAATTGGCGGTTGTTGTCCAAAAAGGGATCGGCGTCACCGATCGTCAGCACGATATCCAGCCGCCGCAACTGATACAGCATTCCATCATCGCGAAGGTTGGGCAGGAAGTGGCTTGGCGTATTGAAGTAAACCAGCTCGTCGTAATGCCCGTCGAACAAATCGCGAAAATCCTCGACCGCTTGGGTCAAATCGAAGCGCCCGCTGAAAGCGGCCACCTTGCTGAAGCAATGGGGGTGGCGAAACGCGAAGTTGACCGCGTGGAACGCGCCGAAGCTGCACCCGTGCGCGATCACGGAGGGATGGCGGTTCTTGTTCCACATCAGCGGCAACACTTCGTGGAGCAAATACCCTTCGTATTGCAGGTGCCGGCGCAGGCGGTCGCCCGGATGGCTCCAAAAGCAGTAGAAGCTTTCCTGATCGATGCTGTCCACGCAATACAACTGCAAGTGACCCCGCTCGATCTTGTCGCGTAGCGCTCCCACCAGCCCGATGTCCTCGTACTCGTGAAACCGCGCGCAACGGGTGGGAAACACCAGCACCTTGGCGCCGGCATGACCGAAGACCAGCAACTCCATATCGCGGCAGGTTCGATGGCTATACCACTTGTGATATTCCCGGTTCATCTTCGACGACTTTAAAACCCATAAAAATCAACCATGACAACAGCCTATCGCCGAAAAGCTGCACGGGCATGACAGCCGGAAGACAGTTGTTTTACTCGCCGAAATAGCCGGATCTCCGGCGTCGCCAGGCGCTTGGCCGGAGGAGGGTTTGTCACCGCCACCACCGCCACGCGCACCGTCATCACGAAACGGTCATGGTGGCGCAATCATCCTGTTACCGAGTTTTCCCACACTCCCCGGCCAGTCGTTTCCCCGCAACCCTGGATCAAGGCAGTATGGTCAAGAAACTCGGCGCCCGGCTCGGTAATCACGCCCACGATCTGCTGTTCAAAACGATTCACCGGCGCTACCTGATCTACAACATGTGCTGGGAAGACCCGCGCATCGACCGGCGACTGCTGGGACTGGACTGGGACAGCAAGGTGGTGGTGCTCACCAGCGCCGGCTGCAACGCTTTGGATTATTTGTTGGACGGCCCGGCAGAAATTCATGCGGTGGACGTGAATCCCCGGCAAAACGCCTTGCTGCAACTCAAGCTGGCGCTGATCGAGCGCGGGAATTTCGGCGACCTGGAGCGGATGTTCCGGCAAGGCGCCCACCCTCGCTTTCGCGAGTTGTACCAGGCGTTGCGGCCGCGATTGCCGCCCTACGCGGCAGCGTTCTGGGACAAAAAAATCGGGTATTTCGACCCCGCCACCCGCAAGCGCTCCTTCTACTATCACGGCACCTGCGGCGCGGTGGCCTGGCTGGTCAGCCGGCAACTGCTCAAATCGGGACGCAAGCTGCGCGAGTATCTGTTCGATTTGCTGGACGCCCGGACCCTGGCGGAACAGCACGCGCTGTACGAAAAAATCGAGCCCGCCCTATGGGGCCGGTTCAGTACGTGGCTGCTCCGGCAACCCACCGCCCTGGCCATGCTCGGCGTGCCGCGCCCGCAAATTCACCTGATCCAGCAGCACTATCCCGGCGGCATCATCGGCTACATCGGCGACAAGCTGCGCCACGTCCTGACCGAGGTGTTGATCCACGACAACTATTTCTGGCGGGCCTACCTCACCGGCGCCTACACCGAGCGCTGTTGCCCCAACTATCTTCTGGAAGAAAATTTTGCCGGCCTGCGCGCCAATCTCGACCGGATACGCACCCACGACGCCACGGTCAGCGACTTCCTGCACGCCAATCCGGGGCAATACAGCCATTTCGTGCTGCTCGACCACCAGGACTGGCTGGCCTGGCACCAACCCCAGGCGCTGGAGGAAGAATGGCGGCTGATTCTGGCCAACAGCCGGCCGGGCAGCCGGATTCTGCTGCGCTCGGCGGGCGACGATCTCGGCTTTCTGCCGGACTGGACCCGGCGGGCGCTGCGCTTCTTCCCCGCCCTGACCGACCCGCTGCACCGCCAAGACCGGGTCGGCACCTACGGCAGCCTGCATTTCGCGGAGGTGGCATGAACGGATCGAGCGACGCCATCCGGCCGAACCCGGCGCGCCCGGCCGAGCCGCTGACCGAGAGTGCCGCCGCTCTGGCCCGCTACTACCGCTGGCACGCCCGGCTGTACGATGCCACCCGTTGGAGTTTCCTGTTCGGACGGACGGCGCTGATCCGCGCCGTCGCCGACCATCAAAGCCCGCGCCACATTCTGGAAATCGGCTGCGGCACCGGCGCCAATCTGCTCCGTCTCGGCCGCCAATTCCCGGAAGCTGCCCTGACCGGCGTGGACCTTTCGGCCGACATGCTGGCGCGGGCGCGGCGCAAGGTGGAGGCGCGCAAGCTGCCGGTCACGCTGCTGAGGCGCTGCTACGACCGGCCGCTGTCCCCGGAACCCGCCTTCGATCTCGTCGTGTTTTCCTATTGCCTGTCGATGATCGATCCCGGCTGGGAACAGGCGGTGGACGCGGCCCTTTGCGATCTGCAACCGGGCGGTTTGCTGGCGGTGGTGGATTTCCACGATACCCGTTTTTCCGGATTCCGGCGCTGGATGGAGATCAACCATGTGCGGATGGACGGTCATCTACTGCCGCGACTGAGCGCGTGTTGCCCGCCGGTCGCGCAAACCCTCCGCCCGGCCTACGGCGGCGGCTGGCGTTATTTCAGCTTCATCGGCCGCCGGACCGACGGGTGAAACCATGGCCTCCACCCGCTTCCGCTCCTTGTGGATCTCGGACGTTCATCTCGGCTTCAGGGAATGCAAGGCCGAGTTTTTGCTGGACTTTTTGCAACAAAGCGAATGCGAGCAACTGTATCTGGTGGGCGATCTGATCGACTTCTGGAGCTTGCAAAAGGGCGGGCGTTGGCCGGCGACGCACGGCGAGGTGCTCAAGGCCATCGTCGCCAAGGCCCGCGCCGGGGTCCGGGTGTGGTACGTGCCGGGCAATCACGACGACGTGGTGCGGGACTATCTGGGCCTGCGGGTGGGGGGCATCGAAATCGCTCCCGAGGCGATTCACGTCACCGCCGACGGCCGTCGCTTCCTGGTCACCCACGGCGACGAGTGCGACAACGCGGTGCGCTGCGGCGGGCCGTTGCTGAACTGGCTGGGCGACTGGGCCTACGATCTGCTGCTGTTCGCCAACCGCTGGTACAACCGCTGGCGGCGACGCTTGAACCATCCCTACTGGTCGCTGGCCAACTTCCTCAAACAGCGCATCGGCCGGGCGGCGGCCTTCATCGCCCGTTTCGAGGCGGCGGCGGCGCACGAGGCGGGCCGACGCGGGCTGGATGGGGTCATCTGCGGGCATATCCACCACGCCGAATTGCGCGACATTCACGGGGTGCTGTACTGCAACGACGGCGATTGGGTGGAGAGTTGCACCGCGTTGGTGGAACGCTTTGACGGGTCGCTGGAAATCCTGCGCTGGACCCAGCAACGGGCGGTCGTGGTGGCGCGGGAGCCGGCCCGCTTGCCGGTGGCGCCACCGCTTCCGGGGTGGGCGACCGGCTGAGAGGTCGCGCGAGAACCCCTCTCCCGCAGCGGGAGAGGGGCTGAGGTGAAGGCAGCGCCCCACTGTCGCGATTCCTTCATCAAAGCGTCATCAAGCTGTTGCCGCACTTTCCGAGAATCGGAGCATGCACCCGGACCATAACCTGCTCGCGCCACGGCGCCCGCTGCGCATCGGCGTCGTCACCGAAACCTATCCGCCGGAAATCAACGGCGTCGCGTTCACCGTCGCCCGCTGGGTCGAGGGTTTGCGTCGCCGCAGCCATGACGTGCAACTGGTCCGCACCCGGCAAGGCGATCAGGACGCGCCGGCATCGGGGGATTGCCCGGAAACCCTGCGGCTGCCCGGATTCAGGATTCCCGGCTATCCGCAACTGCAAGGCGGCTGGCCAGCACGGCGCGCCGTGCTGGCGCAATGGCGGCGGGCGCGGCCCGATCTGGTGCACATCGTCACCGAAGGCCCGTTGGGCTATTCGGCGCTGCGGGCGGCGCGACGGTTGGGCATTCCGGTCTCCACCAGCTTCCACACCAATTTCCAACAGTACAGCCGCCATTACCGCATCGGTTGGTTGGCCGCGCCGATCATGGCCTATTTGCGGCATTTTCATAACCAGGGCGTGCAAACCCTGGTCCCCACGGGCGAACTGGCCGAGCACCTCCAATCCCTCGGCTTCCGACGCACCCAAGTGCTGGCGCGGGGGGTCGATACCACCCTGTTCTCGCCGCACCGCCGCGACCCGGCTCTGCGCGAACGCTGGGGCGTCGCCCCTCGCTCCCTGGCCGTGCTGTACGTGGGGCGGCTGGCGGCGGAAAAGAATCTGGAGTTGGCCATCGCCGCTTTCCAATCGATCCGCCGGGCGCGACCCGATGCCCGGTTGATCCTGGTCGGGGATGGGCCGATGACATCCCGGTTGCGCGCCCGCCATCCCGCGTTCGTGTACTGCGGCATGAGACAGGGCGAGGATTTGGCCGCCCATTACGCCTCGGCCGACCTGTTCCTGTTTCCCAGCCTCACCGAAACCTTCGGCAACGTGGTGCTGGAGGCGATGGCCAGCGGCTTGGCGATGGCAGCGTTCGACTACGCCGCCGCTCGCGCCCATGTGGAACCGGGGCTGAGTGGCCTGCTGGCGCCGTTTGGCGACGCCGACGCCTTCGTCGCCGCCGCGACCGCGCTGGCGGGGGACGCCGACGCGCTCGAAGCGATGGGCCAAGCGGCCCGGCGGGGGATGGCGCGGCTGGACAGCGAACATATTTACGATCGGTTGGAAACCTTGTTTCTGAGCGCGATCCGAGGAGAAGCCTCATGCCCGATACCCTGTTGAACAAACCCATCGAACGGCCCCACCCCCTCCCCGAACGCTGGGTTCGCCTGACTGAATGGGAACTCGCCTGGTGCCTGCGCTTCCAGCAAGTCGTCCGGCACCGCCGGGTGATTCGGCTGTTCGCCCTGGTCAGCCGCTTGGGCGACGGGGTGTTCTGGTATTCCCTGATGGCCGCTCTGCTGCTGACCCAAGGTGCGGCGGCGGCACCCGTGGTCGGCCGGATGCTGTTGGCGGGGGCGGTTTGTCTGGCTCTGTACAAATGGCTGAAAGCCCGGACCACCCGTTCCCGTCCGTGCGCCCGCGACCGACAAATCCAGCCGCGCGTGGCGCCGCTGGACGAATACAGTTTTCCGTCTGGACACACCTTGCACGCGGTATCGTTCACCCTCATCGCGGTGTATCACTACCCGGCGCTGGGCTGGCTGCTGTTGCCGTTCGCGACGCTGGTGGCCCTGTCGCGGATCGTGCTGGGCTTGCACTACCCCAGCGACGTGTTGGCCGGGGCTCTGCTGGGCGCCGGTCTGGCGCTGCTGGCGCTGCAATAAGCCTTCATCCAGGTTTAACCACCCGGTAAAGCTGTTGCAACGCGGCGTTCCTACCCTTGGCGGCATCGTTCGCTATCGCCAGGAGCCCGCTTTGAGTACCGACCTGTCCAGCGCTTCCGACTTCGCTCGCCATCGCCCGGCGACCTCGCCGCTTCCCGCCGCCGCCCCGCGCACCCTCAGCGTGGAACTGGCCCGCTCTCGCGAGGCCATTCGCGAGGCGCAACGGCTGCGCTACGCCATCTTCGCCGGAGAAATGGGCGCCAAGCTGCACAACCGGCTGCCCGGTCTCGATCACGACCGTCTCGACGACTACTGCCAGCACTTGATCGTGCGCGACGGGCTCGGCCAAGTCGTGGGCTGCACCCGCATCCTCACCGCCGAAGCCGCCAAGCGCGCCGGCGGGTTCTACTCGCAAACCGAATTCGACCTGACGCCGGTGCTGGCCCTGCCGGGACGGTTGATGGAAATCGGCCGCACCTGCGTTCATCCCGATTACCGCAACGGCGCGACCATCGGCGCGCTGTGGTCGGGCTTGGCGGCGTTCATCGCCGAACGGAACATCGACTACCTGATCGGCTGCGCCAGCATTCCGCTGAGCGAGGATGGCGGGGAAGCGCGGGCGCTTTACGCGGAACTGGCGCAGCGCCACCTCGTTCCCGAGCCCCTGCGGGTAAAACCGCTCTTGCCGCTGCCGCGCTGCGATGGCTTGGCGCACAGCGTCCGCGCCGTGCCGCCCTTGCTGAAAGCCTATCTGCGCCTGGGCGCGCGGATCGGCGGCGAACCCTGCCTGGACCCGGATTTCAAGGTCGCCGACGTCTTCATCCTGCTATCCACCCAGCGCATCGAGCGGCGTTACGCCCGGCATTTCCTGGACCGGGACCAATGAGCGGACGCTGGCGGAAATCCCTGGCGCCGGCCGGGCGGCGGATCGTGCGGGTGCCGCTGCTGGGCTTGCACATCCTGACGGGGATCCTGATCGCCGCCGCCCTGGGTCCTGGCCGAGGGCGGCGCTACGTCTCCACCCGTCCCCTAGCGTGGTGGGGCCGGCGACTGTGCCGGATCATGGGGGTGCGGCTCCAGGCGCGCGGAACCGCCCACGACGGCGCGGCCTTGTTCGTGGCCAACCATATCTCCTGGCTGGACATCTTCTG
>RRZT010448318.1_pt1 | contig 13432 bp, 19 predicted proteins | sample 2165551 | NCBI WGS metagenome assembly RRZT01 (sample SAMN10456910, study PRJNA506462) | wastewater metagenome | biome: wastewater; feature: sludge; material: wastewater sludge; isolation source: wastewater sludge with Escherichia coli K12::gfp cells carrying plasmid... | place: USA: Moscow, Idaho... | reverse complement strand
TGGCAACGGCCCAAGACTATCAAGGTCCCTGCAGGGTGCGGGCACCGATAGAGAGGGCATGACATGAAACCCAGAATCTTCGTCCTGACGCTCGGCGTGGCCGATCTGGACCGATCCGTCGCTTTTTACCGCGATGGGCTTGGGCTTCCGACCAAGGGCATCATTGGCCGTGAATTCGAACATGGCGCGGTGGCGTTCTTCGACCTGTCTGGTGGGCTGAAACTGGCCCTCTGGGCGCAGGCCGATATCGCCCATGACACCGGATTGCCGCAGCAGCCTGTCAGCCCCACCGCCATGACCCTCGGCCATAACGTTCTGCACAAACCCGAAGTCGATCAGATCATGGCTGCCGCCGCGCAGGCGGGCGCGGTCATCGTCAAACCGGCGCAAAGCACATTCTACGGCGGCTATGCCGGCTATTTCCGCGACCCCGACGGGCATCTGTGGGAAATCGTCTGGAACCCGGACCTGCTGCCCGAAGATAACTGACCCATCGCGCGAGGCATCACCATGACCAAGACGCAGCATTGGATCGGACTTCTGCGTGGCATTGGCGGCGCGACTCATGCGAAGATGCCGATGGCGGCGCTCCGCCGCGCCTGCGAAGATGCGGGCCTCGACGAGGTGCGCACCGTGCTGGCCACCGGCAATCTGGTCTTTCAATCCCCGCTGCCCGAGGAGGATCTGGCCGCCACCCTGCGCCGCGTGGTGGCGGGCTTCGGCCTTGATAACCCCACCTTCCTGCGCCGCGCAGCCCAATTGCGGCAGGTGCTGGCGCTGAACCCGATGCCCGACGCCGCGCAGCTGCGCCCGAGCCACATGCTGGTGCTGTTCCTCGACCACGCGCCCACGCCTGACCGTATCGCGGCCCTCATCGCCCATGGCGGCCCCGAACCTGTGCAGGTCCATGGCCGCGAGGTGTTCATCGACTATCTGGACAATGTCGGGCGATCAAAACTGACGCCCGCACGGCTGGAACGCCTGCTGGGTCAGCCCGGCACCGCGCGCAACTGGAACACGCTGACGAAGCTGGCAAGCGGCTGATCAGCCGCAGCTATCGGCCATCACCACCGACCACCAATAGGTGCCACCGACCTGCACCACGCCCACGCCCGCATCGTCGAACTTGTTGTGGACCAGGATCTCCTCGTCGGGGTCATGGGCCATCCATGCCGCGACCTGCGAATAGCCATCCCCCGCCCGCCCGATCAGCTGCGCCGAGGAGCAGGCCCCGTATTCCACCGCCCGCACCCGATGCACGACCGAGGATCCGTTCGACCCCGCCACCGACATCCGGCCCATCGTCGCCATGTCGCAGGCATGGGCCTGCGCGGCGAAGGCCAGGTTCTTCTTGAACCTCACCGGCTTCTTGCCACGGCTTTCGCGTTCGGTGTTCATCTGGCTCTGAAGCTGCTCGATCACCGCCGCATCGGGCGCGGCGCAGATGGGAGCCAGCGCCTGCTCGCTGGGGTCGGGCAGCGTTTGGTTGGCCATGGCCACCATCCCAACCGCCTGCGAACTGTCCCCCGCCGAGGCGAGGTCTTGGGGTGAACAGGCACCAAGCGCCAGCGCCGCTGTCGCGGCGGCCAGGGTCGATGCGACGAATGCCGGGCGGAACATGCGGGCCTCCTGCGATTCAAGCGGTTGTTTCAGTGGGTGAAATTGCAACGCGGGCCGGGCTGTCCGGGTTCCCGCGCGCCCATCCGTGCCCAGCACCCTTGTCAGGCCGCCCGCCGCGCCGTAAATGCCAGACATGACCCAGCATCAGCGCCTTCTCATCATCGACTTCGGTTCTCAGGTGACGCAACTGATCGCGCGCCGCCTGCGCGAACTGAACGTCTATTGCGAAATCCACCCCTATCAGAACGTCACCGATGCGTTCCTGAAGGAGTTCAATCCGCAAGCCATCATCTTCTCGGGCGGTCCCGACAGCGTGACCCGCCCCGGATCGCCCCGCCCGCCCGCCGCCGCATTCGAGGCCGGCGTCCCGATCCTCGGCATCTGCTATGGTCAGCAGGTGATGATGCAGGAACTGGGCGGCCTGGTGGAAAGTGGCCACGGCACCGCCGAATTCGGCCGCGCCTATGTGACCCCTTCGGACGCGCAACTGTCGCTGCTGGAAGGCTGGTTCGCCGAAGGCCGCGAACAGGTCTGGATGAGCCATGGCGACCACGTGTCGAAAATCGCCCCCGGATTCGAGGTCTTCGGCACCTCGCCCGGCGCGCCCTTCGCCATCACCGCCGATCCCGACCGCCGCTTCTACGCCGTGCAATTCCACCCCGAGGTGCACCACACCCCGAACGGCGCGAAACTGTATGAAAACTTCGTCCGCGAGGCAGGCTTTACCGGGGACTGGACCATGTCGTCCTACCGCGAGGAAGCGATCCGCAAGATCCGCGAACAGGTCGGCGACAAGAAGGTGATCTGTGGTCTGTCGGGCGGCGTCGATTCGTCCGTCGCGGCGGTGCTGATCCATGAGGCCATCGGCGACAACCTGACCTGCGTCTTTGTCGACCACGGTCTGCTGCGCCAGAACGAGGCCGAAGAAGTCGTCACCATGTTCCGGGACAATTACAACATCCCGTTGATCCATGCGAACGAATCCGACCTGTTCCTGAACGCGCTGGAAGGCGTCACCGACCCCGAGGTCAAGCGCAAGACCATCGGCAAGCTGTTCATCGACGTGTTCCAGAAATACGCCAATGAGATCGACGGCGCCGAATTCCTGGCCCAAGGGACGCTGTACCCGGACGTGATCGAAAGCGTCAGCTTCTCGGGCGGGCCGTCGGTCACCATCAAGTCGCACCACAATGTGGGCGGGTTGCCGGAAAAAATGGGCCTGAAACTGGTCGAGCCCCTGCGCGAGCTGTTCAAGGACGAGGTCCGCGCCCTTGGCCGCGAACTGGGCCTGCCGCCCAGCTTCATCGGCCGCCACCCCTTCCCCGGACCGGGTCTGGCGATCCGCTGCCCCGGCGAGGTCACCCGCGAAAAGCTGGACATCCTGCGCAAGGCCGATGCCGTCTATATCGACCAGATCCGCAAGCATGGCCTGTATGACGAGATCTGGCAGGCCTTCGTGGCCATCCTGCCGGTCAAGACCGTGGGTGTGATGGGCGACGGGCGCACCTATGACTATGCCTCCGCGCTGCGGGCGGTGACCTCGGTCGATGGGATGACGGCGGATTACTATCCGTTCAGCCATGACTTCCTGGGCGAGACCGCAACCCGGATCATCAACGAGGTCAAGGGCATCAACCGGGTGACCTATGACATCACCTCGAAGCCGCCAGGCACGATCGAGTGGGAATGACGAAAAGGCGGGGCCAAGACCCCGCCTTTTTCTTGTGATCGGGTGTCCTTTGCGCCGGGCAGGCCATGCCCCTCGCTTCTTCAGCCCCGGATCATCGGCGACCATAACGGGTTTTCGTCCCCTTCGGGCCGGGCTGGACCTCCAAGGCCCCGATAACTAGCGTGACCGGCACTGCTGCGGCATTGCCGCGCGAAATGGCTGGGGGACACATGGCCGATCTCGATTATAACCAACTGATGCTGAACCATCTTTCGCGGGTCTTCGGCGAACATGACAGCGCACGCCGCCTTGCCGCTATCGGCGAAATCTACACCGAAGACGCTACGCTTTATGAACCGGATGCCATCGCCACCGGGCATGCCGCCATCAACGACGCGGTGACCGCGCTTCTGTCCAGCCTGCCGCCCGGCTTCGCCTTTACCGCCACCGGCCCCGCCATTGGCCATCACAACCTTGGGCGCTTGCGCTGGCAATCGGGGCCAGCGGGCGGCCCCGCCGTCGTCACCGGCATGGATGTCGCGCAGTTCAAGGACGGCCAGATCAGCGCCCTTTACGTCCTGCTGGATCCGCCAAGCGCCTGACGTAGCAAGACAACCAAGGCCGGGCCATCCCCGGCCTTTTCCATATCCGCATATTGCCAGTTCCTGCCGCCAATGTTCCTATGCCCTCATGGGCCGTCTTGCGCGTCGCGCAGGCGGTTCTCATCCAGGTGGAGGACCCAGATGACGCAAGATAGCAAGCCACAGATCCAGATCGGCACCGTCGAAAGCGACCCCTCGATCTATATCGAGGTCACCGGGGACGGCCCCTATATCGTCCACGGCGCGCCCCCGATGCATGTCGAGGTGATTACCCCGAACAGCCAGGGCCATTCCTGGACCTATACTCAGGGGCAGGCATTCCCGGTCAAGAACGGCACCGCGCTGTGCCGCTGCGGGCATTCCAAACACAAGCCCTTCTGCGACGGCTCGCATCTGAAGGCGGGCGTGGATCTGACCGAGACCGCCAGCTTCGCCCCCCTGCTGGCCGGCGCGCAGGAAATCGACGGCCCCACCATCAGCCTGACCGATAACGAGGCTTACTGCGCCTTCGCCCGCTTCTGCGACAATGGCAACCGGATCTGGGGCGAGGTCCAGATGCCCGGCGAACAGCATGTCAAACTGGCGACCTATATGGCGCATCATTGCCCCTCAGGCCGGCTGATCGTCTGGGACAACGCCACCCGCCAGCCTATCGAGACCCCGCAGCCCGCAGCGCTGTCGCTGCTGGAAGACCCCGTCGAAAAATGCAGCGGCCCACTGGCTTTGGACGGCGGCATCCGCGTCCAAAGCGCCAGCGGCGAAAGTTACGAGGTGCGCAACCGCCAGACCCTGTGCCGCTGCGGGGCGTCGTCCAACAAGCCGTTCTGTGATGGCAGCCACGCCTCGATCAAGTTCCAGGACGGGCTGGAACGCTAAGCGTTGCGCGCCCAGCTCTCCTCTGGGCTGGGCGCGCAATGGACCTAATGCGCGTGGTCGCAGCCGCTGCCATGGACATGCGCCGGGTCTGGCGCAGGACCGCGCCGTTCCGCCAGCGCCTGACGGATGATCTGGAAGGCGGATGACAGGAACAGCGTCGCCATGATGCCCGCCACGATCAGATCGGGCCAGCCGGTCGCCGTCCCCCAGACGCCCAAAGCCGCCAGCATCACCGCGACATTGCCAATCGCGTCATTGCGCGAACACAGCCAGACAGACCGCACATTGGCATCCCCGTCCTTATATCGCACCAGCAGCGCCACACTGGCCAGATTGGCCGCCAGCGCCATGACCCCCACCACGCCCATGATCTGCGCCTCGGGCACCGCCACATAGAATACCCGCCACAGGGTCGACCCAAACACCCACAGCCCCATCACCAGCAGACTGACCGCCTTCAGCAGCGCCGCATTGCTGCGCACCCGCAGGGACGCCCCGATCACCGCCAGCGAGATCCCGTAAGTCAGCGCATCGCCCAGAAAATCCAGCGCATCCGCCTGCAACGCCTGTGACCGCGCCAGCTGCCCGGCCGCCATTTCCACCACAAACATCGCCGCATTCAGCGCAATGACGATCCACAACCGCCTTTTGTAATCCGCCGAGACGCCGTCAAACCGCGCCTCGTGCCCGCAACATCCTGCCATGACAAACCTCGTTGATTCTTTCGCAGGATCGGTTGTAATTCCTCTAGCGACTATAGCTTCAAGAGGTTTTCATGTTCTCCATCGGCGAAATATCGCGGCGCACGGGGGTGAAGGTGCCGACCATCCGATACTATGAGGGCATGGGCCTGCTGGCCGCCCCCGAACGGACCGAAGGCAACCAGCGCCGCTATGGCCGCGCCGAGATAGAAAAGCTGGCCTTCATCCGCCACGCCCGCGATCTTGGCTTTTCGATCGAGGCCATCGGGGCGCTGATTGATCTGCAAAACCACCCCAACCGGTCCTGTCAGGACGCCAACCAGATGGCGCAGGCGCAACTGGCCGATGTCCGGGGCCGCATCGCCCGATTGCAGGCGCTGGAAACCGAACTGACCCGCATCACCGATGGCTGCACCGGCACGGGCGAGGCCGGGGATTGCTATGTGCTGGCCTCGCTGGCCGATCACCGGCTGTGCACCGACGATCACCGCGCCTGATGCTCCCCTAGCGGTTGCCCGGCCAGTCCTGCGCCAAGGCCGCGGCCTCGCGGTCACAATCGGTAGGGTCAGGCTTGGCGGTGGCGCTTGCCAGTTCGGCTGCCGCCGCTGCCATATCGGCCCGAAACACCGGGTCCGCGTGCAGGCGCGCCACCACGGCCGCCCCGACATAGCGCCCGGCCTGCACATCGCTTAGCCAATGGACATTGCAAACCATGCGGCTGTCGCCAAATTCGCGCCCGCGTTCCACCAGATCGGTCGCGCGCGCCGGAACCAGTTCCGCCAGAATCAGCCCCCAGCCATAGCCGATGGCGCTGTGCCCCGACGGATAGGATCCGTCATGGCGCAGCACACCTTCCTGTGCGGGGGTGCAGGTCGGCTTGTCGTTCACCATGAAGGGCCGGACATGCTTGTATTTGTCCTTGGCCCGATAGCCGCCAATTCCCAGATCGGTCATCGTCTTGTGCAACAGCGCATCGGTCTTGGGCGTCGTCCCCTGCCCGATGGCGATGCCCGCCGCACAGCTGAACAGCCCGGTCGCATTGGCGGCCTCGATCCCGGCATCCAAGGTCGACTGCTGAAAGCGCGGCGTACCGTTCAGCGCCACCGCCTGCGTGGCACTGGCCTGATCCAGCGCCTCGGCCGTGCTGCCGGTGGCGGGCGGCGGGGCCAGAAAGGCCTCGCTGTCGGGCAGCGCGTTGATATGCAGATAGCCCGGCCGCAGATCAACCCCGATGGAGCGCGCCTTGGCGTCCAACGCGCTGTCGGCCTTGGCCACCCCCACCGGCATCGCCGCCAGCACCGCGCAGAGAATCATGTTCCGCATCACAGCCAACCTTTCAACGCCCCTGGAGGCCGCATCGTCCCCCAAAACCGGCCGGGATGCGACATGGATCTCTGCCATATTATCAACGCCCGGCTGGCGCAGACTTGCGCGGCGCGGGGCGCCTCCGCACTATGGACCGGGAAAGATGGAGGGCATGATGGGCAAAATCCACATCGGTATCGGCGGCTGGAACTTCCCCGAATGGCGCGGCGGCGTCTTCTATCCCGACGGCCTGCCCCAGCGGCGCGAACTGGAATTTGCCAGCCGCACCCTGACCAGTATCGAGATCAACGCCACCTATTACGGCAGCCAAAAGCCCGAGAGCTTCCAGAAATGGCATGACGAAACGCCCGAGGATTTCACCTTCGCCGTCAAGGCCAGCCGCTTCGCCACCAACCGCCGTGTGCTGGCCGAGGCCGGTGACAGCGTCAGCCGTTTCCTGACCTCGGGCATCACCCGGCTGGGGGCCAAGCTGGGCCCGATCAACTGGCAATTCGCCGAAACCAAGCAGTTTGACCCCGCCGATTTCGCGGCCTTCCTGCACCTGCTGCCCGATGAACAGGACAACATCCCCCTGCGCCACGCGATCGAGGCCCGCCATGACAGCTTCGCCGCGCCTGAGGCCGCCGATCTGTGCCGGGCGCGCAACATCGCGCTGATCCGCTCCGGCGACAGCAAATTCCCCGAGATCATCGCCGAGACCGCCGATTTCGCCTATCTGCGCATCATGGGCACGCAGGACCTGCCGCAAGGCTATCCCGATGCCGACCTGACCCGTTGGGCCGATGAGGCCCGGATCATTGCCGCTGGTCGCGATCTGTATCTGTATGTGATCTCGGGCAGCAAACACCGCAATCCGGCAGCCGCACAGGCGCTGATCGCGCGGCTGGCCTAATGGCTGACAATGGCGGCGATCATGACGCCAAAGAAGCCTAGGAACATGACCACGCCGATGATGATCGTCGTCAGCGCCTTGGCCGAAATCCACGTCCCGGCCACGCCGCCGACCACCCCCGGCCACGGGTCGCCCTTCACGCCCGCCAGCGGATAGCCGCAGGACGGACAGGCATAGGCCTTGTCCGAGACCTGATGCCCGCATTCGGGACAGTTCGTCAGCGCCATCCTAGCCTCCGGCTCCGATGATGAATTCGACGCGGCGATTCTGCTGCCGCCCCTCGGGGTCGTCGCTGCCATCGGGGTTCTGGTTGGGGGCGACGGGTTCGGCCTCGCCCCGGCCCTCGGGCGTCATCCGCCCGGCGTCCACCCCCAGATCGCCCAGCCAGCTGCGCACCGATCCCGCCCGGCGTTCCGACAGCGCCTGATTATAGTCATTACTGCCCTTGGCGTCGGTATGGCCCAAAATCTCGACGGGCGAGTCGGGCATGGCCAACAGCACCTCGGACAGTTGCGACAGCACGGGCCGGGCATCGGGCCGGATGTCGGATTTGTCGAAATCGAACAGCACATCCCCCGGCAAAGTGACGATGATCTGGCTGCCCTCCTGCCGCGCGCCCAGCTGGGTCAGCGAGGCCTGCGTCTTCGCCATCGTGGCGCTATCCATGTCTTTCAAACCGAAACTGGATTGCGCCTGCACCGGCGCCAATGTGCTGACCATCGGCTTTTCCACCAGCACCGATCCCGGCAAAACATAAGGCGCGGTGGTCGAGGGCTTTTCCCCCACCAGGCCCGCGCCAAGCGTCACGGTATATGCCGCAGCCGGTCCCGCCAGACCGAGTGCGGCGACCATCGCCAGCGCGCGCATTACTTCAGCGCCAGCGGGATCGTGACACCGGGGCCGGCAATACTGGTGCCCTCATTCCCCGGATTGAAGACCAGATTGACGGTTTCGACATCCGCCGGGATCACGCCCGGAAACACCAGATCGCCTTCCAGCGTCTGCCCGTTCTGCAGCTCCAGATTCGGGTTGTCCGCGATCTGACGCATATGCAGCATCTGCCCCTCGCCCCATTGCAGGGTCGGGTTTTCGGTGAAGGCCATCTCGACCGAGCTGGTGTCGCTGGTGTCCAGACTGACCAGCAGATGCACGGTGGTCGCATCCTCGCCCACACTCACCGTCTTGACCTGCACGGTCACCCCGGCCGGGACCGAGACCTGCCCGCCTTCAATCTGGTGGCTGCGTTCCTCGGCCAGGGCCGCGAAGGGCATGGACAGCGCCAGAAACAGCGCCGCCGGGGTAAAAATCCTGCTCATCAAAAAATCCCTTTCAACATGCCGACAATCCGACAACGTAATTTTATGCAAAGCCGATGACGGTTTGACAACGCTGCCCCGAAACGGCACCACTTCACATGGCGACAACGCGCCGAGCCGCCCAAGGGTCCCCCAAAAAATGAGCTGTCACTGCTGCAATCCCGCGTCCCCCAAAGGACATTACGCAGCCCCGCGCCCCGGTCAGGTTGCGCTGTCGGGCCTGCTGATCTGCGCCGATCTGGACCAGCTGAAAATCGTGCTGGAATATGTGCCCGCCCATATCGCCGCCAGCCGGGCCGAACCGGGCTGCCTGTTCTTCGACATTACCCAATCCGACGACCCGCTGATCTGGCGCGTGGAAGAACTGTTTGCCAGCGAAGCGGCGTTGGCCGCCCATACTGCCCGCACCAAAGCCAGCCTCTGGGCGGAAAAATCAGCCGCCCTGACCCGCGACATCCACCGCATCGACGGCTGACATAAAAAAGGCCAGCGTCGCCGCTGGCCCCTCATACCCTCGGCCGACAGATGCGTCGGCGCTTATCCCACCAGCTTGCAGACCCGCCCAACAGCGGCGGCATAGCCATCCACCCCCAGCCCGGCAATCACCGCATCGGCGCGCTTGCTGACATAGGAATGGTGCCGGAACGGCTCGCGCTTATGAACCTGGCTGATATGCACCTCGATCACCGGGCCTTCAAACGCATTCAGCGCATCCAGAATCGCCACCGAGGTATGGGTGAACGCCCCCGGATTGATGACGATGCCCACGGCCTTTCCGCGCGCCTCATGGATCCAGTCGATCAGCTGGCCCTCCCAGTTCGACTGCTTGGCGTCAATGTCAAACCCCGGCGCGCAAGCCGCCTGCGCCAGTGCTTCGACATCGGCCAAGGTCTCATAACCGTAAACCGCCGGCTCTCGCTGCCCCAGCAGGTTCAGGTTCGGCCCGTTCAGCAACAGGATGGTCGGCATGGTCTCTCCCTCAACCCAGATCGCGCTGATATTTGATGAAGGGCGTGCGCGCCGCAACCCGGTCATACAGCATCCGCCCGGCATAATTATCCTCGGCCGTCAGCCAATAGACGCTGGCCGCCCCGCGTGCCTTGGCGGCATCCGCCACCGCCTCGATCAACGCGCGGGCCACGCCCTTGCCCCGTGCCTCAGGCAAGGTGAACAGATCCTGCAAATAGCAAACCCCTTCGGGCCGCCACAGGCTGGGGTGAAAAACGTAATGCGTCAGCCCCAGCAGCCGCCCGCCATCATCGGCAACAAAGCCCTGAAAATCCGCCGAGGCGCCCGACACCAACCGCCCAAACGCCACATCAAAGAATGCCTGCGGCCGATCCGGGTATCCGTAAAACGCCTGATACCCCGCCCAAAGCGCCTGCCACTGATCCCGGTCACCCGCCTCAATCGCCCTGAACTGCATGCAAACCTCTTTCATTCTGGCCCAAATATCCCGGGGGGTCTGGGGGGCAGCGCCCCCCTGTCAGCCTTTCCGCCGCGCCATGAAGGCCAATTTCTCGAACAGCGACACATCCTGTTCATTCTTCAACAGCGCGCCATGCAGCTTCGGCAGCATCTCGCCCGGTGCTTTCTTCAGATCCTCCGCCGACAGATCCTCGGCCAGGATCAGCTTCAGCCAGTCCAGCAGTTCCGATGTCGAGGGCTTCTTCTTCAGCCCCGGCACCTCGCGGATGTCGAAAAACTGGTGCAGCGCCTCGTCCAGCAGGCGCGGCTTCAGGCCGGGATAATGGACCTCGACGATCTGCTTCAGCACCTCGGAATCGGGGAATCGGATATAATGGAAAAAGCAGCGCCGCAAAAACGCGTCCGGAAGCTCTTTCTCGTTATTCGAGGTAATGATGACCACGGGCCGATGCACCGCGCGCACCGTCTCGCCGGTCTCATAGACGTGGAACTCCATCCGGTCGAGTTCCTGCAAAAGGTCGTTCGGAAATTCGATGTCCGCCTTGTCGATCTCGTCGATCAGCAACACGACCTTGCCAGGCGCTTCAAACGCGTTCCACAGCTTGCCCTTGCGGATGTAATTGCCCACGTCATGGACCCGCGCCTCGCCCAGCTGGCTGTCGCGCAACCGGCTGACGGCATCATATTCATACAGCCCCTGCTGGGCCTTGGTGGTGGATTTGATATTCCATTCCACCATCGGCAGCCCCAGCGATGCCGCCACCTGCCGCGCCAGTTCCGTCTTGCCGGTGCCCGGCTCGCCCTTGACCAACAGCGGGCGTTCCAGCGTGACTGCGGCATTGACGGCAATTGTCAGATCGGGCGGCGCGACATAGCTGTCGGTCGATGAAAAACGCATCAGGGCTTCCTTTACTTGCGCCGCGACCCTAGCCGGGCGCGTGCCGCGCAGCAAGAAATCTTGGCGCAAACGAACGGCGTTCAGGGTAGTGACAACCCCCACCGCATCCGGTAAGGGGTGCGCAATGGGCCGGGGAACAGGCACCCCGACCTGTCGGAGGACGCATGAAACCGCAGATTTTCCTGCCAGATGATTATCGACCAGCAGAAGACGAGCCGTTCATGAACGAGCGTCAGCTGGAGTATTTCCGTCGCAAGCTGGAGGCCTGGAAAGCCGAACTGCTGGAGCAATCGGCAGAGACGCTGGAAGGCCTGCAAGACAGTGCCCGCAACGTGCCCGATCTGGCCGACCGGGCATCCGAAGAAACCGACCGCGCGTTGGAACTTCGGACCCGCGACCGCCAGCGCAAGCTGGTCGGCAAGATCGACGCCGCCCTGCGCCGGATCGCGAATGGTGAATATGGTTACTGTGAAGTTACCGGGGAACCGATCAGCCTGAAACGGCTGGACGCGCGCCCCATCGCCACCATGACCGTCGCCGCGCAGGAAAAGCACGAGCGCCGCGAGCGTGTGCACCGCGACGACTGATCGCATCGCGGCGCGCATCCCGGCGGGCTAGCGTGGCGGCCTTTCCAACCTGAGGGGTCGGCATGGGCCATCTGAGCCACAGACAGATCACCATTATCGGTGCCGGTATCGCCGGTCTGACCGTTGCCACGGCGCTTGCGCAGCGCGGCGCGCAGGTCCGCGTGCTGGAACGCGCAGGCGCCCTGCGCGAGGTCGGCGCGGGTCTGCAAATCTCACCCAATGCCGGGCGCGTGCTGGACGCGCTTGGCGTTTCTGCCGCGCTCGATGCCGTTTCGGCCCGCTCGGAAGGCGTGGTGCTGCATGACAGCCACGGCCGTCAGGTCGCCGCCATGCCGCTGGCCACACGCCGCCCCGGCGCCGCCTTCCGCCTGATCCACCGTGCCCGGCTGGTCGAGGTGCTGGAACGCGCCGCGCGCGACGCCGGCGCCGAAATCACCCTTGATGCCGAGGTCACCGACCTGCCAGAGGCCCCGCTGCTGATCGGCGCGGACGGATTGCACAGCCGCGTCCGCACCGCGCTGAACGGCCCCGAGACACCCTTTTTCACCGGCCAGACCGCCTGGCGGGCGCTGATCAGGGACGGCGCGCCCGATCCCTTCGCCCGTGTCTTCATGGGCCCCGGCCGTCACCTCGTCAGCTATCCGCTGGGCGCGGGCCTGCGCAATATCGTGGCCGTGATGGAACGCCCCGACTGGACCGCCGAGGGCTGGTCGCACGAGGACGACCCCACCCATCTGCGCGCCGCCTTCGCCCGTTTCGGCGGCCCGGTGCCGGGCTGGCTGGCGCAGGTCGACCGCGTCGGCGTCTGGGGGTTGTTCCGCCATCAGATCGCGGCGCGATGGCAGGACGGACAGCGGGTGATTCTGGGCGACGCCGTCCACCCGACGCTGCCCTTCATGGCGCAAGGCGCGGTCATGGCCATCGAAGACGCGTGGATCCTGGCCGCGTGTCTCGACCGGATCGCCGATCAGCCGGCCGCCCTCGCCCGCTATCAGGCGCTGCGCGCTCCCCGCGTCACCCGCGTGATCGAGGCTGCCAATGCCAATGCCCGCAACTATCACCTGTCGGGGCCTGCACGGCTGATCGGCCATACCGGGCTGCGGGCGATCTCCAAACTGGCGCCGGGGGCGCTGCTGGGCAAGTTCGACTGGCTCTATGACTATGATCCGCTGGCCGAGGCCATCGCCTGAGCCCATGCGAACATGAAAAAGGCCGCGCCCCGGATGGTCCCGGCGGCGCGGCCCGATGTCATTTGGCGGCTCAGACCGCGTCCTGCACCGCGTCCACGATGCTGTCGACGACCTCGCGCAGGACGGTTTCGTCCTCGGCCTCGGCCATCACGCGGATCAGCGGCTCGGTGCCGGATTTGCGGATCAGCACCCGGCCGGTGCCGTTCAGCCGCGTCTCGCCCGCCGCGATCGCCTGCTGGACCGAGGTGACGGCCAGCGGATCAGCCCCCGCCGCATAGCGGACATTCTTCAGCAATTGCGGCACCGGGTCGAACTGATGGACCAGTT
>RRZT010978024.1_pt1 | contig 13433 bp, 11 predicted proteins | sample 2165551 | NCBI WGS metagenome assembly RRZT01 (sample SAMN10456910, study PRJNA506462) | wastewater metagenome | biome: wastewater; feature: sludge; material: wastewater sludge; isolation source: wastewater sludge with Escherichia coli K12::gfp cells carrying plasmid... | place: USA: Moscow, Idaho... | reverse complement strand
TCCTTCATCGCCTCCAGACTGTCGGCCAGATCGGGGGTGACGGTGATGCCTTCTTCGGCCAGCCGGATCGACGGCGCGATCACATCGGCCCATGGCATGCTGCCATACTGGTCCAGCACCAGCTTCATCCCCGCAACCGTCCCCGGCACGCCCGAAGCCGCGCCGCTAAAGCGCGACAGCTCGCTATCGGCATTGCCCTCGGCATCGAGGAACATGTCGCGGCTGGCGCCTGCCGGGGCCATCTCGCGATAGTCGATGGCGTGGGTCTGGCCGGTCTTGGCGTCATGGACCAGCATGAAGCCGCCGCCGCCGATATTGCCCGCGCGCGGCAGCGTCACCGCAAGCGCAAAGGCCACCGCGACGCCCGCATCCACCGCATTGCCGCCCTGCGCCAGAATATCACGCCCGACCTCGGCCGCGATCTGTTCCTGCGCCGAAACCATGCCATTGGCCGCCCAGACCGGATGCATCCGGTCCATGCCGGAATAAATCGCCGCCTCCTGCGCGGTCGCGGGCGCGCCCAGAACCGCCAGCGCCAATGCCGCCGCGCCAACGCGCCGAATATCCAATACCGACAACATGCCAATCCCTCCTTCAATGCTTTCAATAACCGGCCCAGTCGAACGGCGATCCGGCAGGGCGTCAAGGTGAATTGGCCCGAAATTCGGTCGCCAGCGCGCGCAGATTACCGATCTGTAATCTGCGCTCCATCGCTGGGTGAAGTGGCCCCGTGATCCATGGGGGCGGCGAAGCGCGACTTCGCCGTTCATCAAGGACCAGCTCCGTGTCAGAAATCAATTCCGCAAAGGCAGCCGCAACGCGGCGGCCCTTGGACAAGATTCCGCGAACACCGGCATTCAGCGCCCATTCTTGGCCACAACACCCGCATTTGCACCCTTTCGGATCACCGCTTTCGCAGGCCGCTTCCGGCGCGCATCAAAACATTTAGAGGCACGATCATGTCCATTTCGACAGCGCGTTACGCGCAACCGTCCACCGGCACGGTCAACAAGATCGCCGAGGTCACCTTCAGCTTCTGGATTCTCAAGATTCTGGCGACGACACTTGGCGAAAGCACTGGCGATCTGATCGCGCAGACGCTGAACCTCGGCTATGTCGCCGGGCTGGCCATCACCGGCGCCGCGCTGCTGGTGATCCTGATCGCACAGGTTCGGGCGACCCGCTATCATCCGTTGCTGTTCTGGCTGGCCATCGTCGGCACCACCACGGCGGGGACCGAGATTTCCGACATGATGGACCGGACCCTGGGGCTTGGCTATCTGTGGGGGTCGGTGATCCTGACGGCGGGCCTGCTGATTTCGCTGTATGTCTGGTATCGCCGCGAGGGCAACCTGTCGGTCGATCCGATCACCCGGCGCGATGCCGAGATCATTTTCTGGATCGCGGTCCTGTTCTCGAACAGCCTCGGCACTGCTTTCGGGGATTTTCTGGTCGACAATCTGGGGCTGGGTTACATGGCCGCGGCGGCCTTGTGCACGGCCATCATCGCCGGGGTCATGGTCCTGCACTATACCCGCTCGGTGAACGACATCGCGCTGTTCTGGATCGCGTTCATCTTCACCCGCCCCTTTGGCGCGACCTTCGGCGACCTGCTGACCAAGCCCGTTGAGAAGGGCGGCCTGGATCTGGGCACCTTGAACGCGTCGATCGTTTGCGCCATGGCGATGTTGGCCGTGATCTTCGTCTCGACCCGTCAGGATCGGGTGCGGCATGGCATCGAAGCCAACGGTCTGGCGGAATAGGCGAAGCCACCAAAATCACGCAAGAACGCCTCATAACCAAAGGAATAACTTCGACAAAAGGCGGTCAGCTTGTGCTGGCCGCCTTTTGGGGGAATGGACCGCCGGCAGCCCTCGCAGCCCGGCAGGAGATGGAAAGGCCGACATGCCGCACAGACTTTGTTGGTCGCGGCGCGGAGGCTGGCCCCGCCACCCGCCTCAGCGTTTCTTCATCGCTTCCAGCAGCGCCGCACCAAACCCGCCCGGCGCATCCGCCTTCGCATCCTTCGGTGCCGCGCGTTGCGGCTTGCCCGCGGACCGCGGCTGCGGCTGCGGCCCCTTGCCCGGCGCGGCCTGGCCGCCGGGTGCGCCCGCATCCTTGCGCATCGTCAGACCGATCCGCTTGCGCGGGATGTCGACTTCGGTCACCCGGACCTGAACCACGTCACCGGCCTTGACGACCTCATGCGGGTCCTTGACGAAACGGTCGGCCAGCTGGCTGACATGCACCAAGCCGTCCTGATGCACCCCGATATCCACGAAAGCACCGAAGGCGGCGACATTGGTCACGGTGCCTTCCAGACGCATGCCGGGTTTCAGATCCTTGATGTCCTCGACCCCATCGGCGAAGGTCGCGGTCTTGAATTCGGGCCGGGGGTCGCGGCCCGGCTTTTCCAGCTCGCGGAAGATGTCGCGCACGGTCGGCAGACCGAAGGCGCCGGTGACGAAGTCTTCCGCCCGCAGCGCGTTCAGCGCCCCGGCCGCGCCGACAATCTGCCGAAGATCACGACCACAGGCGCGCACGATCTGGCGCGCCACATCATAGGCTTCTGGATGCACGGATGACGCGTCCAGGGGCTCGTCCCCGTCACGGATGCGCAGGAAGCCCGCAGATTGCTCAAACGCTTTCGGGCCAAGACCGGACACCTTCATCAGCGCCTTGCGCGATGGGAAGGACCCATGTTGTTCGCGGTGGCGGACAATGGCCTCGGCCAGCGAGGGGCCAAGCCCCGCGACCTGCGCCAGCAGCGGCGCCGAGGCGGTGTTCAGGTCCACCCCCACCGCGTTCACCGCATCCTCCACCACCGCATCCAGCGCCCGCGACAGACGGCGCTGATCCACGTCATGCTGATACTGGCCGACGCCGATGGCTTGCGGGGTGATCTTGACCAGCTCGGCCAAGGGATCCTGCAAACGCCGCGCAATGGACACCGCGCCGCGCAGCGACACGTCAAGCTCGGGAAATTCGCGCGCCGCCAGTTCCGAGGCGGAATAGACCGACGCCCCCGCCTCCGAGACGACGACCTTGTTGGGGACGGGCGCCCCCTTCGGCAGCAACCCGAGCGTATCGCCGACCAGCTTCTCGGTCTCGCGGCTGGCGGTGCCGTTGCCGATCGCGATCAGCTCGACCCCGTGACGCGCGATCAGTTCGACCAGCTTCGCCTGCGACCCGCGCAGGTCCATCTTGGGCTGGAACGGGTAGATCGTCGCCGTCTCCAGCAGCTTGCCGGTCTTGTCGACCACGGCGCATTTCACGCCCGTCCGAATGCCCGGATCCAGCCCCAGCGTGGACTTGGCACCGGCCGGGGCGGCCAGCAGCAGATCCTTGAGGTTCCGCGAAAAGACGGTGATCGCCGCCTCGTGGGCACGTTCGCGCAACTCGCCCAGCAGGTCGATATACAGTGCTAGCGAGAACTTCACCCGCCAGGCCCAGCCCGCCGCATCGCGCAGCCAGCGATCGCCGGGCGTGTCGCCTGTCGTGTTCAGATAGGCCGCGATCTTGCCGATGGCCTGCGGCACGCCGGTTTCAGCATCGGGGGCGACTTCGATGGTGACGATCTCCTCCTTGGCGGCGCGCAGGATGGCCAAGGCCCGGTGCGCGGGGATATCGGCCCATTTCTCGCGCTGATCGAAATAGTCCGAGAACTTCGCCCCTTGCTGCTCCTTGCCCTCGATCACCTTCGAGGTCACGAAGGCCTCGCGCCGCATGAAGTCCCGCAGGCTGCCCAGAAGCGCCGCCTGTTCGGACAGTTCCTCGGTCAGGATGTCGCGCGCGCCGGAAAGCGCGTCCTTCACCGTGGGCACAGCCTCGCCCAGATAGGCTTCGGCATGGACTTCGGGGGCCACCGTCCGGCTGTCCATGATGGCGCGCAGCAGCGGTTCCAGCCCGTTTTCCCGCGCGATCATCGCCTTGGTGCGGCGCTTGGGCTTGAAGGGCAGATAGATGTCTTCCAACGCGGACTTGGTGTCGGCCTGGGTGATGGCGCGGGCCAGATCGTCGGTCAGTTTGCCCTGCTCGCGGATCGAGTTCAGGATGGTGGCGCGGCGCGCTTCCAGCTCTCGCAGATAGCCCAGCCGGTCCGCCAGCGTCCGCAATTGGGTGTCATCAAGGCCGCCGGTGACCTCTTTGCGGTAGCGCGCGACGAAGGGCACGGTGGCGCCGGCGTCCAGAAGGGCCACCGCCGCGCTGACCTGCGCCGGCGTGGCGGCGATTTCCTGGGCGATCACCCGATCAATCAGTGCAACGGTCTGGGTCAAGGCAAGGTCTCCTTCTATTGGATGCCCGTGATAGCCACAGCGGGGCCAAGCGGCAATAACGGGTTGGCAGGGCCCGTTTCATCGCTGCCCCGCAGGCGTTCTGGCAGCAGGTCAAAGCTGGCGGACATGCCGAAGGTCACAGGCAGGACGCATCGGATTCCGTGTTTGGAGCATTTACAGCTCGTGCAGCCCGTGCTGCAATCCGATCTACGCACAAAACAGGACATGGATGGCTTCACGCAACTGCCGCGCATCATCGCGGCACTGCCGAACACGAGGAGTGTGGAAATGAGCTATGAACGGCTGACAAGCGAAAATGCCGCCTTGCTTTTGGTCGATCACCAGACGGGGCTGTCAAATGGCGTTCAGGACCAGAGCCCGCCGGAATACCTTACCAGCGTGACGGCGTTGGTCCAACTCGCCAAGGCTTTCAATTTGCCGACTGTCGTGACCACCAGCGCGGCCGATGGCCCGAACGGCCCGGTGCTGCCGGTGATCACCCAGACGCTGCCCGATGCCCCCTTGATCCACCGTCCCGGCGAAATCAACGCCTGGGACAACGCCGAGTTTGTTGCAGCGGTCAAAAAGACCGGCCGCCAGAAGCTGATCGTCGCCGGCGTCTCGACCGAGGTCTGCGTCGCCTTCGTCTCTCTCTCCGCCATCGCGGAAGGATATGACGTCTATGCCGTCATCGACGCATCGGGCACCTGGAGCAAACTTGTGCAAGAAATTGCGGTGGCCCGGATGGTTCAGGCCGGCATCAGGCCGATCACCTGGGTGGCAGTGGGCGCCGAGCTTCAGCGGGACTGGCGGGGGTCGACCGGCCAGCAGCTTGGGCAGATCATGGGCGATCACCTGCCTTTCTACGGGAACCTGTTCAGCAGCTTCCGGGCCGCAAAAGGATAACGCAACGACGGCTTGACCGGCGATCAGGGTTCCTGTGCATTCAATGGCCTAGGGCCGTGCCACCGGTCCCGAAATCCACCCGGCACAACACGCAAGGGCGCAGTCGAAACGCGGCACAATCACCGCCATGAACACTCAGACCGAAAGGACAGCACATGCCGACAGCACGCCGCGACGGAATCGCGCTTGCCTACGATATTCAGGGCGAGGGGCCAGATCTGCTGCTGATCGCCGGCACGGCAGCAGATCGAACGATGTGGACGCAAATTCGCCCCCAACTGTCCGAGCACTTCCGCACCATCGCCTTTGACAACCGCGATTCCGGCGAAAGCACGATTTGCAGCGACGGCTATGTCATGCTCGACCTCGCCAAGGATGCCGTGTCGGTGCTTGATGCGGCGGGGGCCGAACGCGCGCATGTCATGGGCCATTCGCTCGGCGGGATGATCACGCAAGAGCTGGCCCTGCTCGCCCCCGAACGCACTGCCAGCCTGACATTGGCGAACACCAGCTCGCGTCTGGACACCTATGGAAACGCTGTGGTCTCAATGGCGCTTGGATGGTCACAGGTCATCGAGGACCCTGCCCTGCTGCTGAAATCGCTTTATTTCCTCGCACTAGGCACCGACACTTTGCGCACCACCTCGCTGGACCAGATCGTCGAGGGCCTGCTCAGCAACGGCCCCGGCCAGCCAAAGGAAGCCCTTGTTCGTCAGTGGCAACTTGACCTGACCGTCAACACCTTTGATCGACTGCCGCGCATCAACGCGCCCACGCATGTCATCTGGGGTGCCCACGACAAGATCCTGCCGGAAAACCATCAGCGCGCGCTGGTGGACAACATCAAGGGGGCGCAGTTCACCCGAATCGAACATGCCGGCCATAGCCCGATGATCGAAACCCCGGATGAGTTCCTGCGCGCGACAACCGATTTCCTGTTGCGCGTGTGAGTTCTGACATGATCGTCGTTTCCCGACCAACCTGCGGTGCTGCCAAGCTTACCTAAGGCGCGGAACATCAGCTTCGCGCAACGCCGCCGAACGCTCCCTACGGCTCAGAAACCGAAAGCCAAATATCTCTGACGGGCGACAGGAAGGGAGGCTGCTTGCGCGGCGGCCCCAGCAATTTGGCAGGGGGATCAACATCGACAAAAACACCCCCGAGGGGAGGTTTTTTCAATGCAAGATTGTCTGGATTTTTATTGGCGGACCCGGAGCGATTCGAACGCCCGACCCCCAGATTCGTAGTCTGGTGCTCTATCCAGCTGAGCTACGGGTCCGCTGTAGGACGGTGATTTAGCGATGCCGGATGGGGGGCACAACCCCAAAAATGGCACAAAATTCATTCGGCTTCAAAATTCTCGATCAGGGCGCCGCGCGGCAGCGTAACCGTGAAGCAGGTCCCATTTTCATCGGTGCGCTGCAGCTCCAGTTTGCCGCCGTGGCCCCGGATCAGGTCGGCCGCAATCGCAAGGCCAAGGCCGCTGCCGCCCTTGCGCGTGGTGCCGGTGAAGGGCTGGAACAGATAGTCCTGCGCCTTCTGCGGCAGCCCCGGCCCATTGTCGCCCACACGAATCTGCCAGTCCTGATCGGTCTCGGTGCCGGCAATCTCGATCGTGCCGGGGCGGCCGGTGGCCTCGATCGCCTGGCGGCCGTTGCGAACCAGGTTCGACAGCACCCGGTGCAGCTGATCGCGGTCGGCGCGGATGACCAGATTGGGGCTGATATCGGTGATGAAATCGACCAGCGAGGCGCCCTCCGGCCCCTCGCCCAGCAGCGCCTCGGCCTCGGTGACTTCGTCCACCAAGCTGCGCAGGTCGAATCGCGACAGCGTCGGCGCGGGTTCTTCGGCCTTGCCGAAGGCCAGCGTGGTCTCGCACAGATTGACCGCCCGCGTGATCGAGTTCACCAGCTTCGGCGCCGCCTTGCGCACCGCCGGGTCGGCGCTGTCTTCCAAACGGTCAGCGAAGATCTGGCTGGTGGTCAGGATATTGCGCAGGTCGTGGCTGATCTTGGCCACCGCCTGCCCTAGCCCGGCCAGACGCTCCTTCTGCTTCAGCGCCTGCGTCAACGTCGTCTGCATCGAGGCCAGGGCCGATTCGGCCTCGCGCACCTCGACGATGCGGGCGTCGGGGGTGATGATCAGGCGCGTATCCTCGGGCGCGGCGGAATAGCTGGCCATATGGCTGATGACGCGGCGGATCGGCTTCAGGATCAGGCGCTGCGCCGCCAGGTTCAGCAGCGCCGCCGTCAGCAGGATCAGCGCCGCCGACCAGACCAGCACCGGCACCCCGAAATCGACCATGGCCAGCCGCAAGGGCGCGGTGGACAGCGTGATCTCGATCAATTGGCCGGCATGGTTGACGGGCGCGCCGATGACCCGGATCACCTCGTCCTTGCGATCGACCAGCTGCCGCATGGCGTCAGCGGCATTGCCCAGCGTCGAGTTGTTGCGCAGATCATAGGTGGCCACAATCGGCCCCGGCAACGGCGAGGACAGCACCAGTTGCCGCACATCATCACGCCGCAGCACGACGTTATAGACCCCGGCATTGTCCAGCAGCTCTGATTCGAGATCGGCGGTAATGTTCTCGTCTTCCGGCGCCGCCAGCAGCGCTAATGACGCGATCTGCGCCTTCTCCAGCCGGGTCTGCAAATAGTCGACGCGGAAATTCGACACGGCGGGGACAAGCACGAAAAGCTCCGCCAGCGCCACGAAAAGCAGCGTCAGCGCGGCGAACCGTCCAGTCAGTGTGTCGATCGACATCGTCTGCAGGTCTCGTTGCGGTGGTGGCATTCGGCCAGCCGGGTGAACACCTAGCCGCGGGGCGGGACAAATTCAAACGATTGTGTTCTCATCGTGACGCTTCGGGCAGTTTTCCAGCGATACGGGCGAAAGCAACGTTGACTCGGGTCCGGGCATGCCCTATTGCGCGAGCTTCGAATAACCGACGCGGTCGCGTGGGGCGGGTATCCGCATTCCCAGACCCTCCGCGCCCGAGATGGAGTATAGAAGATGTCGAAGCGCACGTTCCAGCCGTCGAACCTGGTTCGCACCCGCCGTCACGGCTTCCGCGCCCGTATGGCCACCAAAGGCGGCCGTCTGGTTCTGAACCGCCGGCGCGCCAAAGGCCGCAAGCGCCTGTCGGCCTGATCGGCCCCATGCCCGACGCGCCCACGCGCGTCAGTCAGGATATGACGATGCCGCCGCATCCTTCCTCACGCGCTGAAACCAGCACTGCGGGAAGTGATGCGGCGGCATTCGTCGTCAAGCCGAACCGGCTTGCCGTTCTGCGCCAACGCGCGGATTTCCTCAAGGCTGCGCAGGCGCGCCGGGCCGGAACCACCGGGTTCCTGCTGCAGGCCCGCCCCCGCAATCCCGAGGAATCTGCCGAGGCGCCGGTCCGTGTTGGGTTCACCTGCTCGAAGAAGATCGGCAATGCGGTCGCCCGTAACCGTGCCAAGCGGCGCCTGCGCGCGCTGGCGCGCGAGGTGATGCCGTCCGGCGCGCAGCCGGGTTGGGACTATGTTCTGGTCGGCCGCCCGTCCGAGACTATCTCCCGCGATTTCAAATCGTTGCGGGACGATCTTCAGAACGCGCTGCGCCGCGTCCACGCGGACCCATCTGCCAAGGGCGCGCCATCGCGCCCCCACGGCAAGCCCGCGAAATGACCCCCCTCGCCCATCTCGCCGCTTTGCCGGTGCGGGCGTATCGGCTGCTGCTCAGCCCGTGGGTCGGGCATGGCTGCCGGTTTCAGCCCACATGCTCTGCCTACGCGCTGGAAGCATTGGAGCGTCACGGCGCCTTTCGCGGCAGCTGGCTTGCCGCGCGCCGGATCGCCCGTTGCCACCCCTGGGGCGGCGAGGGCTATGACCCGGTGCCGCCGAAATGCCCGCACAACCATTGATTTCGCTGCCGAACGCCCGCCTGCATCAAGGAAAACTGCCATGAACGAACACGCCGGGATCGACGATCAGGACGAGATCGACAGCGGGCCCGAGGAGATCCACGCCCTGTTCCGTGGCGCGCCCTCGACCACCGCCTTCCGCAAGCTGCGCAAGCGGCTGGTGCGCGAAACCCGCGCCGCGATCGATGATTTCGGCATGATCCGTCCCGGCGACCGCTGGCTGGTCTGCCTGTCCGGCGGCAAGGACAGCTATACGTTGCTGGCGATTCTGCACGAATTGAAATGGCGCGGCTTGCTGCCGGTGGACCTGCTGGCCTGCAATCTCGATCAGGGTCAGCCGGGCTTTCCGGCCACGGTGCTGCCCGAATTCCTGACCGACCGCGAGGTCCTGCACCGAATCGAATATCAGGACACCTATTCCATCGTCACCGACAAGATCAAACCGGGCGGGACGATGTGCAGCCTGTGTTCGCGGCTGCGGCGGGGCAATCTGTACCGGATCGCCCGCGAGGAAGGTTGTTCGGCGGTGGTGCTGGGACATCATCGCGACGACATTCTGGAAACCTTCTTCATGAACCTGTTCCATGGCGGGCGCTTGGCAACAATGCCGCCCAAGCTATTGAATGAAGAAGGGGATCTTCTGGTGCTTCGCCCCCTCGCCTATGTCGCCGAGGCCGATTGCGAGAAGTTCGCCCGCGATATGAATTACCCGATCATCCCCTGCGATCTCTGCGGCTCGCAGGAAGGGTTGCAGCGCGCCCAGGTCAAGCGGTTGCTGGATGAATGGGAAGCGCGTTCGCCGGGCCGGCGGCAGGTGATGTTCCGGGCGCTGATGAACACGCGCCCCTCGCATCTGGTGGACCCGAAACTGTTCGACTTTGCCGGGTTGTGGCCGGGATCCGCATCTGACGTCGCGGAAGATGTCCCGAATCTGCGCGCGCATTAACCCTCCGAAAACCTGTTCTCCTTATGTTGCACTGTGAACGACGTGCGAATCGGGACACAGGATGCGGCTGTTGCGGATAATCATTGCAGTTTTTTCTCGGCTCGGCGCAGGTCGCCGCAGTGTGGTGCCGCCATTGGTGCAACCCGCCGCCACGCTGCCTGCCATCAGCCCGGCCCGGCCCGCGCGGCGAATGCCGGGGCCGCAATTCCGGCCCCAGATCTGCTGTCATACCGGGCAGGTCGCCTCGGTTCAGGTCTTCGCGCCCGATCATCTCTGCGGCGATGCCGACGCGTTGCTGCGCCTTGGGCTAAGGCAATTGAAGCGTTGGGACGATGCGGGGCTGCAAGTCCCCTGCATCGCGGTCCAGGTGCCCCTCGACGTGGCACGCAGCGAAGCCATGGCGCTGCCGCTGATCTGGGAAATCGACCGCCAGGACGTCGAGGCACGTCGGGTGATCTTTACCACCCCCGACGACCAGCGCCGGGGGCACCGTCTGGACGGGCTGGGCCTGCTGGGACGCCACGGCTGCGGGGTGGAGCTGTCCTGTTTTGATCCGGAGGGAATGCGGCTTCTTGACGAACAACCTATCGCCGCCGCCCGTCTGCGCATCCCGCAGGGTGCCTTGCGCGACTGCCATCTCGATCCCAGCCGGGGACAGGTCGTGCTGTCACTGCTGGCGCTCGCGGAACGCCACGACCTTCCGACCATCGCCGATGGTGTCTGTTCGCGCGATGAGCACGGCTTTCTGGCCCAACTCGGGTGTTCGGTGGTGCAAGGGGATGCGGTTGCACCGCTGCTTGATGCCGATGGCGCGACGAACTTCCTGCGCGAACACGCAAAGCCGCAGTTCCGCCATTTGCTGCAACCGCGCCCTGCGGCCTGAATATAGATGCGTCGCACGTTGGCGGCGGCTGGGCCGATATGCGGTCCTTGGGTCGCCCCAACTGTCCGTTGTGCCATCAAGGAAGGCTACCGAACACGGTGCAGGGCCTTGGGGATGCACCGTGTTCGGTAGCTGTGCGCCAGTCTAGCGCGGATTCGGCACCTCATATCAGAGACCTGCGCCCGCCGGATCAGGCGGCGGGCAGATCCAGCCCCCCCCCGGTCCCGCTCGCGGTATCCATCGGTCGCGATCCGCAACAGCTCCCCTCAATAGCCATATCTCGCGTGATCACGAATGCGGGATCGACACCCGAACGGCGCCGTGAAGGTCCTCCTGCGCCGCCTTTCCGGCCTGCGCGCGCTGCCGTTCCTTGTGATTTACCTTGACCTTTGCACGGCCCTTCTGTTGAACCCTCCCCTGACAACAGAGGGCTCGGAAACCGCATGGAAGACAACAACCGCAATCTGATCCTGGCCGTAGTGCTCTCCATGCTGGTGGTGCTGGTCTGGTTCACCTTCTTCGCGCCCGAGCCGCCAGCCCCCGCGCCCGAAACCGAGGCTGCAGCCCAGGCGCAGCCCGGCGCCCCTGCCGCAGTCAGCGATGCGACACAAGCGCCCGCCGGGACCGCCCCGGTGCCGACCGGCCCGAAGGACCCTTCGGCCACCGCCGCGCGGGTGAAAATCAAAAGCGACTCGCTCTCGGGCTCGATCTCGTTGGCAGGCGGTCGCGTCGACGACCTGCTGCTGACCAAATACCATGAGACGCTGGAGGCGAATTCGCCTTACGTCCGCCTGCTGACCCCCACCGACAGCGATTTCGTCGACACGTTCGAGACCGGCACCCCGATCGCCCCCGGCGGCGCGCTGGAAACCGTGGTCCGCAAACCCTATTATGCCGTTTACGGGTGGAGCCCGGCCGCCGGCACCGATCCCGCCGCCGTCCCCAATGCCAGCACCATCTGGCAGGTGGAATCGGGCGAGACGCTGACCCCCAGCACCCCGATCACGCTGCGTTGGGATAACGGTCAGGGCCAGATCTTCCGCCGCATCTTCGCGATGGATGACAAATACCTGTTCACCGTCACCCAATCGGTCGAAAACACCGCCGTCACCCCCTTCGCGGCGGCGCCCTACGGCATCATTGCCCGCCACGGCCAGCCCGACACGCAGAACTATTTCGTGCTGCACGAAGGCGCGGTTGCCATGACCGATGGCGAGCTGTTCGAATCGAAATACAAGAACCTGACCAAGCTGGACCCGGTGGCCCGCGAAGGCCGCGCCGAGATCGTCGAGGTCGCCGATAACGGCTGGATCGGGTTCACCGACAAATACTGGATGACCACGCTGGCGCCGAAGCCCGGCCAGCCTTTCACGGCAGTCGCAAAATACACCGACGGCGCCGACATCTATCAGACCGAGACCCGCTTCCCGATGGTCACCGTGGCGCCCGGCGCCAGCGCCTCGAGCGAAAGCTATCTGTTTGCCGGCGCCAAGGAATGGGAAACCATCCGCGAATACGAGAAATCGCCCGGCATCCAGCGCTTTGTCGACTCGATCGACTGGGGCTGGTTCTACTTCCTGACCAAGCCGATCTTCCGCGTGCTGCACTGGCTGCACGGGTTCATCGGCAACATGGGCTGGTCGATCATCGCGCTGACCTTCATCCTGAAAGCCATCGTCTTCCCGCTGGCGCGCAAATCCTACGTCTCGATGGCCCGCATGCGCGAGCTGCAGCCGCAGATGGAGGAGATTAAGGAACGCACCGGCGATGACCGCGCCAAGTACCAGCAAGAGGTCATGGCGCTGTACAAGCGCGAGAAGGTCAACCCCGCTGCGGGTTGCCTGCCGATCCTGATCCAGATCCCGATCTTCTTCAGCCTTTACAAGGTGATCTTCGTCACGCTGGAACTGCGTCAGGCCCCCTGGCTCGGCTGGATCCGCGACCTGTCCGCGCCCGATCCGTCGTCGATCCTGAACCTGTTCGGCCTGCTGCCCTGGGACGCCCCGGCGCGTGACGGCATCTTCGGCATCATCTCGCTGTCGCTGATGGCGATTGTACTGGGGATTTCCATGTGGATGCAGCAGAAGCTGAACCCGGCCCCCACCGACCCGGCGCAGAAGATGATCTTCGCCTGGATGCCGTGGATCTTCATGTTCATGCTGGGCGGCTTCGCCTCGGGTCTGGTGCTGTACTGGATCACCAACAACGTGATCACCATCGGCCAGCAATACGCGATCATGTCCATGCACGGGCACCCGCCGAACCTGTTTGGCAACATCCGTGACAGTGTGCGCGTGCGGAAAAGCAAGTGACCGGACGGCTAGAGCAGATCTGGCGCTATCCGCTGAAATCCATCGGGCGCGAGCGGCTGGACCGCGTGCGCCTGACGAAGGGCGAGAAATTGCCCTTCGACCGGCACTGGGCGATACTGCACGAAACCACGCTGGAAAAGCTGGCGGCGGACCTGGGCGACGGTGACGAGATCGCCGGCTGGATGCCCAAATCCGCCTTCCT
>RRZT011296137.1_pt1 | contig 13435 bp, 6 predicted proteins | sample 2165551 | NCBI WGS metagenome assembly RRZT01 (sample SAMN10456910, study PRJNA506462) | wastewater metagenome | biome: wastewater; feature: sludge; material: wastewater sludge; isolation source: wastewater sludge with Escherichia coli K12::gfp cells carrying plasmid... | place: USA: Moscow, Idaho ... | reverse complement strand
TGCGGTCGGCACGAGCGGGTATGTCGCTCGGGTGCGGGTGGCGACCGACGGTGCGGTGCAGCTGCACGTGGGTCGTGGGATCTCGTCGGTCACGGCGCTGGCCGGTGGTGTGGTCGATGGTCTGACGCTTGTGCCGGGGGAGAAGCTGCGGGTGCGGTTGCAGGTGACGGGGACGTCGCCGACGACGGTGCGGGCCAAGGTGTGGCGTGACGGTCAGGCGGAGCCGGCGACGTGGCGGGCGACCGCGAACGACTCGACCGCTGACCTGCAGGTCGCCGGTGGGGTGGCGCTGCAGGCGTACGTCGGCGGGGCCGCTGGTAGCCCGGACGTCCTCGTGGCCTGGGACGACCTCTGGGCGGGTGCCCCGGACGGCTTCGAGCCGCAGGAGCCCGCACCCAACGTGGCGCCGGTGGCGGTGTTCTCGTCGGAGGTGGACGGGTTGTCGGTGGATGTCGACGCGCCGGGGTCCTCTGACTCGGACGGGTCGGTCGAGGCGTATGCGTGGGACTTCGGTGACGGTGAGGACGGCACGGGTCGTACGGCGTCGCACACGTTCGCGCAGGCTGGTTCGTACTCGGTGAGGCTGACGGTGACGGATGACGACGGTGCGACGGGCACGGTGACGCACGAGGTCGTGGTCGAGGCTCCGCCGGTGACGGAGGATCTGGCGGTCGATGCGTTCGGCCGGTCGGTGTCGTCGGGCTGGGGTTCGGCGACGACGGGTGGTGACTGGACGGTGACGAGCACGGCGTCGACGCTGTCGCGGTACTCGGTCGCTGGTGGTGCGGGTCGGATGTCGCTGACCCCGGGTGCGACGCGCTCGGCCTTCCTGCGGTCGGTGTCGGCGACGTCGACGGAGGTTCAGACGACGGTGTCGATGGACCGGCTGCCGGCGGGCAACTCGTTCTTGACGGTTGCTGGTCGTGCGGTCGGCACGAGCGGGTATGTCGCTCGGGTGCGGGTGGCGACCGACGGTGCGGTGCAGCTGCACGTGGGTCGTGGGATCTCGTCGGTCACGGCGCTGGCCGGTGGTGTGGTCGATGGGCTGATGCTCGTGCCGGGGGAGAAGCTGCGGGTGCGGGTGCAGGTGACGGGGACGTCGCCGACGACGGTGCGGGCCAAGGTGTGGCGTGACGGTGACGCGGAGCCGGCGACGTGGCGGGCGACCGCGAACGACTCGACCGCTGACCTGCAGGTCGCCGGTGGGGTGGCGTTGCAGGCGTACGTCGGCGGGGCCGCGGGTAGCCCGGACGTCCTCGTCGCCTGGGACGACCTCTGGGCAGGCCAGCCGTGACCGCGAGGGCAGCAGGCGGGGTGACGGTCGGGATCCTCACGTTCCGTCGCCCCGACGGGCTCCGCGAGTCGCTGCCGCGACTCCTCGAGCAGGTGCGGCAGGTGCCGGGCGCCGAGCTCCTCGTCATCGACAACGACGACGTGCCGAGCGCCCAGGGCATCGTCGCCGAGCGCGAGGCCGCAGGAGACCCGGTCCGGTACGTCCACGAGCCCGACCCGGGGATCGTCTCGGCACGCAACCGCGCGCTCGACGAGGCGCGCGGTGACGTCCTCGTCTTCATCGACGACGACGAGCTGCCGTCGCCCGCGTGGCTGACGACGATGCTCGCGACGCACGAGAAGTACGGGTGCGCGGCGGTGGCAGGCGCCGTCGTCGCGCAGTTCGAGTCCGAGCCCGACCCGTGGATCACCGCGGGCAAGTTCTTCGAGCGCAAGCGCTACCCGACCGGGACACGCGTGCCCGCGGCGGGCACCGGCAACCTCCTGCTCGACCTGCGCGCGGTGCGCGCCTGGGGCCTGCGGTTCGACCAAGCCTTCCGGTTCACGGGAGGGTCGGACACCGCGTTCACGAGCGAGCTGGTCGCGCGCGGCGGCGAGATCGTGTTCTGCGACGAGGCGAGCGTCGTCGATGTCGTCCCGGTCGAGCGCGCCACGCGGTCGTGGGTGCTGCAGCGGGCGTTCCGCAACGGCAACGCGCGCGCGCGGGTCCACCTGCTCGGCGTCCGCTCGCGCGGTGCCGCGCTGCACGGGAGGGTGACGCTCGCCGCGCAGGGTGCGGCGCGCGTCGCGGGCGGTGCGGTGCGCTTGCTCGGTGGGGTCGCCACCCTCGACACAGGGCTGCGGGCGCAGGGTGCGCGGACCGCTGTCCGCGGTGCGGGCATGGTCGCGGGTGCTGTGGGCGGCGTCTACCAGGAGTACCGTCGGTGACGGTCGCGCGCCGGTGAGCGCGCGCGTGCACGCCGGGGGAGGCGAGATGACGGCAGGGCAGGTGACGGGGGTGACCCCGGCGTCCTCCCTGGCGCGTCGCGGCGTGCCGGTGCACAGCGACGTCGATAAGGTGGCTGCGCGCCACGGCCTGCGGCTCACGCAGGGCACGTCCGCGCTCCTCGTCCTCGTCGTCGGGTCCTGGTACCCGGTCCTCGGCGGGCTCACCGCAGGCACCGTGCTCGCGCTCGCGCTCCTGCCCGTCGTCGTGACTGCGGCCCTGCGGTTCCGCGGCGCCGGCCTGCTCCTGACGGTCGGTGCGCTCGCGCTCGCCAACGGGCTCGCGCTCGCGTCGCTCGCGCAGGTCGACCACGCGGTCATCCGCAGCGTGACCCGGGACGCGGCGCTGCACGTCGTCGGGATCGTCGTGGGCGTGGCAGCCGTCCTGTGGGCGCGGACCGTGTGGCGCGACGCGTGGGTCGCGCTGTTCTTCGGCGTCGGGATGCTCGTCGACGCTGCGCTGGGACCGACCGGGACCAACGCGTGGAAGTTCGCCTACGGCCTGCCCGTGACGGTCGTCGTGCTTGCGGTCGCCTGGCTCACCCGGCGGTGGCTCGTCGAGCTGGGAGCGCTCGTCCTGCTCGCAGGCGTCTGCGCGGTCCAGGACAGCCGGTCGATGTTCGGCCTGCTGCTCATGGCCGCGACCCTCGTCCTGTGGCAGGCGTTGCGGCGGCGCTCACGGCGCCGGATGTCCGCGCGCAGCCTGGTCGTGATGCTGGCGGTCCTCGGCGCCGGCGTCTACCAGCTCGGCAAGGCGCTCGCGCTCGAGGGGGCGCTCGGAGCGGCTGCGGCGGAGCGTTCGGCGCTGCAGATCGAGCAGTCAGGGTCCCTCCTCGTGGGCTCGCGCCCCGAGATGGGCGCGTCGTTCGCGCTCGTGGAGGCGCGGCCGTGGGGTTTCGGGTTCGGCGTCGTCCCGAACGGTCTCGATCTGCGGGCGGCCAAGGGGGGCATGGCGCAGCTCGGCTACGACCCGGACAACGGGTACGTCCACCGCTACATGTTCGGTCGGGGCATCGAGCTGCACTCCGTGCTCGGCGACCTGTGGGCGTGGATGGGACTCGCGGGGGCAGTGCTCGCGATCGTCATGACGGTGCTGCTCGTGCGGGGCCTTGTCACCGGCCTCGCGGGCGGGGTCGCGAGCGGCCTCGTCGTCGCGCTGACGCTGCGCTGCCTGTGGGACATGTTCTTCGCGCCCGTCTACAGCTCGATGTCGATCCTCGCCCTCGCGCTCGGGCTCGCGCTGCCGCTCGTGGCGGCGCGCGTCCGCCGCGCGCCCGCGAAGCCGCGCAGGGCCGCGATCTCCGGGAGCAGGGTCGCGCCGCGCACGTAGACTTGGACGTCGCCCGCCCGCTCCCCATGCTCGAGGAAACCCATGTCGCTCACCGGTGTTCTTTCCCTGCTGCGACAGGATCCCGCGGTCGCGGCAGCGCTCGAGCACGTGCATGCGCGCGGAGAGCTTGACGTCGTCACGCCGTCGGGGGCGCGCCCCCCGCTCCTCGCGCTCCTCGCCGGTGCGCACGGCCAGGACGATGCACCCGCGCCCGGCGCGCGGCCGCTCGTCGTCGTCACGGCCACGGGCCGCGAGGCTGACGACCTGGTCGCCGCGCTCGCCTGCTACCTCCCGCACGACGACGTCGCGGTGCTGCCTGCGTGGGAGACGCTCCCGCACGAGCGGCTCTCGCCGCGCAGCGACACGGTCGCGCGCCGTCTGGCCGTCCTGCGCCGGCTCGCGCACCCGACGGTCGAGCACGGCCCCGCGGGTCCCGTCCGGGTGCTCGTCGTGCCTGTCCGTGCGCTCATGCAGCCGGTCGTCGAAGGCCTGGGCGACCTTGAGCCCGTCCAGCTCGCCGCGGGTCAGCAGGCCGACCTGACCGACGTCGCCGAGCGGCTCGTCGCGGCGGCGTACACGCGCGTCGACATGGTCGAGCGGCGCGGGGAGTTCGCCGTGCGCGGCGGCATCCTCGACGTGTTCCCCCCGACCGAGGACCACCCGCTGCGCATCGAGTTCTGGGGTGAGGAGGTCGAGGAGATCCGCTGGTTCGCGGTCGCCGACCAGCGCAGCCTCGAGATCGCCGAGCACGGCCTGTGGGCGCCCCCGTGCCGCGAGCTGCTGCTGACACCCGAGGTGCGTGAGCGCGCGGCCGCGCTCATCCCGCAGCTCCCTGGTGCGACCGAGATGCTCGACCGCATGTCGCAGGGCATCGCGGTCGAGGGCATGGAGTCGCTCAGCCCGGCGCTCGTCGACCGCATGGTCCCCGTCCTCGATCTCGTGGCGGACGAGTCGCTCGTCGTCCTCTCGGACCCTGAGCGCGTGCGGCGCCGCGCGCACGACCTCGTGTCGACGACCGAGGAGTTCCTCGCCGCGGCGTGGACGTCTGCGGCCGCAGGCGGGTCCGTGCCGATCGACCTGTCGGCGGCGTCGTTCATGTCGCTCGCGGACCTCCGGGCGATCAGCGCGCGCCGCGCGCTCGGCTGGTGGACGCTCAGCCCGTTCGGGCAGGGCCCCGAGGAGGCGGACCTCGACACGGACGGCGAGACGCTGCGCGTGCGTGCGCGCGACGTCGTCGCGTACCACGGCGACGTCGAGCGCGCGCTCGACGACGTGCGCGGGCTGCAGCACGCGGGCTGGCGCCTCGTGCTCGCGACCGAGGGCGCGGGGCCGGCCAAGCGCATGGCTGAGCAGCTCGGCGCTGCGGAGACGGCGGCTCGTCTGGTCGCGGACGTCCCGACGGCGCCCGAGGGCGGTGTCGTCCACGTCGTGACCGCGTCCGTCGGCGCGGGCTTCGTCGACGAGGAGCTGCGCCTCGCGGTGTTCTCGGAGCAGGACATCACGGGCCGTGCGGGCGCGACGACGAAGGACATGCGACGCATGCCGTCGCGGCGTCGCAACGTCGTCGACCCCCTGTCGCTGCGGGCTGGCGACTACGTGGTGCACGAGCAGCACGGTGTCGGGCGGTTCGTCGAGCTCGTGCAGCGCACGCTCGGCTCGGGCGCGAACGCCGCGACGCGCGAGTACCTCGTCGTCGAGTACGCGTCGTCGAAGCGCGGGCACCCGGGCGACCGGCTGTTCGTGCCGACCGACCAGCTCGACCTGGTGACGAAGTACACGGGCGGCGAGGCGCCGACGCTCAACAAGATGGGCGGCTCCGACTGGTCACGGACCAAGGCGAAGGCGCGCAAGCACGTCAAGGAGATCGCGGGCGAGCTCGTGCGCCTGTACTCGGCGCGGATGGCGACGCAGGGGCACGCGTTCGGGCCGGACACGCCGTGGCAGCGAGAGCTCGAGGACGCGTTCGCGTACGTCGAGACGCCGGACCAGCTCGCGACGATCGAGGAGGTCAAGGCGGACATGGAGAAGTCCGTGCCGATGGACCGCCTCGTGTGCGGCGACGTCGGCTACGGCAAGACGGAGATCGCGGTGCGCGCCGCGTTCAAGGCGGTCCAGGACGGCAAGCAGGTCGCCGTGCTCGTGCCGACGACGCTGCTCGTGCAGCAGCACTTCGACACGTTCAGCGAGCGCTACTCCGCGTTCCCGGTCACGGTGCGCGCGCTCTCGCGCTTCCAGACGGACGCGGAGGCGAAGGCGGTGCTCGACGGGCTCAAGGACGGCTCGGTCGACGTCGTGATCGGCACGCACCGGCTCCTGTCCGGGTCGGTGCACTTCAAGGACCTCGGCCTCGTGATCGTCGACGAGGAGCAGCGCTTCGGCGTCGAGCACAAGGAGACGCTCAAGCAGCTGCGCACGAACGTCGACGTGCTCGCGATGTCGGCGACGCCGATCCCGCGCACGCTCGAGATGGCGGTCACGGGCATCCGTGAGATGTCGACGCTGCAGACCCCGCCCGAGGAGCGGCACCCGGTGCTGACGTACGTCGGCGCGTACGACGACAAGCAGATCACCGCGGCGATCCGCCGCGAGCTGCTGCGCGAGGGTCAGGTCTTCTACGTCCACAACAAGGTCGACACGATCTCCAAGACGGCGGCGCGTCTCCAGGAGCTCGTCCCGGAGGCGCGCATCGCGACGGCGCACGGGAAGATGAACGAGGCGCAGCTCGAGCAGGTCATCATGGACTTCTGGGACCGGAAGTTCGACGTGCTCGTGTCGACGACGATCATCGAGACCGGGCTGGACATCTCGAACGCGAACACGCTCATCCTCGAGCGCGCGGACGTCCTCGGGCTCTCCCAGCTGCACCAGCTGCGCGGCCGTGTCGGGCGCGGCCGCGACCGCGCGTACGCGTACTTCCTGTACCCGCCGGAGAAGCCGCTCACGGAGACTGCGCACGACCGACTCGCGACGATGGCTGCTCACACGGACCTCGGGGCGGGCATGCAGATCGCGATGAAGGATCTCGAGATCCGTGGCGCGGGCAACCTGCTCGGCGGCGAGCAGTCCGGGCACATCCAGGGCGTCGGCTTCGACCTGTACGTGCGCATGGTCGGTGAGGCGGTCGCCGCCTACCGCGGGGACGCGGAGGAGGAGGCTCCCGAGGTCACGATCGAGCTCCCGGTCGATGCGCACGTCCCGCACGACTACATCGCGCACGAGCGCCTGCGTCTCGAGGCGTACCAGAAGATCGCGGCCGCGCAGACGACGGCGGCGCTCGACGAGGTGCGTGCGGAGCTCGTCGACCGGTACGGCGCTCTCCCGGAGGTCGTCTCGGCGCTGTTCGACGTCGCGGCGTTCCGCAACCATGCGCGCGCGGCGGGGTTGAGCGACGTCACGGCGCAGGGCAAGTTCGTGCGGTTCGCGCCGGTGGACCTGCCGGAGTCGGCGCAGCTGCGCCTCAAGCGCCTGTACCCGGGCACGGTGCTCAAGCCGGCGATCCGGGCGGTCCTCGTGCCGTTCCCGACGACGGCGCGCATCGGGGGCCGCCCGTTGCGCGGTGCTGAGGTGCTCGCGTGGGCGACGGAGCTGATCGATGCTGTGATCGGCGGGTCTGTCTCTGCTGCGGCGGGGGTCGGGACGTCGGGCGCGGCGGGCTCGTCTCGCTGACCGAATCACCCGGGGGGCCACCCCGCCAGGGGTGTCTGCTGCTCCGTCCACGCTCCTAGCGTTGAGGTGCCGCGATCGCAGCGGCGCGACACGACGGGGGAGCATGGTGACAGGGACGGCAGGAGGGCGCGGTGCGCGCCCTGCGAGGGGCGCGGGCGTGGTCGGTTACGCCCCGGGGGCGTGGGACCTGTTCCACGTCGGGCATCTCAACGTCCTGCGGCAGGCTGCAGCGCACTGCGACTACCTGATCGCTGGCGTGGTCGACGACGACATGCTCGAGCGAGCCAAGGGGCGCAGGCCGGTCGTGCCGGTGCACGAGCGCGCTGAGATCGTCAGCCACATCGGGTACGTCGACGAGGTCTTCATCGAGACGCAGCCGGACAAGCTCGAGACGTGGCGCCGCTGCTCGTTCGACGTCTTCTTCAAGGGTGACGACTGGCGCGGTACCCCAAAGGGCGACGAGCTCGAGCGGCGCTTCGCCGCGGTGGGCGTCCAGGTCGTCTACTTCCCGTACACGGTGCACACGTCGAGCACGAAGCTGCGTCGTGCGCTGACGCTCCTGGAGTCGCCGAGCGAGGACCTGGAGACGCTCGTTCTCGAGAGCTGAGCCGGGCGCAACCTCGAGATACACGATCCGGCGAAGGTCACCTCAGGCCACCCTGAGCATCGCCCGCCGCGCGTCGAGGATCACCCTCACGTCGCCTCCCCGAGACCTGTCTCGCCGCTGGTCACGTCGGTAGTTTTCAAAGCAGGAACGAGCCAGGGCTGAAGGTTCTGCGCTCGTCCGGAGAGACTCTCCTCACGTCGCGGGGGCGACAAGGAGACGGACGGGGCACCGAGCCCGCCCGACGCGGCGGAGGACTCCGCCGCTCCGAGGAGAGACAGATCTGAGCAGTGGGGGAGCTGTGACCGCAGAGGCGACTTTCAGGGGCAGGACAGGGACGGTGGCGCAGCCCGCGCCAGCACCAGCACCAGCACCGGTGTCAGCACCGGCGCAGGCTCGGCCGGAGCCGGTCGCCACGTCCGAGCAGCCGACGCGCACGGCCACGAGCAGCGCCCAGGTCCGCCGGGTGTTCCCGTCGATCAGCTGGCCCACGCGCTACTCGTCGCTCGTGCTGGTGACCGACCTCGCTGCGATCCTCGTCGCCACGGCGACCGCGCTCCTGCTGTCGCTCCCGTCTGCGGACCAGGCCCAGCCCCGCGCCTACGTCGTCGGCCTCGTCCTCGTGACGCTCTGGCTCGCCAGCCTCGCGGCCGAACGGTCGCGCGACCGGCGGATCGTCGGGATCGGGGTCGAGGAGTACGGCCGAGTATGGCGGGCGACGTGGCACGTGTTCGCGGCGGTCGCGCTCGCGGCCTACGTCGCCGAGGTGGACCTGCCGCGCGAGTACGTCGCGGTCGCGATCCCGCTCGGTACGGCCCTCCTGCTCGTCGGCAGGTACGGGGCGCGCGTCTACCTCAAGCGGCTGCGGCGACGCGGCCGGGCGCTGTCCCGCATCGTCCTGACCGGCTCGCGGTCGGGTGTGGCGGAGCTCGCGCGCGAGATCGCCGCGCGCCCGCTCGCCGGGTACGTCGTCGTCGGGGCGTGCGTCCCCGACGGGGACCCGCTCGAGGGGGAATGGCTGGGTGACGTCCCGGTCCTCGGGGATGTCCTCGACGTGCCGCACACCGTGACCCGGGTCCGGGCGGACGCCGTCGCGGTCGTCGGCGCCGACCACATCAACTCGAGCGTCGTGCGCGACATCGGCTACCGGCTGGAGTCGACCGGTACCGACCTGATCGTGGCGCCGGGTCTCGTCGACGTCGCCGGGCCGCGCATGGTGCTGAGCCCCGCCGAGGGACTCTCCCTCGTGCACGTCGACGCGCCGCAGTTCACGGGTGTGCGCTACGTCGTCAAGGCTGTTCTCGACTGGGTCGTGTCGCTCGCCATCGTGCTCTTGCTGTCGGTGCCGATGCTCGTGATCGCGCTGGTGATCCGTCTGACGAGCGCGGGCCCGGCGCTCTACCGGCAGGAGCGCGTGGGGCGGGACGGCAAGACGTTCCGGATGATCAAGTTCCGTTCGATGCGCGTGGGTGCTGATGCGGAGCGTGCCGTCCTCGAGGGTGAGAACGAGGGCAACGGCGTGCTGTTCAAGCTCAAGGACGACCCTCGTGTGACGCCGTTCGGTCGCGTGCTGCGGCGTTACTCGCTCGACGAGCTCCCGCAGCTCTTCAACGTGCTGCGGGGCGAGATGAGCCTTGTCGGGCCGCGTCCGCCGCTGCCGTCCGAGGTGGCGCTCTACGACGGGTACGCGCCGAGGCGGATGCTCGTCAAGCCTGGCCTGACCGGACTCTGGCAGGTCAGCGGCCGGTCCGACCTGTCGTGGGACGAGGGATTGCGCAAGGACCTCTACTACGTCGAGAACTGGACCATCGCTGGTGACCTGCTCATCCTCCTGCGCACGGCGAGAGCCGTGTTCGCGCACGAGGGTGCCTACTGAGCCGCTCCCCCGATCGGCTCGACAAGAGCCCGGCCGCGCTCCCTCGGAGGGGGCGCGGCCGGGCTCTCGCCCACCGGGAGGATGTGGGACGTCGGTGGGAGGGCAGGCATGAGGACGGCGCGTTGCTGCAACGTTGCAGGCGTTCGAGCCGCACGATCTCGCCATCTCCCTCGATGGGGTTGTGTCACCCAGGCTAGTGGACGGCTTCCGGTCTGCAAACGGTCGGAACTGTTGCAGAGACGTTGCGGGCATGCCACGGTGGACGGGCCTGCCCACGCAGGCTGTCGCCTGGGAGGAGCGGCATCGCACGGGTCGCTCAAGGACGAACGAGTCGCCCACGAGAGCGCGGCCTTTTCCCCGTGAGAGGCAGCTTGATGCACAGCAGAAGTAGCACCACCACGACAACGCCGTCGTCCGTGCGGTCCAAGGTGCTCGCGATCGCCGCGAGCGCCGCCCTGCTCGCCGGAGCCAGTGTCGCGAGCAGCGCCGTCGCCGCTCCCGCACCTGCGACGGTCCCCGCTGCACCCGTCGCGCTCGCCGCACCCGAGGTCCCTGGGCGCGGCAGCACCGCCCTCAACCTGTTCCAGTGGACGTGGAGCTCGGTGGCCGCCGAGTGCACGTCGACGATCGGTCCCGCCGGCTTCGCGTACGTCCAGGTCTCGCCGCCCCAGGAGCACATCCAGGGCACGAGCTGGTGGACGTCGTACCAGCCGGTCAGCTACCGCCTCGAGAGCAAGCTCGGGACGCGCGCCGAGTTCAAGAACATGGTCGACACGTGCCGGGCGGCCGGGGTCGGCATCATCGCCGACGCGGTCATCAACCACATGACGGGAGCCGACGCCGGCTCGGGCACCGGGACCGGGGGCAGCGCCTTCGGTGTCGACTACTTCCCGGGGCTCTACGACGGGGGGAGCTTCAACGACTGCCGCTCGAACATCTCCAGCTACGGCGACCGCTACCAGGTCCAGAACTGCCGGCTCGTCTCCCTCCAGGACCTGCGCACCGGCTCGAACGCCGTGCGGGACCGCATCGCCGGCTATCTCAACGACCTCCTGAGCCTCGGCGTCGCCGGCTTCCGGATGGACGCCTCCAAGCACATCCCCGCCGCCGACCTCGAGGCGATCAAGTCGAGGCTCACGAACCCGAACGTCTTCTGGGTCCACGAGGTGATCGGGTCGGCCGGCGAGCTGATCCAGCCGTCGGAGTACCTCGGCTCGGGCGACTCGCACGAGTTCCAGTACGCGCGAAACCTGAAGAACTACATGGACGGGTCGATCGCCGGGATCCGCGGGATCACCAACGGGCTGCTGCCCTCTGACCGCGCGGGCGTCTTCGTCGACAACCACGACACCGAGCGTGACGGCCACGGCACCATGAACTACCAGTGGGGGCAGAAGTACCTCCTCGGCAACGTCTTCATGCTCGCCTACCCCTACGGGTGGCCGACCGTCTACTCCGGCTACAAGTTCACGGACCGTGACGCGGGCGTCCCCGGTTCGACCGCGACGCGCGTCCCGGACGCGAGCTGCTCGAACACCGCGGTGTGGACGTGCATGCAGCGCAAGCCCGAGATCACAGGCATGGTCAAGTTCCGCAACGCCGTGACCGGCACCGCGGTCACGAACTGGTGGGACGACGGCTCCAACCACATCGCGTTCGGCCGCGGCGCCAAGGGCTACGTCACCATCAACAACAGCGCCAGCGCCGTGACACGCACCTACCAGACGTCGCTCCCGGCCGGGGAGTACACGGACCTCGTCTCCGCGACGGGCGCCCGGTACACGGTCGACTCGTCGGGCCGGTTCACCGCGACGGTCCCGCAGTACGGGGCCCTCGCCCTTGCCGTCGGCTCGTCGACGCCCGTCGACCCGGGCACGAACCGGACGACCGTGTTCTACCGCACGTCGTGGAGCACGACGAACATCCACTACCGGGTCGGGTCGGGCGCTTGGACGGCCGCCCCGGGCCGGGCCATGACGCCCGCGTGCACGGGCTACGCCAAAATCGACCTGGATCTCGGCTCCGCCACGAGCGCCACGGCCGCGTTCAACAACGGGTCCGGGACGTGGGACAACAACGGCTCGCGCGACTACACCCTGAGCGGGGCGTCGGTCATCGTCGAGAACGGCGCGGTGCGCGCGGGCGACCCCTGCCAGGCCTCCGCGACGTCGACGACCGTCTACTACCCGGCGCGCTGGGCCACGACGAAGATCCACTACAAGGTCGGGTCCGGATCGTGGACGGTCGCGCCGGGCGTCACGATGGCGTCAGCGTGCTCGGGCTGGGTGCGCCACACCGTCGCGTCCGGCGGGCAGCCCGTCGTCGCAGCCTTCAACAACGGCGGCGGGACGTGGGACAACAACGGCTCGCGCGACTACACGCTGACCGGCGCGGTCGCCCGCGTCGACAGCGGACAGGTCTCCGCGACGAGTCCCTGCCCGTGAGGTGAGCGGCGCAGGACGACGGCTGCGGGCCCGGGGCGACGACCGCCCCGGGCCCGCAGCCCTGCGCCGGAGCGGCCGGTCATAGGACGAAAGACGGTCTACGGAAACGCCGGGAAGGTCCTAGGATTGAGACGACAACCACCAAGTCTTCTCAAGGAGTTTCTGTGGCCATCATCGAAGCCGTGCACGCCCGCGAGATCCTCGACTCCCGTGGCAACCCGACCGTCGAGGTCGAGGTCGTCCTCGAGGACGGCACGTTCGCGCGTGCTGGCGTCCCGTCCGGTGCCTCCACCGGCGCCTTCGAAGCAGTCGAGCGCCGTGACGGCGACAAGGGCCGCTACCTCGGCAAGGGCGTCCAGGACGCTGTCGACGCCGTCAACGACATCATCGAGGACGAGCTCATCGGCTTCGACGCGGGCGACCAGCGCGCGATCGACGCTCGCCTGCTCGAGCTGGACGGCACCCCCAACAAGGGCAAGCTCGGCGCCAACGCGATCCTCGGCGTCTCGCTCGCCGTCGCGAAGGCCGCTGCCGAGTCGGCCGGCCTCGAGCTCTTCCAGTACGTCGGCGGCCCGAACGCCCACGTCCTGCCCGTCCCGATGATGAACATCCTCAACGGTGGCTCGCACGCTGACTCGAACGTCGACATCCAGGAGTTCATGGTCGCCCCGATCGGCGCCTCGAACTTCAAGGAGGCCCTGCGCATGGGCGCAGAGGTCTACCACTCCCTCAAGTCCGTCCTCAAGAGCGAGGGCCTGGCCACCGGCCTCGGCGACGAGGGTGGCTTCGCGCCGAACCTGCCGTCGAACCGTGCCGCGCTCGACCTGATCCTCGTCGCGATCGAGAAGGCCGGCTACAAGCCGGGCGTCGACGTCGCCCTCGCGCTCGACGTCGCGTCGACCGAGTTCTTCAAGGACGGCGTGTACCACTTCGAGGGTGGCACGAAGACCGGCGCCGAGATGATCGAGTACTACGCGCAGCTCGTCGCGGACTACCCGCTCGTCTCGATCGAGGACCCGCTGTCCGAGGACGAGTGGGCCGACTGGTCCGCCCTCGTCGAGGCTGTCGGCGACAAGGTCCAGATCGTCGGCGATGACCTGTTCGTCACCAACCCGGAGCGTCTCGCCAAGGGCATCGAGCTCAAGTCGGCCAACTCGCTCCTGGTCAAGCTCAACCAGATCGGCTCGCTCACCGAGACCCTCGAGGCTGTCCAGCTCGCGCAGCGTGCCGGCTTCACC
>RRZT010420404.1_pt1 | contig 13437 bp, 12 predicted proteins | sample 2165551 | NCBI WGS metagenome assembly RRZT01 (sample SAMN10456910, study PRJNA506462) | wastewater metagenome | biome: wastewater; feature: sludge; material: wastewater sludge; isolation source: wastewater sludge with Escherichia coli K12::gfp cells carrying plasmid... | place: USA: Moscow, Idaho... | reverse complement strand
GCCCAGTTGAGCGCATCGCGCTCGGCACGAACGATCTCGTCGCGGGCGCAGCCAAAGGACTGCAGCCAATGCGCCACGATCTTGAGATAGGCCTCCTGGTCGAATGGATAGAAGGAAATCCACAGACCGAAGCGCTCGGACAGCGAAATCTTTTCCTCGATCGCTTCGCCGGGATGAATTTCCTCACCGACGCGCCGGCTCTCCAGGTTTTCGGCAAAATATTCGGGCATCAGATGCCGCCGGTTCGACGTGGCGTAGATCAGCACATTCTCGGGCGCCGCGGCGATCGAACCGTCGAGAACGACCTTCAGCGCCTTGTAGCGTGCATCGCCGGAGTCAAAGGAAAGATCATCGCAGAAGACGATGAAGCGCTCCGGGCGTCCATCGATCAGTTCAACGATATCCGGCAGATCGGTCAGGTCGCCCTTTTCCACCTCGATCACGCGCAGTCCTTGCGGTGCGTATTCGTTGAGCAGCGCCTTGATCAGCGATGACTTGCCCGATCCGCGCGCACCGGTGAGCAGTACATTGTTGGCCGGCTGGCCGGCGACGAAGTGGCGCGTGTTGGCGTCGATGCGCGCTTTCTGCTCGTCAATGTCCTGCAGGTCGCCGAGCCTGATCGCGGGCAGGCGCGTGATCGGCTGCAGAAAACCTGCGCCGCGGCGGGTTCGCCAGCGGAAAGCGCAGGCCGCAGCCCAGTCCGGAAACGGTGACGCAGGCGGCAGCAAGGGCTCGAGACGATCAAGGAACTGCTCGGCGCGGACGAGGAAACGCGCAATTTGTCGGAAAGAGTCGATCATCGGACAGAGGACAGCATGACCAGTATACTTCAGAGGTTGACGAACCCGACACTCTAGCCAAACCATGCACAAAAGCCAATCACGGTCTTTCTTCGTCGTCGTCACCGCACTGCTTGCGGTGCTGCTCAGCGCCTGCGGGACGCCTGCGCCGAGCGGCGCCTGTGCTGCGCCTCCCAGTTGCCCAGCCTGTCCACCCTGCGCCGCGGCCGGGCCAGCGAGCACGCCCCAGCCCGCCGCCAAGCCGCTACAGACCGCGCGCTGGAGCGATCTGCCGGGCTGGAACGACGATGACCTGGCTGCCGCCTGGCCGGCTTTCCTGCAATCGTGCCGTGCGCTCGCCAAGCGGCCGCAGTGGCCGCAATGGCAAGCGGTCTGTGACGAGGCGCGCGGTCTGAACGGAGCGGCGACGGCGGGCATCCGCCGCTTCTTCGAGTCGCGTTTCCAGCCCTGGCTATTGACCAATCCCGACGCCACGACGAGTGGGCTGATCACCGGCTACTACGAACCGCTGCTGCACGGCGCGCGGACGCGTGCCAAGCCCTTTCTGCAGCCGGTGCTCGGCGTGCCGCCCGATCTACTGAACATCGACCTCGGCGCGGTTCTGCCGGATCTGAAGAACATGCGCCTGCGCGGCCGCCTGCAAGGCAACAGGGTGGTTCCCTATTTTTCACGTGCGGAAATCACCGCCCATGAAAAGGACTACCTCGACCGCGTCCTGCTGTACGTCGACGACCCCGTTGAACTGTTCTTTCTGCAGGTGCAGGGCTCCGGGCGCGTCAGGCTGCCCGATGGCCAAACGGTACGCCTGGCGTACGCCGACCAGAATGGCCACCCCTATCAGTCGATCGGGCGGGTACTCGTCGATCGCGGCGAGTTGAGCCTCGAACAGGCTTCGATGGCAGGCATCAAGCAATGGGCGCGCGCCAATCCGGGTCGGGTCAACGACCTCCTGAACGCCAACCCGAGTTATGTGTTCTTTCGCGAACAGCCGATCAATGGCAGTGACGGCCCGAGCGGCGCTCTCGGCGTAGCGCTGACCCCGGAACGTAGCATCGCCGTCGACCCCCGCTATGCGCCACTCGGCGCGCCCGTCTTCCTGTCGACCAGCCAGCCCGATTCGACAACACCGCTGCGCCGTCTCGTTCTGGCACAGGATACCGGCGGCGCGATTCGCGGCGTCGTGCGCGCCGATCTATTCTGGGGCTTTGGTGCGCAAGCCGGCAATCAGGCCGGTCGCATGAAACAGCAAGGACAGATGTGGGTACTCCTGCCGCCGGGCGCCGCACCAAAATAGGCCAAACGTGGTGCAAGCTGGTGCATCAGATCCCCGTTACGGTGCATCAAAGAGAATTACCGCACCATAGTGGTGCAATGAGCTTGCCGGGAATTGGCGCAAGTCATTGAATCCAGGCGTTGCCTGACCATGGAACAGAAATTGCTTGATGGCTTCGACCCGATTTTCCGGAGGAGCCATGGAAGTACTCAAGTCTGGTAGTGACGTTCTCTTCATCTTGCTCGGTGGCATCATGGTTCTGGCGATGCATTCGGGCTTTGCCTTTCTCGAACTGGGAACGGTACGCAAGAAGAGCCAGGTCAACGCGCTGGTGAAGATTCTGACCGATTTCTCGGTATCGACGATCGCCTATTTCTTCATCGGTTACAGCATCGCCTACGGCATCCATTTCTTCGCCGGCGCCGAGACGCTGCTGCAGAAAAACGGCTTCGAACTGACGCGGTTCTTCTTCCTGCTTACCTTCGCGGCAGCAATCCCGGCGATCGTTTCGGGTGGTATTGCCGAGCGGGCCAGGTTCTACCCGCAACTGACCGCGACCTTTCTGATCGTTGGCTTCATCTACCCCTTCTTTGAAGGCATCGCCTGGAACCAGGCCTTCGGCCTCCAGGCCTGGCTGAAAGCCCACTATGGCGAGGAATTCCACGACTTCGCGGGTTCGGTCGTGGTGCATGCGATGGGTGGCTGGATCGCCCTGCCGGCAGTGTTGCTGCTCGGCGCGCGCCACGGGCGTTACACCAAGGAAGGGCGGATTTCCGCGCACCCGCCGTCGTCGATCCCGTTCCTGGCGCTTGGCGCCTGGATTCTGACCGTCGGCTGGTTCGGCTTCAACGTCATGAGCGCGCAGACCATCGACAAGATCTCCGGCCTGGTGGCGATGAACTCACTGATGGCGATGGTCGGCGGTACCCTGGTTGCCCTGGTAGCGGGCAGGAACGACCCTGGCTTCGTGCACAACGGTCCACTCGCCGGTCTGGTTGCGGTCTGTGCCGGCTCCGACGTGATGCACCCGATCGGAGCACTGTTCGTCGGCAGTGTCGCCGGCGGCTTGTTCGTGATGATGTTCACTCTGACCCAGAACCGCTGGAAGATCGACGACGTCCTCGGTGTCTGGCCTCTGCATGGTCTTTGCGGCGCCTGGGGCGGCATCGCCACCGGCATCTTCGGCAGCCGGGCGCTCGGCGGTGTCGGTGGCGTCGCCTTCATGCCGCAACTGCTGATGACCGGACTGGCCATCGCCATTGCCCTGGTCGGCAGTTGCCTGGTGTATGGCCTCCTCAAAGCATCCGTCGGCCTGCGTCTCGATCAGGAACAGGAATACAATGGTGCCGACCTCTCGATCCACAAGATCACGGCGACGCCTGAACGGGAGCCCAACTGGTAATTGCTCGCGAACGGTATTCCCCAGCCGCCTCGCGAGCAAGGCAAGAAGGAAGACGCATGGAATTGACACCAAGAGAAAAGGACAAGCTGTTGATCTTCACTGCCGCGCTGCTCGCCGAACGACGTCGGGCGCGTGGTCTGAAGCTCAACTACCCGGAAGCTGTGGCACTGATCAGCGCCGCGATCGTCGAAGGTGCTCGCGATGGTCGCACGGTTGCCGAGCTGATGAGTTACGGCACGACGCTGTTGAGTCGTAGCGAGGTGATGGAAGGCGTGCCGGAAATGATCCACGACATCCAGGTCGAAGCCACATTCCCGGACGGCACCAAGCTGGTCACCGTACATCACCCGATCATCTGAGGACCTGAACGATGATTCCCGGAGAAATGCGAATCGAAGCCGGCGAGAGCGAGGGCAGCGCCGGCCGTACCACAATCCACCTGATCGTCGCCAACACCGGTGACCGGCCGATTCAGGTCGGCTCGCATTACCACTTTGCCGAGACCAATGCCGCGCTGGCTTTCGACCGCGTCGCGGCCTGCGGTTTCCGCCTCGACATTGCCGCCGGTACCGCAGTGCGCTTCGAACCCGGTCAGACGCGCAGCGTGCAACTGGTGGCGCTGGCCGGCGAGCGCCGAGTCTATGGCTTCCAGGCCCTGGTGATGGGGGAATTACCATGAGGATTCGGTCATGAGCGTCAAAATCTCGCGGCAGGCCTACGCCGAAATGTTCGGTCCAACTGTCGGCGACCGCATACGTCTCGCCGACACCGAGCTATGGATCGCCGTCGAGGACGATTTCACGATCTACGGTGAGGAAGTCAAGTTCGGCGGTGGCAAGGTGATCCGAGACGGCATGGGGCAAGGCCAGAAGTCGGCTGCCGAAGTCGCCGACACGGTGATCACCAATGCGCTGATCGTCGACCACTGGGGAATCGTCAAGGCCGACATCGCCATCAAGGGCGGCCGCATCGCCGGCATCGGCAAGGCCGGCAATCCGGACATCCAGCCGGGCGTGACCATCCCTATCGGCGGCGGCACCGAGATCATCGCCGGCGAGGGAATGATCGTCACCGCCGGCGGCATCGACAGCCACATCCATTTCATCTGCCCGCAGCAGATCGATGCAGCACTGATGTCGGGGGTGACGACCATGCTCGGCGGTGGCACCGGACCGGCCACCGGTACCTACGCCACGACCTGTACGCCGGGACCCTGGCACATCCAGCGCATGCTCGAAGCGGCCGACGCTTTCCCGATGAACCTCGGTTTCTTCGGCAAGGGCAACGTCTCGCTGCCGGAACCGCTGCGCGAACAGGTGCGCGCCGGTGCCATCGGTCTCAAGCTGCACGAGGACTGGGGGACCACCCCGGCGGCGATCGACAATTGCCTGGCGGTGGCCGACGAGATGGCCGCGCCGGCGGCGATCCACACCGACACACTCAACGAATCCGGCTTCGTCGAAACGACGCTCGCCGCCTTCAAGGGGCGCACCATCCACACCTTTCATACCGAAGGTGCCGGTGGCGGGCATGCGCCCGACATCCTGCGTGCCGTCGGCGAGGCCAATGTCCTGCCTTCGTCGACCAACCCGACGCGGCCGTACACGGTGAATACCATCGATGAGCATCTCGACATGCTGATGGTGTGCCACCACCTCGACCCGGCGATCGCCGAGGACGTCGCTTTCGCCGAAAGCCGCATCCGCCGCGAGACAATCGCCGCCGAAGACCTCCTGCACGACCTCGGTGCGCTGTCGATGATGTCGTCGGATTCGCAGGCGATGGGACGCGTCGGCGAAGTGATCATCCGTACCTGGCAGACAGCGCACAAGATGAAAGTACAGCGCGGCCAGCTGCCGCCGCCGACTGGGCAAAGTGAGGCCACGCACGACAACTTCCGTGTCAAGCGCTACCTCGCCAAGTACACCATCAATCCGGCGATCACGCACGGCATCAGCGATCTCGTTGGCTCGATCGAGGTCGGCAAGCTCGCCGATCTGGTGCTCTGGAAACCGGCTTTCTTCGGCGTCAAGCCATCCTTGATCCTCAAGGGCGGAATGATCGCTGCGGCTGCGATGGGCGACGCCAACGCCTCGATCCCGACGCCGCAGCCGGTGCACTATCGGCCGATGTTCGGGGCTTTCGGCGGTGCGCGCAAGACCTCGGTGACCTTCGTTTCGCAGGCGGCGCTCGAGCATCCGGAACTCGTCGCGCTGCGACTCGCCAAGCCGCTCTTTGCCGTTCGCCAGACGCGCACACTCTGCAAGTCCGACATGATCCACAACGCCGCGACGCCGAAGATCGAAGTCGATCCTGAAACCTACGCCGTTCGCGCCGACGGCGAACTGCTGATCTGCGAACCGGCCAGCGTGCTGCCGATGGCGCAGCGTTACTTTCTGTTCTGAGCATGCTGTTTGCCGAATCCTTCGCCGACCGCGAGACGCCCGCCTGTGACCGCCTGGTATTGCCGTACGACGCCCGCCGCAAGAGCCGGCAGCGCGTCACCCTGGCCAGCGGCGAGGAGATGGGCTATGTCTTTCCGGCCGGTACTGTGCTGCGCCATGGCGACCGATTGCTCACCGGCAATGGCCGCGTGGTCGCCGTCGAGGCTGCGCCGGAAGCGCTGCTCGAAGTCTGCGCCGGTGACCCCCTGCAATTGATCCGCGCCGCCTATCATCTCGGCAACCGGCATGTGCCGGTGCAGCTTGGCGAGCGCAGCCTGCTTATTCAGGCGGATCACGTTCTCGCCGAAATGTTGCTGGGTCTCGGTTGTGTGGTCAGCGAGGTCGAGGCGCCATTCGATCCGGAAGGGGGGGCGTATGGCGCGCATGCGCACGGCGACGCGCACGCGGGCGGTCACGACGGCCATGATTACCGCCCGGAGCGTCCCGGAGCGACGAGCGATGCGCACCATCCCGGCCACGGCCCGCATCGCTCGCCGGCGAAAATTCACGAATTCAGGTGAGTCTTGCTCTGCCTCGCCTGCTGCAGCTCGCCAGCCCGGCACTGCCGGTGGGAGCCTACACTTATTCGCAAGGGCTCGAATGGGCTGTCGAAGCCGGCCTGGTGCACGATCAGGCGACGGCACTGGAATGGATCACCGGCTTGCTCGAACACGGCGTCGGGCGCTTTGAAGCACCGCTGACCGCCTGCCTGCAGCGGGCCTGGGCCGCCGCTGAGGAGCGCGAAGTCGAGCGCCTCAACGCCGATTTCCTGGCCAGCCGCGAGTCCTCCGAGCTGCGTGCCGAGACCGTGCAGATGGGCTATTCGCTGCGTCGCCTGCTGCACGAGCTGGACGATTTCGCGCTGCCAGAAGTCTTCGATGCGCTCCCCGAAGTCTCTTTCCCGGTCGGCTGGGCGCTGGCCGCTGCAGCCTGGGAAATAGCCGTGGTCGATTCACTGACCGCTCAACCATGGTCCTGGTGCGAGAACCAGATGATGGCGGCGCTCAAGGCTGTGCCGCTCGGCCAGGCTGCCGGGCAGCGCATCCTCCTGGCTCTGGGTGGCCGCTTGCCAGCGGTAGTGCAGCAGGCGCTCGAACTGCCCGAAGAGCGCTGGAGCAACTTTGCTCCCGGTCTGGCCCTGGCGTCGAGCCGCCACGAAACCCAGTATTCGAGACTTTTCCGATCCTGAGAGAAAGCGAATTCACATGCATCGACGTCCCGCCCTGCGCATCGGCATCGGAGGCCCGGTCGGCTCCGGCAAGACTGCACTCACCCTGGCTCTGTGCCTGGCGCTGCGCGACCGGTACAGCCTCGGCGTGGTGACCAATGACATCTACACCGCCGAAGACGCGAAGTTCCTGGTACAGCACGCGGCGTTGCCGCAGGAACGCATCCTCGGTGTCGAAACCGGCGGTTGTCCGCATACCGCGATTCGCGAGGATGCCTCGATCAACCTCGAAGCCGTCGCCCGCTTGACGGCGACTTTCCCGGACATCGAGATCATTCTTGTCGAATCCGGCGGCGACAACCTCGCGGCGACCTTCAGCCCGGAACTCTCCGACCTGACGATCTATGTCATCGACGTCGCCGCCGGTGACAAGATCCCGCGCAAGGGCGGGCCGGGGATCACCAAGTCCGACCTCCTGGTGATCAACAAGACCGATCTGGCACCGCTGGTTGGCGCTTCGCTGGAGGTGATGGAGCGCGACAGCCGACGCATGCGTGACAATCGACCTTTCGTCTTCAGCAACATGAAGACGGGGCAGGGGTTGACCGAGATCATTGCCTTCATCGAATCGAACGGGCTCTTCCAAATGAAGACCGAAAGCGCCAATCAGACCGCGATGGGTTCTGGTCTGTGATCCGTTGCAGATACGGCGTGGATCATCTTGAAATCCTGGTCAGGGGCGTGCTGCCGGCATATGCCCCCCGCGGGTACCCTTTTCCACGGAGTCCCTCTCGTCCTGTCCCCCCTCCGCCCTGGCCGAACCAACGATGGTGTCTATCAAATACCGGGGCCTTCGCTTGGTTTCGTGAAATATCTTGGCCAGGTACTCACCGATGACGCCCAGAGAGAGCAGTTGCACACCCGACAGCAAGAACTGTGGAATCACGATCGATGCCCATCCCGGCACGGCGCTGTCGCTGAGCAAACGCACACCGAGCGCCCACAGTCCCATTCCGACACTCAGCAAAGAGACCAGCAGCCCTAGTGCAGTGATGGTCCGCAATGGAACGGCAGAGAACGATGTTACCCCCTGCCAGGCCAGGGCGATCATGCGCCGCAGCGGGTACTTGGATTCGCCGGCAAAGCGTACAGCGCGCGCGTATTCGACCTTGGCACTGCGATAGCCGAGCAGAGGAATCAGGCCGCGCAGAAAGAGGTTGCTCTCTTCGTATCGCCGTAGGGACTCAATGGCGCGGCGACTCATCAAGCGGTAGTCGGCATGATTGAACACCATTTCCACGCCCATGCGACGAAGGAGTTTGTAATAGGCTTCGGCGCTAAGGCGTTTGAAGAGAGTATCGGTGGTACGCGCCGACCGCACGCCATAGACGATGTCTGCCCCATCCCGGTAGTGCTCGATCATTTGTGGGATGACGGCCAGATCGTCCTGGAGATCAGCATCCAGACTGACCAGAATGTCGCCACGGGCATGCATCAGCCCGGCCAACAACGCAAATTGATGCCCCTGGTTGCGGGAAAGCTTGATGCCACAGACCAAGGTGCTCGGATCACGTGCCGCGGATTCGATGAGTGACCAGGTGGCATCGCGACTGCCATCGTCGACAAACCAGATTCGACTTTCCGCCCGCACCTGGCCGGCGGCGACCAGGCCGGCAAGCAGTGCTCGCAGCTGCTTAAGAGTTTCAGGGAACACCTCCTGTTCGTTGTAGCAAGGCACCACCAGTGCCAGGACGGGAACGGCATCAGCGCATGGAACAGTCATCTAGGTCACCTTCAGAATATGGCTTGCGGCTGTGTCAGGGTGCGGAGGAGATCAGGTACAGCCCAAGCATTACCAACAGCACGCCCGACACCGCTCGCAGCGAAGTTTGTTCGCCAAGCACCAGAACCCCACCCAGGTACACCAGGACAAAGGTCAGTGCCGTGAATGGATAGACGACGGTCAAAGGCAAGCGGGACAACGCAAATATCCAAAGCAGCGTGCCGAGACCGTACAAGGCCAAGCCCGACAAGATCCAGTGATTGAAGAATGACTCCAAGGACTCCCGCCCAGTCGCACCCACCTTGAAAAGCATCTGGCCTGCGGCTGCGCACAGGGTGCCGGACAGCAACGCGATCAGCACTCCAGCATGCGGCGAACTCACCGCTGGGCGAGCGCACGAACCGCACGCTTGTGTTTCATCACCGCCAGCTTGGATACCGCATGCTCGGGCAGTGAACGCAGGATCATCTTGCGCAGGCGATAGCTGATGGGCGAATAGTCCGCTATCGCGGCAGATGGGGAGATGCGGTGGGCGACAATTTCCGCCGGAAGATCCGGTACAACCGACTGGTGCGCAAAGAATAGGATGTTATAGCGGTACCAGGTCTCGATCGACGGATTACCGACAATCCGGGGCCGAACAAAGTCGAACAAGGAAAAACCGCGCGCCTCGAAAAGGTCGCGCCAGAAACTATAGGGTTGCTCGTTGATATGGTTTTCACCACCTTGCCCCGGCACCGCGGCGGAAAACAGTACCCGCTTGCCGTGTCTCGTAATGTTGTCGATCAGTTGGTCGCTGGTTTGCCTCGGGACGTGCTCGGCAACCTCCAGGCATTGGACCAGGTCGAATTGCCGTCCCAGGTCGAACGATTTGGTGATGTCCTTCGGAATAAAGCGATCCGTATCGATCAACAACATGTTGCGATCTACGTAGTCGCCATCCACTCCAAACAAATCCGGCACACCCAGCTCGCGATACCCTGCCAGCCAGGCTGCTGCACCGCAGCCAACGTCAAGAACGCTGCGCAAGCGCAAGGGGCCGATCACGAGCGGCAGCACACCGAGCGCCGATCTGGCGGCACCTTCGCGCTGATATTTATAGAACAGGGTATCGTAGACATGCGCTGCATCAGGGCTGGGGGTAGTCATGTTGGATTCTTCCTGTTGCCGAATTAATGTGAAAGTCGCGTCAGCGACTCACGAACCTCCCCTCCCCACTTGCGGGGGAGGGGTTGGGGCGAGGGAAACGGTCATGACTTTCATGATCGGGGGGTGCCTGGAAAAGTCATGACCGTTAGGTGGCAGGGACACGGGCATCGTTGCTCGGCAGCCTGGGTCGGCTTACCGCTTGGCCCAGTATCGGTAATAGAACGCACAAAATGCCAAGCTGCAGAATGTGGTATCGGCCTGAACTCTCGACTATCGTATGCATCAGGAACGAATAAGCAAAGCTCATTACCAGCAACACTTCATTCAGGGTAAAGGGAACTGGCCGGCGGAGCAGTTCCATCGTGGAGGCCAGGATCAGCGCCCAGAAGGCCAGCCACCAAGCGTTTGACAAGGCCTTGGCCAGTGGATAGACCCAGCTTGGCGCTTCGGCGCGGACGCGCTTGATACTATAGTAGGCACCCTCGGCATCGTCACCCATAAAGCGCGCACTCTTCTTGGTCGCCAGAATCGCAAAGTCCAGGGGATGTGCCTGAATCCAGGCAAGGGCCAGACGTTTCGCTTCCTGGTCGGCTTCCAGCTCGGCCATCTGGAATACAGGCTCGTCGCTCCAGTATTCGTAGTAGCCGCCGTTGGCGCGAGGGTTGTTGGCTCCATAGAGACCAAAACCTCCATTGGTAGACACCAGCACGAACTGACCAAATACCTCGTAATTGCGCACCGTCCAGGGGGAAATGACGGCAGCCATACCGATCAATAGTGCGCAGGTTCCCAATAAGGCTTGCCAGAGCCGGCGTGTCGCGAACACCCAGAAGATCAAGATGACCGCGGGAAATAGTTGCATCGCGGGTTGCACCAGCGTGATTGCGCCAATGAAGAGGCCGCAAACCATTTGCCAAGCGGGCCGCCAGTGGACACCGTCGTCACCTCGGATGGCCAGCCAAAGCACCCATGGCAACAGAGCCGCTAGAATCACCTCCTTGCCGGGAACGCTGGCATGCGTCACCAGGTTCGGCCAGACCGCGAACAACCATATTGCCATGCGTGAACCGGCTGGCCCAGCCAGGCGGAGCGCCAAGGCGCGCACACCCATCGCACCGGCCAGGAAGAGAAACACATTGCTGACCAGGATGGCAACCCTGACGTTTGCGAAGGTGGCCAGCCAAGGCAGAAGAAAGAAGGGATAGCCTGGAGGCCAATAGGCGCGATTATCTCCGATCGCGTAGGATTGCCCAGCAAGCAAACGCCTCGCAAGTTTGATATAGACGGCACCATCGGATACGGGTTCACCGTGAAAGGCCAGAGCCCACGCCAAACGTAAAAGCACACCAAGGATGCAACACGCCAGAGCCCAGTAGCGTTCGTCAGTTTTTGCCGAAAACGACGCACATTTGCTGACGAACTCGGCGATGCGATGTCGCATTCGCCATAAGAGGACGAGGGCCAGAACACCAAGAACGATGGAGATCAGCCATGTTTGTTGTGGGGGCAGTGACACGAGAAGCTGGAGCATCGCCAGTGCGGGGGTACCAACCCACGCCGAGAAACCGGCAATCAGCAGCAGGCACGCGCTCGCCAGCGCGAGTGGTTTTGGACAGTTCTCGGCAGCTACTGGCAGACTGTTGATTTTGTATTTCTCCATGGATCTCCCCTCGCGGGTGAGGAGTGGTCGGGGGAGAGGGAAACGGTCCTGACCTTCATGATCAGGGCGCCTGGAAAAGTCATGACCGATAGGTGAATCAGAAAACTCACAGGACAGGAAATCCAGCACCAAAGTATGAGTATCGCTGACGATTGCAGCCGCAGTCAATCCTGGTTGCGACGCCCGGAGCGACAACGGCTAGCAGGTCGCGAACCTGAGCCTGGTCTGATGAGAGGTATTACACCTGATATTGCCCAACCGCCTTGCGCATGCGGGTCACCGTTGCGGTCAGCACGTCGACCATTGCTCCGGCTTCTCTGGTCACCGATACGTTCTGCTCGGTCATCGAGGCAACGCGCTCGACATTTTGCGCAAGTTCGGTCATGGCTGCCCGCTGCTCGCTTGAGGAGTGCGTGATTTCGCTCACCATCCTCACCGTGGTCCGCATCTGCTCGTTGATGCCACACAGGGCCTGGCGGGCTTCCTGAACCAGACGGACGCTCTCATCGACCTCGTTCGCGCCGTTGCGCATGCACTCCACCGCCTGTTTGGTTTCATTCTGGATACTGCCGATCATGCAGCTGATTTCGTGGGTTGCCTTGCCTGTCCGCTCCGCGAGTTTGCGCACCTCGTCGGCGACGACCGAAAAGCCGCGTCCAGCCTCCCCCGCCCGTGCTGCCTCGATCGCGGCGTTCAGTGCCAGGAGATTGGTCTGGTCGGCCACTTCCTTGATGACGGCGACGATGCGGCTGATTTCCTCCGAGCGCTGGCCCAGCGACTCCACCTGCTGTGCCGACGCTTTCACCGTTTCGGCCAGCGCAAGAATGGTCTGGCTGGCGCGTAGCGACAGCTCTTCGCCGGCTTGCGCGACCTCGCCGGCCTTGTGGGCCGCCGCCTCGGTGCTGGCGGCATGCGCTGCCACTTCGCCAATCGACACCGTCACCTCCTCGACGGCTGCCGCCGAAGCCGAGGTGGCGTCGCTTTGCACGATCGCCGACTGGTTGACGTTCAGCACGCCGGCACGCACCTGGTTATTGGCGGCGTTGACCTGTTTGGCGGTGTCCGCCATACCCTGGACCGTGGCCTGCACCGCGGCAACAAACTTGTCGGCCAGGTGGGCAATGCGCCCGACGATGTCGCGACGGGGAATGTCGAGTCGTGTCTTGAGATCGCCGGTTGACAGCACCGAATCGAGATGATCGGCCGTGGCCTGGAGATCGCGCAACACCCGTGGTGTCACCCAGAACAGGAAGAACAAGGCATAAAGCGCGGCAACAGCGGTCAAGAGGGTTTGCACATGCCCCAGCGGTCGCCCGCCGATCAATTCCGCGGTCAGCTCCAGGACCCCGGGAAGCACCGCCAGCAGGCCCATGAGGAGCATTTGCGTCGGCAAGCTGGCGAACCAATCGACCACCACAGGCAGCACACGTTCTACCCGACCGTGCCGGATGCGTAGGGAGCGGTCGCCCTTGCGGAGCCGTCGATAAGCCTCCTCGGCTGCCGCGATCTCCTGGCGACTCGGGCGTGCGCGCACCGACTGGTAGCCGACTATCTGGCCATTTTCACGAACCGGCGATGCATTTGCGACCACCCAGTAAAAACCGCCGTCCTTGCGACGGTTCTTGACCAGGCCACGCCATGGTCGACCCGCCTTGAGGTCGGTCCAGAGGTCAGCGAAAGCGGCTTCCGGCATATCCGGGTGACGGACCATATTGTGCGGTTGCCCGGTCATTTCCTCGCGGGTATAGCCACTGATGG
>RRZT010796851.1_pt1 | contig 13438 bp, 11 predicted proteins | sample 2165551 | NCBI WGS metagenome assembly RRZT01 (sample SAMN10456910, study PRJNA506462) | wastewater metagenome | biome: wastewater; feature: sludge; material: wastewater sludge; isolation source: wastewater sludge with Escherichia coli K12::gfp cells carrying plasmid... | place: USA: Moscow, Idaho... | reverse complement strand
CGCGGCGTTAACCGCTAAGCCGACTTCCGAGCCAGTCGCCAGAATGATGAGTTCCGGTGTGCCGTCACAATCCAGCAGGGTGTAGCCACCGCGTTCGATATCCTGAACTTGCTGGGTGGTCCTTGGCTGTTGGGTCAGGGCTTGTCTTGAGAAGATAAGGGCACTCGGGCCATTAGCTCGCTCAATCGCTGCTTTCCAGCTCACCGCACTTTCCACCTGGTCACATGGCCGCCAGGTTTCCATGTTTGGGGTCAGACGTAAGCTGGCGAGCTGTTCCACCGGCTGGTGGGTCGGACCGTCTTCGCCGAGACCAATCGAGTCATGGGTATACACGAAGATAGTGCGTTGCTTCATTAGTGCCGCCATGCGCACGGCGTTGCGGGCGTATTCCATAAACATCAGGAAGGTGCCGCCGTAGGGGATAAAGCCACCGTGCAGGGTAATACCGTTCATAATCGCCGACATACCAAACTCGCGCACGCCATAGTGCAGGTAGTTGCCTTGTGGTACTTCGGCACTGACGTCTAACGCTGATGTGTGGCGGGTCAGATTCGATGGCGCCAAATCGGCGGAACCACCGAACAGTTCCGGCAGGATTTTCGCGTATTCATTCAGGGCTTTCTGGCTGGCCTGACGGCTGGCGATATTGGCCGGATTCGCTTGCAGGTTTGCGATATAGGCGTTGGCCTTGTCAGCCCAATCGGCGGTTAAGGTGCCATTACTGCGACGCAGCAGTTCCGCGGCTTCCTGCGGGAACACTTCCTGATAAGCAGCAAACTGCTGGTTCCACGCTTTCTGAACTTGTTCACCTTTGGCCTTGCCGTCCCACGCCTGATAGATATCTTGTGGAATTTCAAATGGCGCATGCGGCCAGTTTAAAAACTCACGTACCTTGGTGACTTCATCTTTCCCCAGTGGTGCCCCATGACAATCGTGACTGCCGGATTTATTCGGCGAGCCGTAACCGATAATGGTTTTACAGCAAATCAGGGTTGGACGTTGGGTGTCAGTTTTCGCTTCACGAATGGCGGCATCTAATGCGCGTGGGTCGTGACCATCGACTGAATCCAGTACCTGCCAGCCATATGCCCGGAAACGGGCCGGGGTGTCATCGGTGAACCAGCCGTCGACATGACCATCAATCGAGATACCGTTGTCATCCCAGAAGGCAATCAGTTTGCCGAGGCCCAGTGTTCCGGCGAGTGAACACACCTCATGCGAGATACCTTCCATCAGACAGCCATCGCCCATAAACGCATAGGTGTAATGGTCAACGATATTGTGGCCCGGTTTATTAAACTGTGCGGCCAAGGTTTTTTCCGCCAGTGCCATACCCACGGCATTAGCAATGCCCTGACCTAACGGGCCGGTGGTGGTTTCCACACCCGGTGAATAACCGTATTCCGGATGCCCCGGCGTCTTACTGTGCAGCTGACGGAATTGTTTTAACTCGGCCAGTGGCAGGTCATAGCCAGTCAGATGCAGCAGGGAGTACAGCAGCATCGAACCATGGCCATTCGACAGCACAAAGCGGTCGCGGTTGATCCAGGTTGGATCGGTCGGGTTATGCTTTAAATGATGACGCCACAGCACTTCGGCGATATCCGCCATGCCCATCGGAGCGCCGGGGTGGCCGGAATTGGCCTGTTGTACGGCATCCACGCTCAGCATACGCACGGCATTGGCCAGGGTTTTTGCATCTAAACTCATCAGAAAGCTCCAGAAATCAGCAAAATAATAAAAAATAGGGAAAAGACAGGCGGTCAGGTGTAGTTATGCAGAAGTATTGGCAGAGGGGGCAGTTATCCCTGTCGGATGACCCTCCGCGCCAGGGACGGCGCGGCGGAGTCCCCATGGATGGGTTCACGACGAGTCAGGAGACAGGGATAACTGTCCGACCCGCCGTAACGCCATACTACAACCACACCTGACAAACCATCACGCCAACCGCGTTGCCAGCAACTGCTCCAGCTTCACTTGGTCAACCGCAAAGTTACGAATACCTTCGGCCAGCTTCTCGGTCGCCATGGCATCTTCATTGTGCTGCCAGCGGAACTCGGCCTCAGAGAGTGGTGCCGGACGTGGCAGACGCAAACCGTCATCAGTCAGTGCACGCACTAACTCGCCAGATGCCTCTTCCAGATCCTGCAACAGATTCGGGCTGATGGTCAGGCGGTCACAACCCGCCAGTGCCAGCACCTCTTCCGGACTACGGAAGCTCGCACCCATTACCACGGTGCTGTAACCGTGCTGCTTGTAATACTGATAAATCGCTTTCACCGACTTCACGCCCGGGTCATTTTCAGCGGTATAGCTTTCGCCGGTTTTGGCTTTGTACCAATCGAGAATTCGGCCGACAAACGGCGAAATCAGGAACGCACCGGCTTCGGCACAGGCGCGGGCCTGAGCGAATGAGAACAGCAGCGTCAGGTTGCAGTTAATGCCTTCTTTTTCCAGCTGTTCCGCGGCACGGATACCTTCCCAGGTCGAGGCGATTTTAATCAGCACACGCGAACGCGGAATACCCTGATACTCATACAAGCCAATCAGCTTGCGGGCCTTCTCGATAGTGGCAGCGGTATCAAAAGAGAGACGGGCATCGACTTCAGTGGAGATACGACCCGGCACGTGTTTCAGCACCTCGCAGCCAATGGCGACAATCAGACGGTCGGCGGCTTCTTCGACCTGCACAGCCAAATCTGCAGAAAGGGCGCGCGCAGAGATCACGATACTATCCAGCAGCGACGCATACTCAGGCAAGGTCACGGCTTTGAGGATTAATGATGGATTAGTGGTGGCATCTTCCGGCTTAAACGCTTTGATAGCGGGTAACTCACCGGTGTCGGCAACCACAGTGGTAACGGCGCGAAGTTGATCTAATAGACTGCTCACATTAACTCCTTACACGATAGAAAATGGGCAGCCGCTTCGACTGCCGCAATCAGTGGCTTACCAGTATTTGTTGATTTCAGCTTTCAGTGCTTCAGCGGTGGCTCTGCCTGAGGCAGAGGCCAGTGCACGACCAGCAATGAAAGTCTTAGCGCGGATGCCCTGGAATAGATGGATATCTTCCGGCACGATGCCGCCGGTGATCGACATTTCCAGGCCTAATTCTGACAGCGCACGCATACGGCTCAGATCGTCCGGTGTCCAGTTCACGCCAGCCAGTTCCGCATCGCGGGAGCGGTGGTAGATCGCTTGTTTGATGCCGAGATCCACCCATTTTTGCGCATCGGCCAGTGTCCAGTTGCCATACAGTTCAATCTGAATTTCACCGCCAAATTCATCGGCAACTTTTTTACACGCTTCAATCGTCGCGATGTGTGCCGCTGCTGATACGGTGATCCAGTTTGAGCCGGCTTCGAACGCCATTCGCGCCAGAATCGCGCCGCCATCGGTGGTTTTCATATCACACACCAGAATGTGGTTCGGATGACGTTTACGCAGCGTGCTGACCGCCGACATGCCTTCGGCAAATGCCAGAATGGTGCCGACTTCGATGACATCGACGAAGCTTTCTACGCTGTTGGCGATAGTCACTGCGCTGGCCAGATCGGTTGAATCCAAAGCGATTTGTAATAATGGTTTAGTCATGATTTTTGATTCCTTTAGTCATTGAATGTGGCGTGATCTGGCTTTTTCGGGTGTAGGCAACCAAACCACGGACATCCGTAGTAATTTCAATGAAAGTGTTTATTAATCAGTGATCGGTTTTAGCCGAGACCGGCTCAGGTTCGCTGTCCGTAATAGGCATTCGCCCCGTGCTTGCGGAAGTAATGCTTATCCGACAGCGCCTGCTGAATATGGATCTGGCTGTTGAGTGAGCGGGTGGAAAGCGCCATGGCGGCCACTTCTTCCAGCACGATGGCGTTATGTACCGCATCGACGCCGTTTTTACCCCAGCAGAAGGGGGCATGGCCGGTGATCAGGGCACCGGGAACGGCAGCCGGATCGAGATCGCGCTGCTGGAATAGCTCAACAATGACATTGCCGGTGTTTACTTCATATTCCGTGCTGATTTCGGCTTCCGTCAGCGGGCGGGTGCAGGGAATATCGCCGTAGAAATAATCGGCATGCGTGGTGCCTAATGCCGGAATATCCATGCCTGCTTGTGCCCAGATAGTGCCATTGCGGGAGTGGGTGTGCACGATGCCACCGATGCCGGGGAATGCGCGGTAGAGCACCAGATGGGTGGCGGTATCGCTGGATGGATTCAGGCGGCCTTCGATGACGCGGCCATCCTCCAGACTGACCACGACGATGTCGTCCGCCGTCATGTGCTCATAGCTGACACCCGAAGGTTTGATGGCAATCACGCCGCGTTGACGATCAACCTGCGAGACATTGCCCCAGGTCAGGGTGACCAGACCATGGACTGGTAATTCTAAATTGGCTTCCAGAACCGTTTGTTTTAATTCTTGAAACATCACGAATCTCCTATTGCCGTTGTTTAACGGTCACCCTTTCAGGCGGCAGTCGCACACAATGCGGCGTCAATAACCTGAAACACATCTTCTTTGCTACGGCACTGACGTAATTTGTCCAGGTTAATGCCGGTATCACTGGTCGGATCATCCAGCACCTGCGTCACTTCCATCAAACCCTGCATATGTTGATCAGAAGAGCTGCCAGCCAGCGTCACCAGCACATCCACCGGCTCGCTTTCACCTTCAAAGTAAACCGGGGTGGTCAGTGTCACCAGCGCAAAAGCGGTGTGATTGACGCCATCTTCCGGACGGGCATGTGGCATCGCAAAATTGGGTGCAATCACGATATAAGGGCCATGTGCTTCGATACTGCTGATGATGGCCTTGTGATAACTTGGTTCAACCGCACCGGATGCAATCAGCATATCGGTGCCCAGCTTGATCGCTTCGCGCCAGTCAGCGGCGCTGGTTTGCAAGAGAATGGAATTGTTATCGATCAAAGATTGCTTGAAATTCATTTTGCCTCCTCAGCGGCCAGCCCGGCGGACTGGCCTCAATATTGATAATTACTGTGCAAAGTTGTTTTTAATCAGTCCCAGCAGCTCGTCGCCAAAAGAGTTCGGGTTCAGCATGTTCTGTACGCCGAGGACAAACTTGCCTTCGCCCGGATCCATTTCTCCGGATAAATGCTTGGAAGAAACGATGATATCGGTCGACTGAAGTTTTGATTTGTAATCCGACACTGCACAGGAATCCATGACATGCGGAATACCTTTTTGTTCCAGATATTTGCCAATCTTCATTTTCATCATCATGGAAGAACCCTGACCGTTACCACAGACCGCGAGAATCCGGATGGCACGACTGGTTACAGCAGATACAGCGTCATCAGAAACCGGTGTAGCCATTGGTACTGCAGCAATTGTTGGTGCGACCGCCGCCGCGGCTGCTTCAGCATCTTCTTCTGCACGCAATGTGCGTGATGCAAAGAACATGTAGACCCCGGCAGCAGCCAGCAACACGAAGAAGAAGTAAGAAGAGAATGACAAACCCTGCATGATAGGTGGGAAGATCAGTGCCCAGTCAGCCATCCCCATCCAGCCGTTGAAAGCAGTTCCCTGCTCAGCAAACAGATGGATTGCCCAGGCAGAACCGATGACTTCGATAATACCCATCACGAAACAGACCTTCATGACCGCTTTCCAGCCACCGAAATGGTTGGCAAACACACCAATGGTCGCGTTCGAGAAGAACATCGGGATAAAGCCAGGGATGATCATGATCGGTGCCTGCGCCAGTAACAGGGCGATCACCGCCAGGAACTGACCAATCGCACCCCACATGAAGCCAAACACCATGGCATTTGGTGAGTAAGCGTAGATGGCAGCACAGTCGATGGCTAATACCGCATTTGGAATGACGCGTTCAGAGATACCTTTGAAAGCCTCGGAGAGTTCAGCCACGAACATACGCACCCCGGCCACAATCACCTGGATCGCCACGGCAAACTTGAGCCCGGTTTCCAGAATGTAGATCGACCAGTGGGTCGGGCCGGCCATTTTTTGCAGGTTTTCCAGACCGAAGGACAACAGAATGATGCCGAAGAACACGGTCATCACAATCGCGGTGGCGGTAATGCTGTCATGGAAGATATGCAGCCATTTCGGCAGTTTCAGGTTATCCACGCTGTCTTCTTTATTGCCCAGTTTCGGCGCAACTTTGGTGGCGATCCAGGCAGCAACCTGTTGCTGGTGACCAATCGAGAAGCCAGCCCCGCCCGTTACAGCCTGGGTCGGTTTGAACATGATGTTAGAGGAGATACCCCAGTACAGCGCCATGATAATGGCGGAGTAGATGATGGTTTCCCACATGGAAGTACCCAGCACCAGATAGAACACGGCGACTAAACCGGCCTGCTGGAACATGATATGCCCGGTCAGCATGATGGTGCGGATCCCGGTATAGCGTCGGAACACAACCAGCAGAATATTCAGTCCCAGCGCCAGTAAAACGGCATAACCCACCCAGGAATACTTATCCCCCATGGTTTCCATGGTTGCCATCATGGTGGTGTACGGGTCGATAACGGAACCCACCAGATGGTGATACTCAGCGATTTTTTCAACGACGGGTTTAAAGCCTGCAACCAGTGTGGTGGAACCAACCTGAACCAGCATAAAGCCAACAATCGTTTTCGTTGTCCCTTTCAGAACGGTGGTGGTGTCGCGGCGTAGCAGCAGATAGCCAATGCAGGTAACGATACCGAGTAGCAGCGGCGCTTTGGTCATTACCTGGCTGTAAAAAATATAAAAAATGTTATACAGGGTTTCCATGATGATGCTCCGTTATATGGATTCACATGCTGATAGGACTGGTAACTCTTTCTGGTTCTGGTCGCACATCATGACCGACACAGCCTCATCACCACACGCCTGTTTCTGTTCGCCAAGTAACCTTAGCAATCATAGGGAATCATCAAAAGATTCTTTGTGATTTTATGTGAGCGATCTCTCGTTCATTTTGTTTATGAATTATTGCGTGATGATTATTTGAATCAAGGGCTCAGTACAGGTCTGTAGCTGTGGACCCTTATTCGGCAATAAAATAAAGCCTTATTATTCATTGTGTTGTCTTTTAGTTAATTAATGTGAGCAATAAATCTGCAAGCTGAATCACACAAAGGCACAAATAATCATTGATAATCACGAAAGCATTGATATAGTCATTTCATGTTCACAAGTAATCACGCGATGAGTACTTTCACGAAAAAGAAAGCGCATCATGATTGATTGTTTGTTCAGTCACCAGATGCAGACTCATTCATACATTGTTTTCGTATCAACAGGAGTTACCCAATGAGCAAGATTGATGAAATCACCCGCGAATCCTGGATCTTAAGTACCTTCCCAGAGTGGGGTACCTGGTTAAATGAAGAGATCGCACAGGAAAAAGTAGCACCCAATACTTTTGCTATGTGGTGGCTCGGTTGTACCGGTATCTGGTTGAAATCGGCGGGTAACACCAATATCTCGATCGATTTCTGGTGTGGCACCGGCAAACGCAGCCACGGTAATCCTCTGATGAATAAACAGCATCAGATGATGCGCATGGGTGGCGTGCGCAATCTGCAGCCGAACCTGCGTACTTCGCCGTTTGTGCTCGATCCTTTTGGAATCAAAGACATCGATGCGGTACTGGCGACGCATGATCATGCCGATCACATTGATATCAATGTTGCCGCGTCTGTGCTGCAGAATTGCGGCAAGCATGTGAAATTTATCGGCCCGCAGGCGTGTGTGGATCTGTGGACCAAATGGGGTGTGCCGGCAGAACGCTGCATCGTGGCGAAAGTGGGCGATGAAATTCCGGTGGGTGATATCACCATCAAAGTGCTGGATGCCTTCGACCGTACGGCACTGGTGACCTTGCCGCAAGGCACTTCTTCCCTGGATAAAGACATTCTGGATGGCATGGATCAGCGCGCCGTCAACTACCTGGTGCAAACCTCCGGTGGCAATCTTTACCACTCCGGCGACTCGCACTACTCCAACTACTACGCCAAACACGGCAACGACAACCAGATCGACGTGGCGCTGCTGTCGTATGGCGAAAACCCGCGTGGCGTGACTGACAAGATGACCTCGTCAGACATTCTGCGTGCCGGCGAATCACTGAAAACCAATGTGGTGATCCCGTTCCATCACGACATCTGGGCAAACTTCCAGAGCGATCCACGCGAAATCGAAGTGCTGTGGAACATGAAGAAAGAGCGGCTGAACTATGGCTTCCGCCCATTCTTCTGGCAGGTGGGCGGTAAATATACCTATCCGACCGATCAGGCCAAGCTGCATTACCAGCATCCGCGCGGATTTGATGACATCTTCATCGACGATCCGGAATTGCCGTACAAGTCTTTCCTGTAAGGAGAGGAATTGACGTTACACGGCGATACGTTGTGCCTGTTTCTGGTTCGCACCCAAAGAGGTTGGCCGCCTGTCGCCGTGTCGTCTTTTCTGCCGTAACAAACAATAAGGAGTGCCATCTTGTCATATCGTGTACTAGCGCTGGATTTGGATGGCACTACGCTGACCAGCGATCATCAGATTTTACCTGCGGTGCGCGACGCCATCCGTCGCTTGCCATCGCAAGTGATGGTGCTGCTGGTCACTGGTCGTCACCATACCGCCGCCCGCCCTTATCATCACGAATTAGGGCTGACCACGCCGGTAATCAGCTGTAACGGCACTTATATCTATGATTATCAAACTAATTCTGTCCTGACTGAAAATGCTATTCCGCACGACACCGCCCGGCAATTCCTGCAACTGGCACAACAGCATGAGCTAAATCTGGTGATGTATGTGACGGATCGCATGGCGCTGTCGGCCTCAAATCCGATTGCCTATATGTCAGTTCTGGAACGCTGGTCGGAGACCTTTCCGGCGGCTATTCGTCCGGCGATTGCGCGCGTCTCTTCCTTCGAAGAGGAACTGGCGAACAGCGAGTATGTCTGGAAGTTTGTCGCGGAAGGCGACATCGAACGGATCACCGCCTTTGCTCAGCTGGACTGGGTGCAGGCGAATTTCACCGGTGAACAATCGTGGGTCAACCGCATCGATTTTTCCCGCCGTGGCAATACCAAAGGTGCCCGCCTGAGTGAGTTTCTCGCACAGCATCAAATTGACCCGGCACAGGTGATCGCAATCGGTGACAACCATAACGACATTTCCATGCTCAGGATGGCCGGTCTCGGCGTTGCCATGGCGAATGCTGAGGATGAAGTCAAAGCCGTCGCTGACCGCATCACCCAAGAAAGCAACAACGGACAGGGCATTCTGGATGTGTTGCAGGAATATTTTGGCGTCTAACTGATGGAGTCCCGCCATGCACAATTTTGATAAACCATTCCGTCTGGGCCTGTACGAAAAAGCATTGCCGAACAGCCTGGACTGGGAAGAAAAAATCCTGATGGCAAAGGAGCTTGGCTTTGATTTTATTGAAATTTCAGTCGACGAATCCGATGAGCGTTTGCAACGTTTAGACTGGAGTGATGACGAAATCTATCGCCTGCGCCATCTGTGCGAAAAATACGGTCTGCCGTTGCAATCCATGTGTCTGAGCGCACACCGCCGCTTTCCTTTTGGCTCAGAAGATCCGGCTATTCGTCAGCAGGCGCATGACATCATGGAAAAGGCCATTAATCTGGCATACAAGCTCGGTATCCGCTGCATTCAGCTCGCCGGTTACGATGTGTATTACGAGCCGCAAAGCCCGGCCACGCATCTGCGTTTTATCGAAGGGATGAAAACGGCCACCAAGATGGCGGAACGGGCCGGCGTCATGCTCGGTGTGGAAATTATGGATACCCCGTATCTGAATTCCCTGAGCAAATTCGAGGTGCTGAAAAAAGCGATCCCATCGCCTTATTTCATGGCCTATCCGGATGTCGGCAACATCACCGGCTGGAATTACGACACCTGTACGGAACTCAAACTCAGCAGCGAACACATCGTGCAAATTCACCTGAAAGATACCCGTAAAGTATCGTCTGACTGTAAAGGGCAGTTCCGGGATCTGGTTATCGGGGAAGGTCAGGTCGATTTCCCTGCCATTTTCCGCACCTTAGCTGAAATGCAATATAACGGTCCGATGGTGCTGGAAATGTGGGCACAGGATGAACACTGGGTGAACAATCTTCGCCTGGCAAAATCCCGTTTAGAGAGCATGAGTCAGGAAGCTGGCATGGCATTGGCGTGATCTGTGTCGCGCCTTTAGATGATGATATTTATTATCAACATGAGTATGATGTAATCATAATACTCATTAGTAATCATAAGTGAGCAGGCTATGACAGAAGCACAACGACATAATGCAATTATTGAGCTTCTTCAACAGAAGCGGCATATGACGGTCGCAGGACTGATCCAGGCCTTTGATATTTCTCCGGCAACGGCACGGCGCGATATCAATAAGCTCAATGAGTCCGGTCAATTGCGCAAGGTACGCAACGGGGCTGAGGCAGTCTCGGTGGCTAAAAATCACTGGTCGCCGATGGACAGCGAACAGAGTGTTAATCACGATGAGAAAACCCGGATTGCCATCGCCGCCGCAAAACTGTGCCAGCCCGGTCAGAGCATTGTCATTAACTGTGGGTCGACCGCATTTCTGCTTGGTCAGCATCTCTGCGGTATGGATGTGCAGGTGATTACCAACTATTTCCCGCTGGCCAGTTACCTGATTGAGCATCAGCATGAGAAGGTGCTGATTATTGGCGGTCAGTATCACCGCGATCAATCCATCATGCTGGGTCCGCAGGATGAGCTTTCCGGTATCTATACCGGCGACTGGATGTTCACCAGTGGTAAAGGCCTGACCGAAGATGGCCTGTATAAAATTGATATGCTGACGGCAATGGCGGAACAGAAGATGCTCGCTAATGTCGGTAAGCTGGTTGCATTAGTGGACAGCAGCAAGATTGGTCAGCGCGGCGGCGTGCTGTTCAGTAAAGCCGAACAGATGGATTACATCATCACCGGAAAGAATGCCGATCCGAAAGTGCTGGATGCCCTGCGCGCCAAAGGCTGCGAGATTATTCTGGTTTAATGCGCCGCGTCTCTTCATCTTCCCGCCAAATCTGACGGCTGTTTTTCATGGCAGCCGTTGGTTACATCAAGCTGTACCGGGCACCGCATCACAGTGTTTCTGCCGTACAGGCTTTATCGCTTTACGAAATTTTTTGAGAAAAGGTACGTCGATATTCGGATGGCGGCATCCCAAGCTGATGATTAAACTGCTGACGAAATGATAAGGGCGTACCAAATCCCGCATCATAGGCTATCTGCTCAATCGACAGATCGGTCGATTCAAGTAACGCTTGAGCCCTCACAACACGCTCTGAATTGAGCCATTGAGTTACTGTTGTTCCTGTCGTTTCCTTGAAACGTCTGGTGAACGTTCTTCGACTCATATTTGCCACTTCTGCTAACAAGTCGAGTGATAAATTTTCAGATAAATGCTGACGAGCCCATTCCAAGACGTTGACGAGACGATCTCCGGTAGGTAACTGTGGAATAGGGCGTTCGATGTACTGTACTTGTCCGCCACTCCGGTGTGGCGGTGTCACCAGCAATCTGGCGATGCGGTTCGACACTTCTGCACCGTGTCGTTGTCTGACCAAATGTAAACAGCAATCGATCGCCGCAACAGTCCCGGCAGAAGTGATGATGTTCCCATCATCAACATAAAGTACATCAGGGCGAAAATGTGATAGTGGAAATCGCTGTGCAAAAATATCACGCGCCATCCAATGCGTTGTTGCTTCCCGGCCATCAAGCAGCCCGGCATCTCCGAGTACAAAGGCGCCAACACACAGCCCAACAATTAATACCCCTTTTGCATGCGCTTTTTTTAATGCATCGATAATCTCAAGGGGCGCTGGAGTATTCGGGTCGGGCCAGGCAGGAATAATAATGACATCCGCATCATCCATGGCATCAAGGCCATGGTTAACCTCAATGACAATGCCCTGATCACTACAGAGCCACCCCGGATTTTGTGCACAGTATCGAACATCATAGGCCGGAAAGTCTGACGGTTTATAGACAACACCAAAGGCCATCGCAGGAATGGAAAGCTGAAAGAGGCTGACTCCTTCAAAGGCCAAAATGACGACACGAATTGCTGGCATTCAATTTATCCAATCACAGTTAGCGATTTCGCTACAGGCAAAATTTATCACAGCAAAAAGCCACCGCGAAGGTGGCTCATTGATTAGAATTTCAGACTTTCACCATCTTGCGGAATATCAACATGACTGTCGATACCATTCGCATGCACGAATTGCTTTAGCTCTTTGCGCGTTAGGCTCATGTGATTGATTGCATCCATGTGCACCGCAACAACCTTCGATTTTGGCATCAGCTTTGACGTTTTCAGAACATCGTTTTTACCCATGATAATTGAATTATCAAATCCGGAAATTCGGGCATATCCGGCATTCAGCACAATGATTTCTGGCTTGAATTGCTCCAGTGCCTGATCGACTTCAGGACGCCAAATGGTATCACCCGCTAAATATAAAGTTTTATGCTGAGGTGATTGGAATACCACGCCCATTGCTTCGCCAAGCAATTGAGCAATCATTGGCGCTGCGTACATTTTGTCAGTACCGTGCTGACCACCGATCTTACTGAGCGTGACACCACCAAATTCAGTATGACTATCGAGAATGCGAACATTCTTGAACCCTTGTTTGCGAATAATGTCTGCATCAGACTGATTCTGAGCAAATAGCGGCATGTTTTTAGGAATGAGTTTCTGTGCTGCATCATCCCAATGATCTAAGTGGGTATGGGTCACAATTACCGCATCCACACCGTTAAGAACATCATCTTCTGACATGGGGAGTTCAACTAACGGATTTCTCAATTCACTGCGATAGGTGTTTTCAAATCCTGGATACGTTCCTTTCTTTGACAGCATCGGGTCAATTAAAAACGTGGTATCGGCATAAGTGATTTTCACCGTCGCATTACGGATTTCTTGTAATTGCACCGCCGAATAATTTGTGCCGGTCATCGTTTTAACTGATTCAGCAGCAAATGAGTTTGCAGCAGTTAGATGGGTTGCGAATGCCATGAATACATAGGCCATTTTTCTGAGTTTCATCTTTGTCTCCGGTTTATTTCATATCGATGATGTTGGTTATTATGGAGACAATGCCTCGGGCCAGATATTGGCCTGATAGCCATTATTCGATGGTATTGGGTCATCTTTGATTGGTTGTTGTTCCGAATTCTGAACTCCGAGGTCCCGCCAAATCTGACGGCTGTTTTTCATGGCAGCCGTTGGTTAGTGTCAGAGTAAAATCTCATCCGGAGTTTTGCATGTCACTTGCCGTTGTCTATAGCCGTGCCAGTCTGGGCATTGATGCCCCTTTAGTTTCAGTCGAAGTTCATCTCAGTAATGGTTTACCGGCGTTTAATATGGTCGGGCTACCAGAAGCGTCGGTG
>RRZT010279273.1_pt1 | contig 13438 bp, 8 predicted proteins | sample 2165551 | NCBI WGS metagenome assembly RRZT01 (sample SAMN10456910, study PRJNA506462) | wastewater metagenome | biome: wastewater; feature: sludge; material: wastewater sludge; isolation source: wastewater sludge with Escherichia coli K12::gfp cells carrying plasmid... | place: USA: Moscow, Idaho ... | reverse complement strand
ATGACTTGGTATCGATTAGAGCAGTGAGTATAAGTTGCATGTCGGCCTGAACATGCCGTTACGCGGTTCATTTTTTTTAGACGCAAACAATACAAATTACGCTCCAGCTTACGCAAAAGCTGCGTAAGTTTAACAACTTACTGACTCGCCTAACGGCTTGAGTCTTTGGAGGCTGGCACTACAGATTCTATCTATGTAGATTATCGCTGGTTCACCCTAGATAGATTATCTTTGAGGGATTGATTGAACTTTAAAGAGAAATTTTAGATCTTAGCTTTATGATTGCTTTTGGAAGTTGAGTTGTCATAGAGTGAAATTTTTCAACTTTGCTAAGCATGTAGACGCTTATATAAGCTGTTTTAAGACTGCGGTTCGATCCCGCACATCTCCACCAATACTTAAAATTATAACTTCTAAATTCATCTAAAAACATCAACCATATGAAAATCTAATATTCTAATTCATTCTATTACTTTCTTATCAATTCTAATACTTTCTAAGATTTTTCACGGTATCAAATGGTTAATTTTGAATATATAAAATAAATTAGCATTTATTAATTTTTACAATAAATAAATCTAAAATATAATAGTCTAATCTTATCTTTTTATGATTAAATTTTATTTCTTATATATAAAGAATTTTATTTAGAAAATATAACTTTTAATATAGGATTTTTTAAATCTATTATCACTAATATTCAATAAAGCTTAATAACTATTATATTTTTATATTTTCTTTTATCCAAGAGCTATCTAAAGTATCATTAAATTCTTTATTTGAATTACCAACTAATCCATTTACTATTTTTTCTACAGATTCCCAATTACTTATTAAAATATTATATGCTTGAAGTTTTAATTCTTTTTGCCATATTAAAATAGTATCATCAATTCTTTCTTTCATTTTCTCACTCAAGTTTAAGTCTGAATAATTAATAAGTCCTAATTCTTCATCCATACCATATTTTAACAAAGCATCTTTTATCAAACTAGTTGCATTAGAAATATCTGAGCTAGCTCCAGTTGATATACCTAGCTCTTTTTTGTTTTGATTTTTTTCAAAATATATTTCTTCTGCTATTCTTCCAGCGTAAGCTGATGCAATTTTTCCTTTAAAAAGTTTTTTATCCCATCTAAGAACTTCTTCATGATTATATGAAACAAATCCTGCATAATTAGATCTTGGAGTGATTGTTATTTGCTCAATTGGTATAGTTGGATTTAAAATAAGTGAAACTATGGCATGACCTGCTTCATGATAAGCGGTTAAAAGAATCTCATCTTTTGCATCAAGTAATTTTTTATTTATTTTTCCAAATCTTATTTCGTTTACAATATCAATTAAAAAATTTAGATCAATAACTAACGAACTATCATTTTTATCTTCTCTTAATATTTCAATATTATATTTAGCTTTTTTAAACACTTGTTCTAGTTGCGCACCACTCATTCCAACAGTGTATTGTAAAAAATTTATTATATTAATTTCTTTTGAAAAATCAGCATCTTTTTCAAACATATATTCAATATACTCTTTTCTAGCCTCTTTTGATAAAACAGGTATTTCAATATGTTCTTCAATCCTTCCTGGTCTAATAATTGCAGGATCAATAATATCTTTTCTATTTGTTGCAGATATTATAAAAACAGGTTTAAATATATCATTATTAAATCCATCAAGCTCTTCAAGAAGAGCATTTATATTTTTATCTTGTTCAGAATTAGAATCTTGACCTCTTGACCCTAATGCATCAATTTCATCAATAAATAAAACACATGGTGCAAAACTTCTAGCTTTTTTAAATATATCTTTTATTTTTTGAATTCCTGTACCTGTATACTGCATAGTTGTCATATCTTTACCAGATGTTACTATTATTGGTACTTCAACTTGTGCAGCAAATGCTCTTGCAAGTTTTGTTTTACCTGTACCTGAAGGTCCATAAAGAAGGATACCTTTAGGGATATTTTTTAAAACATTTTTTGTTTCTGGATGATTTTCTCTACTGTATTTTTGAAAAAGTTGTATCTTCTTAGCAATTCTTACTAACATCTTTTTTGCATCTTCATGACCAAAGATTAAAGCATTTGGCTCACCTTCAATTTTTCCAACTGGAATGTCTAATTCTATTTTGACTTCACCATCAAAATCTTGGATGTTTTTGATTTTTTCTATTTTTGGAGAATTAAAATTAACAATTATAGTGTTTGCTTTTCTTTCAAAATCTAGTTCAAAAGATAGAGTCTCTTTTTTATCTATTAGTTCTAAAAATCTCAAATCATTAAATTTAGAATCCATTTTAAAATTTTTATCTAACCACAAAGACATATCATCATCAACATCAATTTTTATTTTTTTGATAACTTCTAAATCTATCTTTTCGCTTTGTATATAATCTCTTATATAATCAAATAAATCATCACCTATTTTGCCTTTTATTCTTCGAGGATCAATAAAAGGTAAATATTTTAAAAAACTTGAAATTATAACTCTTTCAGAAATTTCAAATTCAGTATCAAATTTATCTTTGATTACATCAAAATATCTATTAATCTCATTTGTTGCCATAGAAACATATGCACTTAATCCAACTTTGTTAAAAAGTACTATTTTAGAAGCACTTAATCTTGATGTTAAAGGTGGTGTAATTGCAAGGGATGAGGAATCTCTTTCATGTTTTTCTTTTGCAATTGATTGTAAAATCAAAGATTCAGTCTGTTTTTGATCTTTGATTAACTGACTATAATTATTTCTTTCATATATGTCTTTTCCTAAATTTGAAGTAAATATCAAAATACAATCATTTGCTTTTACAATAGAATTACTATATTTATCCTCAACATATCCCCTATCTAAAAGTCTAAATAAATCTAGTTGCTTTTGAATATGACATTTTTCAATTTCATCAAAAATAATAAGTGATTTTGGATTTTTTTCAATAAATTTTGTCAAATCACCTTTTCCAGCTCCAACATAAGGATTTAATAAACCAGTTAAATTTGAGATTTCAGTTGAATACATTGTCATGTTAAATATTTTTGTTTTATAACCATAATTAGCAAGTATTTTACCTGTCTCCTCAGCTAAAAATGTTTTTCCTGTTGCAGGTGCTCCAACAAAAAATAATATAGCTTTTACAGAATCTTCTTTTTCTTCAAATAAAGCTCTACTTATAGTATCTTTCACAGATTCAATAGCTATATCTTGATCAAAAATTATATTTGAAAGTTTTGATTTTAATTCTCCTAATTCTATTAGTTTTTTAGCATTATTTTTGAAAAAATTTACCTCAAATAATCTAGTAAAAGTATAAACTTCCCTATAACCATTATCTCTCATATAAAAATTAAATTTTTTAACTTCTTCATTAAAAAGTATTTTAGGAAAAATTTTTATATCAGCCAACTCTTCTTCGGTTACAAGTTGAATATTTTTTATTTCTTTTATATCAAAATAATCTAAAACTAACTTTTGTGCTTTAGCATCTTTAAAAACTAAACCATCTAATGATTTTTTGATATGTTCTAAAGTGATATTTTCACTTAAATCTTTTTTTGCCAAAAACTTTGCAACCAATAAAATATTATTCACATTAACCTACTTATGTTTATTCTTGAAAATTGATTTCAAAGAGTTTTAAATCTTTGTATTGTTTATTTAAGTCATTGATAGATTTTTTTATATCTTTATGAAAAGGTATAATCTTATTTTCTATTTTTTCTTCAAATAAAAAAATTAATATATTTTTATTTAATATATCTTTCTCTTTTATTTCTTTTATATCTAAAATTCTAAATATATCGTTATCTTTTTCTACTTCTAAATATTTGGTAGCATTTTTTAAATCTTCTACTATTATTTCTTTCTCTAAATCAAAATCTTTACTTATTCTTTGTATTGCTTCATATTTTGCTAATCTTAAAAAAGAAATAAATGTTCCATCTAATAATTTCTTACTTATATTAAACATATCAGGGTATTTAATTTTCACAAAATCTTTCAATTCATTTTTATCATAAATATACATTTCCAAATAAAATAAAATCTTTTCATCTAATAATTCTAAATATTTAGAATTTAATATAAAATATAAAAAAGCTTCAGAATTATCCTTATCTATTATTTCTTTAAATTTATTATTTATATCTTCTTTATTTTTTTCTCTAAAAAACGTTTCTAATTCCCTTATAAAATTAATAAAATTCTCATCTTCCACACATTGTTCATCATTTATTATTGATTCTTTTATTTCTTTTATTTCTTTTATTTCTTTTATTTCTTTTATAGATAAAAATTCTTTATTTAAATTATCATTATAGGTATCAATACTTTTTTCTTCTAAACTCTTTAATTTATTAACATAGAATTCTTCAAAAAACAATATTAAATAATCATTTTCAATAAGAGTTTTAATATAACTTTTGAAATTTGTAAAATCTTGGATTCTATTTTTAACTTTTTTCAATTCTTTCCAATATTCATTTATTGCTTCAAAATAGTCTTTTATATTTGATATATTTTTTTTATAACTTATAAAATATGCCAATTCATCAAGTTTTACATATGTAAATTCATTGAATAATTCATCTCTATGAATATTGAAATCATATAATTTTATCGGTACAATTACATCCTTTTTCTTTAAATTAAAAAAGATTTTACTTATATTTCCTTTTATTACACCAATAATTGTTGCAATATCTGAACTATATGGATATGTATATAATTCATCCATATTATTTAAAATATTTTTAGCTATTTCTTCATTTAATAGAGGATTTTGACTAAAAGTATAATATAAATAAATTTGGCTTGGATGGTATTTATATTTATTAAAAATCTTTGTTTGTTCTTCTGGATTTGAAATATATGAACTTTTTATTAGTTCATCAAATCCAATAGTTTTGTCAAATATACTTTCATTTTTTATCAAACTGAATCCAAAAGGAGTAAAAAGTTCATTAAGCATAACTTGATCAAAATTATTTTTACAAAAAAATTCGTAACTAAATCTTCTATCATTTTCAACTATGAAATTTTTATCTTTTAGTGTTTTCTGCACATAAAATACAAAATCAAACATAATATAATCATCCACACACATACTATTTTTAGAAATTTGTTTTATTAATCTTCGATATTTTTCATCAGATAACATATATTTTTTAAATATATCTATTCTTTTTAGTTGATTTTTTCTTTTTAATTTAAACTTCTTTTCTTCTCTTATATCATATCTAGTCTCGAATTCAGAAAAATATTCTTTATACTCTTTAAAATATTTTTTCTCATAAAACTCTTTATTTTCTTTTTCTATTTTTCTGTTAAGTCTATATACGCTTTTTATAAGTAATTGTTTTTCAGAATTGAACGTAATTATTTTTTCCATTTGTTGTTTAAATGTTTTTAATTCTTCTAAAAAAAATTTATCAATTTTATTGGAATTTATGTAATATCGATAAACTTTTAATATTTCATCTGACGTATTTGCAGCTCCGATATTTTCTTTAATTTTATCATTAACATCTAGACCACTCATTATTTATTTCCTTTATAATTTTCATATAATTCAACAAAAGAATCAAAAAGTGTATACAACTCTTTTACAGATTCAATATCTGCATGGATTTGAGAAAAACTATTTTGCATAATTGTTAGGTATTCATCAAATTTTAAATCTTTATATTTTAGATTTATATGCATATACTCTTTTTTATTTAAAATATATTTTTTAAAACTATCACTAAAGTATGCAATAAAAAACTTACTTGCATCAAGGTGTGAAATACTCATAATTTTAAAGATACCATCCAAACTATTTGCTTGAAAGATAGTAAGAATATCACTCTGTTTTACTAAATAATTTTCAGTAAATTCTTTTGATATTTTTTCACAAAAATAATCAAAAAATATTTCACTTTTATTTTCATATTTTTCTTTTAAATATTCTATTGGCTCAATAATTTTTTCATTATTTAAAAGTGTAGATAGTTTTTTTTCAACTAATTTATATTCATTTACTGAAAAATCTGATTCGATAGTGTTTCCCAATAAAAAGTTATTATAGTCATTATACTGTTTTAGAAGTTTTATAAATATAGCTCTTTTTTCTTTGTTTTGATTATCTTTTTCATCAAATAAAATCAAATCTTTTTCATAATACAAAATTTTAAGTTCATCTATGATTTTATGAATATCAGAAAGAATAGTGTTTTTCTTGAAACTTTTTTGTTCATATAAAAATTTATAAATACTTGTAATATGTCTTTGATACTCTATTTCTAAATCTTTGTTTTTTTCAACAATTTGAGATGTTAAAAAATAATATCTTTTTCCTTCCCAACTAATACATCTTTCATTTGTATAACTTTTATCACATTCATATACAAAATCCAACTCCTCTTTATCGATATATTTGAAAAGGTCAATTCCTAAAGATAATAGTGAAAGTAATCTATCCTTTTGAACTTCTTGGTCATGTTTTCTATCTTTCTCAAGTCTTGTAGTTTCTATATGAGCTAACCAAAATACACCTAAAGTTCCTAATGCAAGTCCTGCTATTGTAAAAAAGATTGTGGCTGTTTGTACGGTTTTTTGATTAAATTCTAAAGTATTCAAATCAAAATCTGAATCAACTTCATAATGAACTATTGATGTATTTTCTCCTTGATTTTTTTCTATTTCTTTTATTTTATCTTCTTTCAAATATCTTTTTAAATTATCCACCCCAATTTCAGAAGATTGTTTTCCAGAGTTTACACTTGATTGTTTATTTAAGTTATCTTTATCTTTAGGAATTTCATTTTCAGATTTTATGCTTAATTCTGGATTAGGGTTTTGAAATGGCTTTACATATGCATGTATAATTAAAAAAAACATACCGTAAATAGCGCAAGTAATTGCTAAACCTGTCAGAATTTTAATGATTGTAACTAAACCACCATTAACTGTGTTATCTATAATTCGTTTAGTAACTCTCCAAGCTAAAAATACTGAAAAAGTGAAACATAATAAATATATTACTGTATACATAAAACTCCAAAAATTTATTTTTACTTTATATTTTAAATACCATCAAGATAATCTTCGTCTGTATCATCAGATTTTAGAGAACCAAAATTTGATTCAGACGGATTTTCAAACATATTATGAACATTATTAATAAAAATTTCAATATAAGATTTAAAATCTTTATCTTCAATTTCTAACTCTTGATAATAATATGTATATCCACCTTCTTCTTTCATACTTCCATCTAAATCAAAATCTTTTGGACTATAATCTTCTTTGTTTATATGGCTAAGTGATAAATTATCATCTACTTTAAAAACTTTACATGTAAATTTAGATTCTTTTTCTATAAAAAATCCTTTTAATCTATATACAAATCTAATAGTTTTACCATCAAAATTATTATAAATACTCATATCATTTAAAATTTTTGACATCTCTGCTATATTCATTTTTATTCCTTATATATTGTAATTTTTATTTTTAAATAGATTGTTATATTACTTTTCTTTAATTAAACAAATTAAACTATTTTTATCAACAACTTCATCTTCAAGCAGTTTTTTTGCTAATCTTTCTATTAAATGCCAATTATCTTTAATCAAATCAGTTGTTTTTATTTCGGCATCTTTAATCCATTTTTTTATGGCATTTTCTATATCTGTTTGAAAAAACTTTTTATCTTCGAATTCATGTATGTTTATATTTCCCACATCTTCATCCATTCCATAATGAGCAATTGCTTTGTAACAATAATTCATCACTTGACTCAAATCATCAGATGCTCCCGTATCATAACCTGAAATTTTTCCATATTTATGTAATTGAGATAATCTTCCAGCTAATAAAACAGATATTTTATTTTTTATATCTTCTCTTGTAAGATTTGAATATTTATCTTCATTACTAAAAGATACAAATCCCAAAGATTTACCCCTTGGAGTAATTGTAATTTGGGTTATTTTTATTTGTGGCATCAATATTTTTGATATTATGGCATGACCAGCTTCATGATAAGCAGTCTCTTCTAAAATTTCTTTTATACTAAGACTGGTAATTTTTTCTCCATATTTAATAGTATTTATTTGCTCTATTAAAATCTCTTCGCTTATGTCTTTTAATCCATGCCTAACAGCAAATAAAAAAGATTCTCTTTTTAATTTTTCTAAATCAGAACCATTCATTTCTGTTGTATATAATAATAAATTTTCAATGTTTACTTCTGCTTTAGAATTTTTTAAAATTATCTCTTCTATAAAAAATTTTCTAGCTTCTTTATCAAGTGAATCAATACAAATATGAATATCAATTCTTCCGGCTCTTAATATAGCATTATCTATTTTATCTTTGATATTAGTTGCACCTATTACAAAAACATCTTCACAAGAGTCAAGACCATCAAGATAGACTAATAACTCATTTACTTTTGAAGATAAAAAAGAGTTGTTTCCCCTATGTTCAAATACATCTATCTCATCAATAAATATTATTGAGGGAGAGTACTCTTTAGCTTTTGTAAAAATTTCTTTTATTAAATTTTCTGTATTAATTAAATCGTTTGCCGATGTTGAAATAAAAGGTAAATTTGCTTCTTTTGCAATAGCACCTGCCAACATTGTTTTACCTGTACCAGATGGTCCATAAAGTAAAACACCTTTAGGTAATTTGATATTGAATTCTTTTATAGTATCTTTATTTTTCAAAAGATTTACAATTTCTTTTAATCTATTTTTTGCAATTATATGACCTGCAATATCATCAAATGACTTTTCTGGCATTTCAAAACGCAATGCACTTTTACCTTGATAATCTTTGATTCTTTCAACTCTTTTAAAATTTACATCTGTTATATTGATAATTAATTCTTTATCAATTTTTTTTATTTCAAATTCAAATTGAAGTGTTTGATTTTTTATAAATAACTCTTTATCAAGTCTTTTTTCACTATTTGATATGTCAATTTTTTCTTTTATAAAAGTTAAAACTTCTTCTAAAATATCTATTGAAATATTTTCAAAATTTTTAACTTCAAAATTATTGCTAATTATATAATCAGTAATTTTATCAAAAAAAGATATCCCAAGTTTCGATTTAATTCTTCTAATATCAAAATCTGGACTAAATTGGAGTAATAATAATTTAATCAATTCATTTTTATTTGTTTTAAATTTTAATCCAATATTGAACTCTTTTTTAAATGCTTTAAAATAAGAATCAAAACTTTCATTTGCAATTTTTAGTAAATCATCAAAATACAATTTATTGAATAATGCTATATTAGCTTGTGTAAATCTTGATAATAAAGGTGCACTTATGGCAGCTACTTTTTCATCACTATTAACTCTTTTTTCTCTTTTTAATGTATCAATAATCATATCTTCTGCGAGTTCAAGATCAGTTTTAAGTAACTCAAGAAATTTATTATCACTATATAGTTCTCCACCTAAATTACTAGTAATAATTACTATTGTTTGAGAAAAATCAACAATATCAATAATTTCATTCTCATCACAACTGTTTGAATTTGAATATGGTCTACCATTTGGATTCCATCCACAAGTATCTTTTAAATAACCTGCACTAAATATTGGTAATAAAGAGTTTTGAATTACAATATTTGCTTTTTCAAATTCATCAAAAATAATAATAGATTTTGGATTTTCTTTTACAAAAGAAGTCAATACACCAACTTTCATATTATTATAACCTCTAGCCGTACCATATAATTGAATTCCATCATTTTCATTTTGGAATTGTCCCATATCAAAAGTTTTATATTTTGTATAACCTTTGATAATTTTAGACATTAATTCCGCAAGATAAGTTTTACCAACGCCAGGAGGTCCTAAAAAGAAATAGATTTGTTTTGGTTTTTTACCATCATTTGAAATATTGTTTTTTAAACTATCATAAACGGAATTAATAGCCATTTCTTGACCAAAAAGTTTTGTTAATAAAAACTCTTTTACTTCTTTAGCCTCTTTTAATATATCCGTCTTTGTTTTTTCTTCAAGTTTCTTTTTAAAATCTTTAATTGAGAAATTCTTATAATCTTTTTCACTTACAAATACAACATTTTGTGTTTCAAGATTAAAGTTTAACTTCTTCATTTTATTTTGAAAAGCTTTTACCTCTTTAGATAATTTTGGTAAATCTTTTATTGAATCAAACTCTTCAAAAATATTTTCTATCTTACAAAATTCAATACCTTTACCATTTTCTATTGAATCTTCAAAAAATGAAAAATCCATAGGTAAATTTTCTGTTATTTTTGTACTTTTATGATAAAAAACAGCTTTTGCTGCTTGAGTTATATGTTCTTCTTTTACAATCCTTACATCATCTTTAATTGCAAAACAAAAAGCAGCTTTAAACAAATTTTTCATATAACTATCCTGATATTATTAATAAAAAATACATTCTATATGAAAAATTGTTTACAAATACTAAAATAATAAATAAATTTATAAATATTCTAGCTATTATTCCAATTAAATATTTCTAAATAAAGGAGTTCTAATGCATTTTCTAAAATTAATAATTATATTAATAATTAGTTGTAATCTTTTTGCAAAAGATAAAACAAAAAAAGATTTAACATATACAGATTTTGCTTTTTTACTAGATGAAGAAAGTCAATGTGAATATATGATGTTAAAAACAAAAAATATTGAATTTGTAAAGAGAGTTTTTACTGATAATTCATATAAGTTAATTCTATACATGCCCTTGTATAATACATCAATATTTGAACAAAAATCATCAAAGATTAAAACAAAAATTTTTTATTTTTTTGATACTAAAGAAAATTGTGAAAATGCAAAAGAATTTTTCATAAAGATGAACAATATTTAATTTCTAGTGTAATTTCTTATAATTTATATTCCAAACAATACTCAAACTTATTTGTTAATTCAGCAATTCTAAACTGAACATCCTTTTTATATTTTTCATAAAAATCTTTATTTTTTAAATTTATTGTATGAATTAAAATATCATCAGATAAAGCCTTATTTATTAGGTGTGAAACTCTTTTAAACTCTTTAACAAAGCCTTTTAGGTTAATTTTTAAATCTTTACAGAACTCTATTATTTGATAACTTCCTAATTCTTTTTGATTAAAAGCGGTATCTATAGCCATTGCAAAATCGGTATCATATTTATTTTCATAAATTTCAATATTTACAATATCATAAAAAGGAGTTAATTCCATTTTATTTTTTTCAATAAAAAATGAAATATTTTTTCCATGAGCATCACTATTACCCAAACATAAATTAACAATTATCCAAGTGATAATATCTTTTTTCGCAATTATAGGAGAGGAGCATTTTTCAATTAAGGTAAATATTTTTTGAAAAGATGCTCCCTCTTTATAATCTTTTAACTCTTTTCCGAAAGCTCTTTCATATTTATGCATCACATTTAGATTTAAGGCTTGACAACCATCTATAATATGTTTTCTAATAACTTTATCCTTAGATATTAGTTCTCTATCAAATCTTTCAACTTGAAGGACTATTTCATCCTCAAAATTTACTATTTTAATATATGGAGTTTTTAATCCAGCAATAGAGGCTAATGTTAGAGATAAATATTCGTTAAGAACTAGATTATCATTATTTGATTCAAATTTTAAGATATGTGTTGATGCTAATTCTCCTTCTCCAAATCCAAACTTTTCATCAAGAATTGTAATTGGTAATTTATCTTGAACTCCTGCAACACTTAATCGTACATTTCCATCCCAAACAGCAATAGGTACATCTTTTCTATCTTTTATTCTATGTGATAATTCTGAAATTGTAATTTCTCTAAAACTTGTTATAAATGTATTATGTTCTAAATTAAAAGTTAATGCACCTGTTGTATCTTTACCAATTAGCTGAATAAGAGCAAATAGATTATTTTTAGAAATATGATACATATTAGTTAATATTTCTCTACCTTTACCCTCTGGTAATAAATTTTCTATAAAATTTTTAATTACATTATTTGATATTATCGAATCAAATTTCATATAAGGAGATAATTCAAAACCTTTTATTTTCCAATCATGACTATATTCAAAAGAAAAAACATCATTTATTGGTTCATATTTTAATATCCCAACTTCATCTTTATCATAAAAAATATTTAATTGTGTCATTTATTATTCCAATATTAGTTTTAAACCAAACATTTTTGCCACATATAAAGCTGTTGATAATCTAACACCCTCTGAGCCTTTTTCTAGCCTAATTAATGTTGTAGTATTAATATTACAAAGTTGTGCTGCTTCAACCAAAGTCAAACCTTGACTTGTTCTTTTATATTTTAGATGTTTCCCAAAATCTTTTACATCTGTAATAACATTGCTATTAGGAATAGTAGATATTTTTACATTTTTTGCCATTATAAATCCTAGAAAATAGATTTTATATATAATTATACTTTTGTATATTTTATTAGTTATCTTATTAAATATAACTTTAAAATTATACTTTTGTATTATTTAATAAAATATATATTAATAATCATCTTAAAATTATACTTTTGTAGAATTTTTCTTAATTATAACAAAAAAATCATATCTAATATCGTATATGTTAAATATAATAAATTACAAGAAGATTTATATAACATTTATTTTTTACGGTAATTATTACGGTATCAAAAAATTCCGCTAAATTCAAAGCCCTAAAATATAGGCTTTAGAACAACTTTTGATGGTGCACATCTCCACCAACAAAATTTCTTTCTACAAAAACTAAATTCTATCAAACTTACCATCTCTTAAAAAAATAAAATTAATACCCTTTTTGATTTAAATCTTTATAGTACTCACAACCTTCTTGAATTCTATTATCACAAGCTTTTTTGTACCACTCTTTTGCTTTTTTCTTATCTTCTTTCACACCTTCTGCGTTTTCATACATTGTTCCAACATTAAGTTGAGCTTGTGCAAATCCTTGATTTGCTGCTTTTTCATATAATTCAAAAGCTTTTTTATAATCTTGTTTTACTCCTTGTCCTTTGTCATACATTATTCCAAGATTATATTGCGCATGTACAAATCCTTGAGAAGCTGATTTTTCATACCATTCAATAGCTTTTTTAGAATTTTGCGCTACTGCTTTTCCTTTATCATACATAACTGCAAGATTCAATTGAGCTTCCGCCATTCCTTGATTTGCCGCTTTTTCATACAAATCAAAAGCTTTTTTATAATCTTGTTCTACGCCTAAAGCTTTATCATAAATTATTCCCAAATTATTTTGAGCATCTGCAAATCCTTGAGAGGCCGATTTTTCATACCATTCAAAAGCTTTTTTATAATCTTGTTGTACAGCAAATCCATTTTCGTACATATATCCAAGATTATATTGAGCAGCAGCTAATCCATCATTTGCTGCTTTTTCGTACCATTCAAAAGCTTTATTAT
>RRZT010791935.1_pt1 | contig 13444 bp, 11 predicted proteins | sample 2165551 | NCBI WGS metagenome assembly RRZT01 (sample SAMN10456910, study PRJNA506462) | wastewater metagenome | biome: wastewater; feature: sludge; material: wastewater sludge; isolation source: wastewater sludge with Escherichia coli K12::gfp cells carrying plasmid... | place: USA: Moscow, Idaho... | reverse complement strand
CTTACTTTTCTGCTTTGCCGTACATGACCATGATGGTCTGCTGCATCAGGGCACAGAGCTTTTCCTGCCCAGCCTTGAGCGCATACACCTCGGCCTGCGTCACGATCAGGGTACGCCCCGGTCGCACCACCTTGCCACGCGCAATCAGTAGTTCACCATCGGCGGGCGCCACCAGATTCAGCTTGTACTCCACCGTCAGCACTGACGCATCGGCCGGCAGAATGCTCATGGCGGCATAACCTGCCGCCGAATCAGCAATCATGCCGACAATACCGCCATGCACGAAGCCATGCTGCTGCTCCACCCCGGCCCAGTGCGGCAGGTGAATTTCCGTGCGCCCGGTGTCGACAACCGGCAGCGTTGCACGAATCAGCTCCATCGCGTGCTGCTTGGCAAAGCTGGCGCGTACGCGCTCGGCAAAACCCGGATCACTGCTCTCTTGGCTCATCTAGCGTCTCCTCTAGTGTCGTGATTTTATGGTTGTCCATTTTATTGACGTTTACGTTAACGTCAACAAGCCTTTCCTGACCCAACCCCCTGCTCTGCACCCACTGCAACAGCCCACAACGTTACTGCGGCACCACGCACCAACAACCGCGCCTACTGCGCATGGGCGCTGATGTAGGCGTAACAGAGCTGCGGATCGTCGGCCAGATCGGCAAAGCGGATCTGGCGCTTCTGCCAGGCGGAGAAATCCGGCTGCTCGCCGTTGTCGGCCGTGCGGACATGCTGCAGCACCATGCCCCAGTCGTTGAAAACACGCCGCTGCAGAGGCCCCTCGGCAACCACCCGGAAGCCTTCGTGGCGCTGATCGGCAGCAATCTTGTCGCGCAGCACCTGCAGGTCTTCCTGCCGGCCTTCGAGCAACTGCATGAATTCACCTTCGTGGTAGATCAGGCAGCCAGACACCCCGGTCAAGCGATTGTGCCGCCGGACATGTTGCAGCATGTCGAGCAACTCTTCTTCCGTCATCCGCGCCCGGCTGCGACTGACATACAGCAGGTAGTACAGCGGTGGCCGGGTCTCACCGACAAACTCGCCCTGCTCGCGCTCGAAAGTCGCGCAGAAGGTCTGTTCCTCCAGCGGGCGGTGGAAGTAATAACCCTGGATCAGATCGCAGCCGTAGGTACACAACTCGCGCTGCTGCGCCCCCGTTTCCACCCCTTCGGCCACCAGTTTCAGACCCAGCGAGCGGGCGATGCCGATCACCGCACGGATGATGGCCCGGCTTTCCTCACTCTTTTCAATGCCGTCGACGAAGGCACGATCGATTTTCAGGACATTGACCGGCAGACGGGTCAATTGCGCCAGCGAGGAATAGCCGGTGCCGAAATCATCGACGGCAACCCGCAAGCCGAGATCGGCCAGCCGCCGCAGAATGCGCAGATTGGTCTCGACATCGGCCATCAGCGCAGTTTCAGTGATCTCCAGCAGCAGCCGCGCCGGCTCGGCACCCGTTTCCTGCAAAATGGCACTGAAATCTTCGACCAGCGTAGTTTCACTGAGCTGACGCGCGGACACATTCACGGAAACATACGGCGCCTCACGACCCCAGCGCCCCCGCCACTCCGCCTCGGCCCGGCAGGCCTGGCGGAAGACCCAGAGGCCGATGGGCACAATGGCACCGGTCAGCTCGGCAATCGGAATGAAGACGGCGGGCGAAACGTCGCCGCTGGCCGGCGACCAGCGCAGCAGCAGCTCGGCACCTGCAATGCGGCCGCTTTCTGCACCGACAATCGGCTGGAAGCGCACGGAAAATTCATCACGCTCGATCGCCTGCCGCAGCCCATTGGTGATCGTCAGCCGCTGCTGTGCCTGCTCCTGCAGACTCTCATTGAAGAACTGCCAGCCATCGCGGCCACTTTCCTTGACCGCGTACATCGCGGTATCGGCATAGCGCAGCAGGTCATCTGCCGAATGCGTACTGCCATTTCCAATCGCCACCCCGACACTGCCCGTCACGAACAGATCGTGGCCCTGAAACACGACCGGCTGCCGCAATATGTCGTTGATCCGCGCCGCCAGCAAGGACATGCTGACCGGCTCCTCGACCTGCTCGCACAGGGCGATGAATTCATCGCCGGCCAGCCGGCCAACGGTATCGCCTGGACGCACCTGCTCGATCAAGCGTCGGGCAACGGTTTGCAGGAGCAGATCCCCGACCTCATGACCATAGGTGTCATTGATCAGCTTGAAGCCATCCAGATCGATGAACAGCAAGGCCACATTCAGACCGCTGCGCCGCGAACGCTGCAAGGCCTGCGTCAGGCGCTCGCGGATCAGGACCCGGTTCGGCAATCCGGTCAGCGCGTCATGGGTCGCCCGGCGGGTGAGTTCTTCCTCCGCCCGCTTGCGCTCGGTAATGTCGCGCAAGGTCACCACCAGCAACCAGTCGTCACCATCGCGGAACTTGGCAATCGAGGCCTCGAGCGGAAAGAAAGTGCCATCCTTGCGGTAACCGACCACATCATTGCGGCCGCCCATTTTCCGTTCCTGCTCGTCACCCTGAACAAATGCAGCGAGCAGTTCGGCATGCCGTTGGCGAAAATGCGGCGGCAGCAGCAGATGGATCGACATGCCAAGCAATTCCTGCCGCTCATAGCCGAACAGGGACTCGGCACAACGATTGGATTCAGTGATGACACCACGACCATCCGTGGCGATGATCGCCATATCCGCCACCGACAGAATGTGTTGCGCATTTTCATGGCGCATCCGGCCCTGCCCCATCTCCACTACCAGTCGTGCCGCCGCTGCCGGCACAACCGCCGCTTCGGCGCTGGCAACCGCCTCGTCGGCATGCCGCCGGTAACGTTCGGGAATCTGCGGCGGAATACGGCCAAAGCTCTGCACCACGTCGAAGCTGCCGTCGGCATTGCAGCAGGCCAGATACGCATTCACGCTGGCGTGATGGGTGGCGGCGTCCATCTCGACCACGCCTTGCGGGCCGCTCACCCAGACCTGCTCCAGCGCGCCAATCAAGGCCTCGGCGGCAACACTGCCGGCGGCCTCGACGGCGCGGGCAAACGCATGCACGCACAGATAGGCGGCTTCGCCAAAATTAGTCAGCACACCATTGCCGTGCGGCCAGATGCCAGTCACCCCCGGCTGGCGCGCCAGTTGCTGCAGCAGCCGGTGATTTTCCGCCGTGCGCAGCGACATGAAATAGGTGCTGCTGGAATACAAACCTTCGCGCACCGCAGGGGGCAGCTGGCTCACCAGCATTTCGTCGTAATGCCCCATCACGACCGCCATGCGCTGCTTCAAGCCGCGCTCGGCAAAGCGCGTGAGAATCGCCAGCTGGTCGCTGCCTGCGAAATACGGCACAAAAACATCGGCGCCCGAGCAGGCGAGCTGTTCCAGCAGGTGTTCAATTTCATCCTTGCTGGCACCGATGGACAGATATTCCTCACCGACCACGGTGCCTTCCAGCCGCTGCAGCACCCGTTTGGCGGCATCGATGGAGCCGCGCGGCCACTCATAGTTATTGCCGGCGAAGAACATCTTGACGCCGTAGCGCTGCGCCATGAACGGAATCATCTTGTCGATCTGCTGGTTGGGCAGGGCGGCAAAATTGAAGAAGTAGCGGCTACTGATACTCCCCTCGTAAAAAGAGAAATTCAGCAGGGGGATCTGGCGCGGCGCGGCCACCTGGGCAACCACCGCAATCCGCGAGCTGGACAGCAGATTGCCGATCAGCGCAACGCAGCCGTGCTGATCGAGCAATCTTTCCGCCGCCGGAACAGCCGTCGCGGGCACACTGCCATCGTCCTCGACGACCAGCTCGAGCGGCCGCCCAAGCAAGCCGCCCCGCTGGTTGATTTCCTCACTGGCGATGCGCGCCGCATTGACGATCTCCTGCCCGTACAAACCGACCAGGCCTGTCAGGGGAGACATCAGCCCCAAGCGGATTGGCTCAACCATATGCGTTGTCTCTGGAGATTGGAAATAGCTTTATTGAAGCACACCGGCTTGCCGTCTCAACCTGCTTTCCGGCGCAACCGACCACAAAATCAAGCACCCACACCATGCAAATTAGCGGATCGTCGCCCGCCGCCCCAGCTCTGTCCGACACAGAGTTTCGAACTGGGCGATATCGGCCAGCATCGCCTCGATATCCTCGCGCTGCTGCTCCAGCGCTGCCCGACGCTTTTCCATGATGCGCAGACACTCGACGAGTTGCGGCGTTTCGTCTTCGGTCGAAGCATACATGCCGATCAGGTCCTTGATCTCGGCCAGGCTCAGCCCCAGGCGCTTGCCGCGCAGGGCCATTTTCAGGCGGGCACGATCACGGCGGGTAAACACCCGTTTATTCCCTTCCCGCTGCGGCGCCAGGATGCCCTGATCCTCCCAGAAACGGATGGTGCGCGGGGTGATGGCGAATTCACGCGCGAGATCGGAAATGCTGAACACAGCGCCCGACGGTCGCATTGTTTCTCCTTTGTATCCACATTATGACTGGCAAAGCGAATTGTTTTTCAATCCGCACCCGTATGGTAACTTGTCCGCATTGGCACTCCGCACACCCTTCCGGTTTTTTCATGTCCCTGCATTACCCATTCGGCGAAACCCCTGCCCCTGGCGAGCTTTTTCAGATTTGCGCGGGCGTTTTCTGGCTCCGTCTGCCCCTGCCGTTCCAGCTGGACCACATCAACCTCTGGCTGCTGCGCGACGGCGATGGCTGGACCCTGGTCGACACAGGGTTTCCAGATGAGGAAGGCCGCACCATCTGGCGCAGCATCCTCGCCACTCTGCAGGGGCCACTGAAACGCATCATCGTCACGCACTTCCACCCCGACCACCTCGGCCTGGCCGACTGGCTGCTGCAGGAAACCGGGGCACGCCTGCTCATGACCAGCGGCGAATTCCTCACCGCCCATGCGGTATGGAACGAAGTCGGCGGACATGGGGCACGCTTCATGGTTGAACAGTTCCGCCAGCACGGACTGGACGCCGAACGCCTGGAAAAATTCGCCCAGCGCGGTTCCGGCTACCGCAAGGCGGTGCCCAGCCTGCCGGATCATTACGACCGCCTGAAAGCCGGCGATTCGCTGACCATCGACGGCCGGCACTGGCACACCCTGATCGGACACGGCCACGCCCCGGAACATCTGGCACTGCATTGCCCCGAACTGGGCCTGTGCATTTCCGGCGACATGCTGCTGCCACGCATTTCCACCAACATCAGCGTCTTCGCCGCAACGCCAGATGCCGACGCACTCGGCTGGTACCTTGCCTCCCTGACTGAAATGTCCGTGCAACTTCCGGCCGCTACACTCGTTCTGCCCTCGCATGGCCGTCCCTTCACCGGCGTCGCTGCCCGCGTCACCGCCCTGCAGGAACACCATCGCGAACGACTGCAGGCGCTGGAGGCCAGTTGCGCCAGCACCCCCCGGGCTGCCGCCGAACTGCTGGACGTGCTGTTTGGCCGCACGCTCGACACCCATCAGACCATGTTCGCCATGGGAGAAGCCATCGCCCACCTGAACCATCTACACCATGCCGGCCGCTTGTTGCGCCACATTGACGCCGCCGGGATAATCCGTTACACGTGTTCGAGTCCATCGAGCACAGCCCACTGAGAGAGGAGTCATCACATGTCACAAAAAACGGAAGAAGTCGGGAACAACCTGCCCAACCCGGCCGAAATGGCCAAGACCTATGCCGAGGTCGCCCAACGCGCCTCCCGCCTGATCGGCCAATTCATGGAAAAGAAGGCGCAAGCCGGTGTTGACGTGCCGGCCGACGAACTCGGTGTGGCCCGTGCCTTCATGGACCTGTCGGCGCGTCTGCTCGCCAATCCCTACAAACTGGCGCAAACCCAGATGAACATGATGTGGGATTACTTCTCGCTGTGGCAGGGCTCCATGATGAAGATGATGGGGATGCCCAACGCCACCCCGGTCGCCGCCCCGAAAAAAGACGATAAGCGCTTCAAGGACGAGGAATGGGAAGAACATTTCCTGTTCGACTTCATGAAACAGTCCTACCTCATCGCCGCCCGCCACATCCATGACACCGTCTGCTGTACCGAGGGTCTGGACGAGGCGACGCAGCAGAAGGTCAATTTCTTCACCCGCCAGTACATCGATGCACTGTCGCCGTCCAACTTCGCCATGACCAATCCGGAAGTCTTCCGTGAAACGGTGAAGAGCAACGGCCAGAATCTGATCAAGGGTCTCAACAACCTGCTGCAGGACATGGAGGCCGGCGACGGGCAACTGCGCATCCGCATGACCGACACCAACGCCTTCGAAATGGGCAAAAACGTCGCCACCACGCCGGGCAAGGTGATTTTCCAGAACGATCTGTTCCAGCTCATCCAGTACGATCCGAAGACCCCAGAACAGTTCAAGAAACCGCTGCTGATCGTGCCGCCCTGGATCAACAAGTACTACATCCTCGACCTGCGCGAGAAGAATTCGCTGGTGAACTGGGCCACCAGCCAGGGGCATACCACCTTCATCATGTCCTGGGTCAACCCGGACGAAAAGCTGGCTGAAAAGTCCTTCGAACACTACCTGCTCGAGGGCTCGGTCGAAGCGCTCAACCAGGTCTGCAAGCAAACCGGTGAAGACAGCGTCAACATGGCTGGCTACTGCCTTGGTGGCACCCTGCTGATGACCACGCTCGCCTACCTCACCGCCAAGAAGGACAAGCGCGTCAATTCGGCCACCTTCTTCACCACCATGATCGACTTTTCCGATCCGGGCGAATTGGGCGTATTCCTCGACGAAGGCGCTGTCACCGGCCTGGAAAAACGCATGAACGAACGCGGCTTCCTGGAAGGCTCGGAAATGGCCGGCACCTTCAACATGCTGCGCGCCAACGACCTGATCTGGTCCTTCGTGGTGAACAACTACCTGATGGGCAAGGATCCCTTCCCCTTCGACCTGCTCTACTGGAACTCCGACTCCACCCGCATGCCGGCAGCGATGCACAGCTACTACCTGCGCAACATGTACTTGGCCAATCTGCTCAAGGAGCCAGGTGGCCTGACCCTGGGCGGGGTCAAGATCGATATCAGCAAGGTCAAGACGCCGTGCTATTTCATCTCCACCGTCGAAGACCACATCGCACCGTGGAAGAGCACCTACATGGGCGCCCGCCTGCCCTCCGGCCCAACCAAGTTCGTGCTGGGCGGCTCCGGCCACATCGCCGGCATCGTCAACCCACCGGCTGCCAACAAATACGGCTACTGGATCAACGAAGCCACTGACGGCAACCTGCCGGAAAGCCCGGAAGATTTCCTGGCTGGCGCGACACAGCACGCCGGTTCGTGGTGGACCCACTGGCATGACTGGGTCACCACCCTCCCCGGCGGCGACGCCAAGGTCAAGGCGCGCCCGGCAGATGCCGGCCCGCTGAAGGTCATCGAACCGGCGCCGGGCTCGTTCGTCAAGTTCCGCCTGGATACGCAGAAGAGCAAGTAAGCCACGCAGATACAGCAAAAAGGCGGACCGCGAGTCCGCCTTTTGTTTTTCCACTTTACGAAAATTACTGGAGCTGTCGTCTGTAGACGACATATGTAAAGCCTGTTTTTCCTTTTGTTACAACGCCCTCCAACAGCCTCGCCCGAGGCAGTGCTAGGCTACGGGCACACCCCACACAAAAGGAATCGCACCATGAAAAAGACCCTCATTACCCTGAGTGCCGTAACCCTGGCACTGTCCAGTGTCCTTTCCGGCTGCGCCAACATGGACGACACGCAACGCAGGACCGGTACCGGTGCCGCCATCGGCGCCGCAGCGGGTGCCGTCATTGGTGCCGCCACCGCGAGCAAGAAAGACCGTGGCAAGGGCGCCGCCATCGGTGCGGCGGCGGGTGCCGCACTTGGCGCTGGCGGTGGCTACCTGTGGTCCAAACGCATGCAGGAACAGCAGGCGGCCATGGAGCAGGCCACCCAGGGCACCGGCATCGAGGTATCGCAAACTCAGGATAACCGCCTGAAAATCGAAATTCCCAGCGATGTCTCCTTCGATTCCGGCAGTGCCACCATCAAGCCCTCGCTGCGCCCGGTGCTGGACAATCTGGCCAGCAATCTCGCGCAACATCCCGGCACACGCGTCACCATCATTGGCCATACCGACGCTTCCGGCTCGGACGCAGTGAATAATCCTTTGTCGCTCAACCGTGCTGCCGCCGTGCGTGATTACCTGGTCCCGCGTGGCGTCGCCAGTTCGCGCATCAGCGTCGATGGCCGTGGCGCGCGCGAACCTGTCGCCGACAACGCGACGCCGCAGGGCCGGGCACAAAACCGCCGGGTCGAGATCTTCATCGCCGAGCAGAACTGAAGCCGGCACCGGTGAATAGCAAACGGCCCTAAGCGGGCCGTTTCTTTAATCTGCAACCACAGAAATCTGCAGGCGTGCGGGTCAGCCCCTGAGCAGTGGCAACTGCGGCAGATTGGGCCACTCGACAGCATCGAGCATGTTCTTGACGATCAGCCCCAGCTCGGTGTCACCGGTAATCTCCAGTTCCCGGTTGAAGAACAGGGTATCCGGATCTTCCTGCCGCGTGAGCAATTGCAGATAGGCGGAAAGGTTGGCGGCAAAGGCCAGATCCGGTTCGCGCGTCGCCTGAAAGACCGGGCGAAACAGGCCGGAGCGGAAGGTGTAGAGGGCTTCGCCACCGGTATCCAGCACCCGTACGCGGAACAGCTTGTCTTCCAGCAGCGCCAGTTCGCTTTCCGGCAGCAGTTTGAGTTTCAGCGCGGCATTGAGCGCTCCGGTCAGCACCAGGGAATGCGGCCATTGCGGCAGTTTCTGGCCCAGACTGGCCACGAATTGCGGCAGACGGAAGCGGGGAATCGTCATTTTCTGGTTCATGCGTCGGCTCCAATTTCCTGCAGAAGGCGGTGATGGTGTTCCGCAATACCGGCATCGCCAAACCAGTAACCATTGACCAGACCACAGCCACTCCAGGCCGAGGTGTCCGCGCTGACGGATTCTCCCCGGCGGGCGGCATCGAAGGCAGCGATGATCGCGGGCATGTGTTCTTTCTGCGGACTGATGCGCACACCATCGATCCCCATGGCCCGCAGCGCCGGCATTTCATCGAGCAGGCAATAGGTTTGCGCCGACATGGTCTGGATGCCATTGATGGTGAGGAAATCCTGCCCCTCGCGGGTCCGCAGGGTCAGCCCTTCGGCGTGATCCAGGCACTTGAACTGACAGTCGTCCTTGTTCAGGTTGTAGTGGCGGGCCGTAAAGCAACGTGCCGAAAACGCCAGCGGCAGTTTGCCAAAGGCAAACACTTCGGTGGCCACACCGGCCGGGCGGCTGCGGTGCAGTTTCTCGATCATTTCCCCGCTCGCTTCCAGCGGCGGCACCCAGCGGCACATGCCATAGCGGGCAAAGGTGGCCAGCGTTGCTTCGTTATAGATGTTCAGATGCGCGCCTGCGACAAAGGGCTGACCGCTGACCAGATTGACCGCTCCGAGATCGTTGGCTTCCACCTTGCAGCCGGCCTCATCGACGATCCGCCGCAGCGCTTTCAGATCACTTTCCGATTCCAGCAGCGCTTGTGCCGACACCACCACTTCCTTGCCGGCATCGGTCAGGTCGCGCGCCAGTCCGATCCAGTCGGTAGTACGCAATTGCTGGCGGCGCGAGCATACGACTTCACCGACATAAAACGTATCGAGCGCCGGGTTGTCCGCCATCGCCGCGTAAAAATCGAGGACTTCGGCTTTGGGCCAGAAATACAGCAGGGGACCAAGGGAAAGTTTCATGAGTGATGTGCCAGATAAAGCGTACAGGTTGTGCCGCAGATCGTCCGCACCTGCATCAGCGCCAGGGGCGATTATAAGCCCCCAGGGTAGCCTGATTGCCTTCGGAAACCTTCGCCAACTCGGCCTGCCAGCTGGGCTTGACGTGGTAGCGCTCGGCACTGTCACGCAGGCTGTCCAAGGCCGCACGCAGGGTGCGGGTGACCTGGGCAACATAGGCCGGGCTGCGCTGGCGGCCTTCGATCTTGATCGCACGCACGCCGATTTTGAGAATGTCCGGCAGGATTTCCAGCACATTGAGGCTGGTCGGCTCTTCCAGAGCGTAATAGGTTTCACCCTGCACATCGAAACGCCCCTTGCACAAGGTCGGATAACCGGCCGGCTCATCGTCGCCAAAGCGGTCGATGAGAATGCCGTTCAGGCGGGTTTCCATCTGGCCGGGCTGCTTGTCCCACTTCACGTACTTGGCCGGCGAGCAGGCGCCAACGGTATTGGGCGATTCACCGCAGGCATAGGAAGACAGCCAGCAGCGACCTTCATTCATCACACACAGGCTGCCGAAACCGAACACCTCGATTTCCACGTCCGTGTTCTTGATGACATGCTCCACCTGCGCCAGGGTCAGCACGCGCGGCAGCACCGCCCGACGCACACCGAATTCACGCTGGCAGAAATTGATGGCTTCGTAGCTGGTCGCCGACCCCTGCACCGACAGATGCAGGCGCTGCTGCGGATACTTGTTGGCGGCGTAATCCAGCAGGCCGACATCGGCCAGAATGATGGCATCGACACCGAGATCGACGGCCGCATCCACCGACTTCTGCCAGTCCGCCACCCGGCCCGCCTGGGCGAAGGTGTTGATGGCCAGCAGTACCTCGCGTCCCTTGCTGTGGGCGTAACGGATACCTTCGACCATGCTTTTGTGATCGAAATTCAGACCGGCAAAATTGCGCGCGTTGGTGTCATTCTTGAAACCGAGATAGACAGCGTCCGCCCCTTGATCCACCGCCGTCTTCAGCGCGGGAAGACTGCCAGCCGGGCAAACGAGATCAGGCAATGCGTGCATGAGCGTCACTTGGAGTTGGGGAGAAGGCGAGTATAGCCAGCCAGCGCCTGCGCCCATTGATCCGTATCAAACAGAAAGCCATGCTAGGATGCCGAAAAAACCCCTCCATCATGTCAAATAAACGAATCCTGGTTGTCGATGACGAACCCCTCTGCCTGATGCTGGCTGAGGATTGCCTGGTGCCCGAAGGGTTTTTGCTGGAAACCTTCACCGATGCGGAAGCTGCCTGGCAACGCCTGATCGATCCGGCGAGTGATTTTTCCCTGCTGATTCTCGACCGCTACCTGCCCGACCTCGACGGTCTGGCGTTCTTGCGCCGCCTGCATGCGGAAGCGCGCTTTGCCGACCTGCCCATCGTCATGCAGACTGCGGCTGACTCGCCGGAGGAAGTGCGCGAAGGCCTTGCTGCCGGCGCACATTACTACCTGACCAAACCCAGCTCCGCCGCCGCCCTGCTCTCCATCGTCCAGGCCGCACTGGATGACCGCGCCACCCGGGCCGCCTTGCGCGAGCACGCCGCTCGTCTCGAAAGCGGCCAGAAAGAGGTGCAGAAACTGCTGATCAATGCGCAATACCAGTTTGCCACGCTGGCCGACGTTTCCGCCCTCGTCCCCATGCTGGCGGCGCTCTGCCCGGAACCGGACCGGGTGGCTCCCGGCCTCTCAGAACTGATGGTCAACGCCATCGAGCATGGCAACCTCGGCATTACCTACGCGGAAAAAGCCGCTCTGAAATGGGACGGCGGCTGGGAAAATGAGATCCGCCGCCGTCTGCAGCGCCCGGAGTATCGTGACCGCCGCGCAGTCATCACGCTGGAACGCTATCCCGGCCATCTGGTGTTTCGTATCGTCGACCAGGGTGCGGGTTTTGCCTGGGCCAACTATCTGGATTTCGATCCGGAACGCGCTTTCGATGCCAATGGCCGCGGCATCGCCATGGCCCGCGCCACCAGTTTTTCACACCTGGAATACGCTGGGCGCGGCAACATCGTCAGCGCCTGGGTCGATTTGCCCTGACCGCCCCCGAATCCACCGTCACTGGCGGGTTACCACTGCCGGCTTGAACCCCAGTGCCTGGTGAATGCGGGCGGCTACCGCCTCGGCGGCCTGGCGGTCGGCATAGGGGCCCAGCTGGACGCGATGCAGCGGCAAATTACGCACGATGTGCATGCGTTCATTCAGCCAGTCCAGTTCGCGTTCGAGGTGGCGCTTGAGATTATCCGCATTGTCGGCGTTGGCAAAGGCCCCCAGCTGCAGATACACCCCCGCCGGCAAACGGTTCTCCACCAGCGGCGCCGGCGCTGCAGCCTGCGGCACGGAGGGTGGCGCGACCTGGGCATAGGTGGCAGTCTGGCCGGCATCCGGAATGATCGCCTCCACTTCCACCATGCCGCTCCCCCCTTGAATCAGGCCCAGTTTGTAGGCTGCGGTATAGGACAGATCAATGACCCGGCCGGCATGGAACGGACCACGATCGATCACCCGCACGACAACGCTCTTGCCCGTGTCGAGCCGTGTCACCCGCGCATAGGAGGGCAGCGCCAGGGTCGGATGCGCGGCGGTCATGGCAAACATGTCGTAGGGCACACCAATCGACGTTTTCTGCCCGTGGAATTTCTTGCCATACCAGCTGGCGATGCCCTGTGCCTTGTACGGTCGCACACTGGTATGCGGCACATAGCGCGTGCCAAACACCTCGTAGGGGCGCAACGCCGGCTTGTGCAGCGGCTCCCAGCGCGGCACCGCATCCGGCACCTGCTCGAGGTTGGCAGGAATGTCGTCAGCCGGACCGTCATCCTTGTAGTAGCCGCCTCCGGCACGTTTGCCTCCCGTGGCGGGTGACGATTTACTCGTTGCAGCCGGACCACCCGACGTCGTCGCCGAGGGCTCGGGCGTGCTGCCACAGGCAGCGAGGAAGACGGCAAGCGCGGCCGCAAGAATCACTGTGTTGTTCATTTTTTCACCAGCATGCGATGGGTATGAATGCTCATCAGGATGCCCACGCCCAGCATCAGCGTAATCAGGGCGGTACCGCCGTAACTGATGAAGGGCAAAGGCACCCCGACCACCGGCAGGATACCGGACACCATGCCCATATTCACAAAAGCATAAATGAACAGGGTCAGCGTCACGGCGCCCGCCAGCAAGCGGGAGAACATGGTGGGCGCAGCCGCCGAGATCATCAGGCCGCGCCCCACCAGCAGGGTAAACAAGATCAGCAGTACGCCATTACCGAGCAGTCCCCACTCTTCCGAAAACACCGCAAAAATGAAATCGGTGTGTTTTTCCGGAATGAACTCAAGGTGGGTCTGGGTGCCGTTCAACCAGCCCTTGCCGAGGGTGCCACCGGAACCAATGGCGATGGTCGATTGAATGATGTGGTAACCGGCACCAAGTGGATCGGAGGTCGGATCGAGCAGCGTCATCACTCGCCGCCGCTGGTAGTCATGCAGCAGGGTCCACGCCATCGGCAGTGCTGCACCGAGAACGGCCGCCAGTGCAAACATCACCTTCCACGGCAGACCAGCAAAAAAGATGACGAAAAATCCGGCCGCGAGGATGAGCAAGGAAGTGCCCAGATCCGGCTGCTTGAGAATGAACACCACCGGTACGATCAACAGCAGAGCGGCAGTTGCGTAATGACGGGCG
>RRZT012278224.1_pt1 | contig 13446 bp, 9 predicted proteins | sample 2165551 | NCBI WGS metagenome assembly RRZT01 (sample SAMN10456910, study PRJNA506462) | wastewater metagenome | biome: wastewater; feature: sludge; material: wastewater sludge; isolation source: wastewater sludge with Escherichia coli K12::gfp cells carrying plasmid... | place: USA: Moscow, Idaho ... | reverse complement strand
GATCGTCGACTACCTCGTCTTTGCCCGTAATTTCATCGCCGATTGTGAAGAAAAATACGGTGTCGACGAGGTTGAGCAGTTGCTCGACAGTTGTCACGCCTTGCTCAACGTCGGCGTCGATCGCTACAAGCGGCCGCCACGGCTATCGCTGGCCACCGAACGGGCCCGGCAGAAGGAACGCGAGGCCTACCTGCAATCGCAGGTCAACGAACTGTGGCGCACCCTGCCGGAAAAGCAGCGGGGTGAACACAAGGCGCGCAAGCGTTTTCCCGAAGAGCCCGAGGAAAACCTGCTGTACTTCATCGAAAAAAATGCGCCGCTGCTCGAGCCCTGGCAGCGCGAGATCATCCGCATCGTGCGCAAGATCGGACAGTACTTCCATCCACAGCGCCAGACGCAATTGATGAACGAAGGCTGGGCGTGCTTCTGGCACTACACCTTGCTCAATGCCCTTTACGACGAGGGCTTGCTCTCCGACGGCTTCATGCTTGAATTCCTGCAAGCGCACACCAACGTGGTCTACCAGCCGCCGTACAACAGTAATTACTACAATGGGATCAACCCTTACGCCCTTGGTTTTGCGTTGTGGCGCGACCTGCGGCGCGTCTGTACGAACCCGACCGAGGAGGATCGCGCCTGGTTTCCGGAGATCGCCGGCAGCGATTGGCGGGCGACCTTCGAATTCGCGATGCGCAACTTCAAGGATGAGAGTTTTGTCGGGCAATACCTCTCACCACAGTTGATGCGCGAATTCAGGCTGTTCGCGGTGCTCGACGACGACCGCGAGCGCCGCTTGAAGGTCGAGGCGATCCACGACGAGACAGGTTATCGTGCCGTTCGCAGCCTGCTTTCGGAGCAGTACGACCTGAGTCACCGAGAACCGAACATTCAGGTCTGGAGCGCGAACGTGCACGGCGATCGGACGTTGACCTTGCGCCACTATCTCCATCGGCGTCGGCCGTTGGCCGACAACCGCGATGAACTACTGCGCCATGTCGCAGCGCTGTGGGGCTTCCCCGTGCAACTCGAAGAGGAGGACGAGAGCGGGCTGGTACGCCCCGTTTCGCTAATCCACGTCGATCGGCGGCGGGCAGTGGATTAAGCGCGGTCGTCCACGCCAACCGCCCGCCGCGTGGGCGTCAGCCGCTGTTGCGCAAGCCTGCGGCGACGCCGTTGATCGACATGTGGATGCCGCGCTGGACGCGCTCGTCGCTCTCTCCGGCGCGGTGTCGGCGCAGAAGCTCGACCTGAAGGTGGTTGAGCGGGTCCATGTAGGGGAAGCGGTCGCGGATCGAGCGGCGCAGCAGCGGGTTGTCGGCCAGCAGTTCGTCCTGTTGGGCGATGGCCAGCAGATGCATTCGCGTCAATTCGAACTCGTCGCGAATGCGGGCGAAGACGGTGACGCGCAGTTCGGGGTCGGTCACCAACTCGGCATAGCGCGCGGCGATGGACAGGTCCGCTTTGGCCATCACCATGTCCATGTTCGAGAGCAGGGTGCGGAAGAACGGCCAGGTGGCATGCATGCGCCGCAACTGCTCGAGGCCCGCCGGATTCTCAAGCAGCCAGGCGCGGACGGCCGAGCCGAAGCCGTACCAGCCCGGCAGCATCAGGCGGCATTGCGCCCAGCTGAACACCCAGGGAATCGCGCGCAGATCCTCGATGCGTTCGGACGGCTTGCGCGCTGCGGGGCGGCTGCCGATGTTGAGTCCCGCGATTTCGGCGATCGGTGTCGACTCACGGAAATAACGGGAAAACCCAGGCGTTTCATAAACCAGATGGCGGTAGGCCTGGAAGGCCAGCTCCGAGAGGCGCTCCATCGTTGCGCGATCAGTCAGCGGTTCGGTTTCCTTCTCCAGGTCGAGCAGCGTGGCTTCGAGCGTGGCGGCGGCGATGATTTCCAGATTGCGGCGGCCGACTTCCGGCGTGGCGTATTTCGAAGAAATCACTTCGCCCTGTTCGGTGATGCGAATCTGCCCGGAAACGGCGCCTGCTGGCTGGGCTAGGATGGCGTGGTAGCTCTTGCCACCGCCGCGGCCGACCGAGCCGCCGCGTCCGTGGAAGAGGCGCAGGCGTACGCCGGCAGCGGCGAAGACCCGGGTTAGCTCGATTTCGGCCTTGTACAGCTCCCAGCCGGATGTCAGGAAGCCACCATCCTTGTTGCTGTCGGAATAGCCCAGCATCACTTCCTGTTCCTGCCCACGCGATTCGACGAGCGCGCGGTAGACCGGCAGTTCGAACAGGCGCTGCATGACTCCGGCGCTGTTGCGCAGGTCGGCGATCGTTTCGAAAAGCGGGATGATGTTGAGGTCGGCCTCGGCGCGAGCTGTGCCGCCCCGCCAGCGCAGCAAGCCGGCTTCTTTGAGGAGGAGGGCGACTTCCAGCAGGTCGGAAACGCCGTCGGTCTTGGAGATGATGGCGTTGGGCAGGGCGGCTTCGCCATAGCGCTGGCGGAGTTCACGGACGGCGAAGAAAATCGCCAGCTCGCCTTGGCTTTCTTCCGTATAGGGGAGGAAGGGAGAATAAAGAGGGCGTGGCGAAGCGATTTCTTCGCTGAGCAAAGCGATGCGCGCCTCTTCGTCGAGCGCGGCGTAGCCGCCTTGCGGCAGGCGACCGGCGCATTCGAGCAGCTCGCCAACCGTGCGGGCGTGGACGTCGGAGTTCTGGCGCAGGTCGAGCGGTGCCAGGTGGAAGCCGAAAATCTGGACGGCCCGCCGCAGGCGGCGCAAGCGTCCATCCGCGATCAGCTTGGCGCCGTGCAGGTGCAGGGAATCGGAGAGGATGTCGAGGTCGGCGCGCAGTTGCTCGGCACTGCTGTAGGGGTGCGCGTCTCCGACCGCATGCCGAAGCGCTTCGTGATGGTCAAGCGCGCGGGCCGTGGCGGCGAGGCGCGCGTAGATGCCGGTCAGGGCGCGACGGAAGGGTTCATCGACCCGGTGCGGCGAGTTGTCCGGCGAGCTTGCGGCCAGTGCTTCCAGTTCAGGCGTGACTTTGAGCAGCGTGCGCGAGAGCGAGAGTTCGCTGCCCAGCGTGTGAACTTCTTCGAGGTAGAAATCGAGCACGGCCGTCGACTGGAGGCGCAAGGCGGTACGCAGGATATCGGCTGTGACAAAGGGGTTTCCGTCGCGGTCGCCGCCGATCCAGCTGCCTATCCGAAAGAAAGGCGGCAGTTCCCATTTGGTTTCAGGGAAGCGTCGGGCGAGGTGGTCGTGCAGCTGCGCGTACAGGCGGGGCAGTTCGCGGAGGAAAGTGTCGTCAAAATAACTGATGCCGTTGCGGATTTCGTCGACCACTGCGAGTCGATTGGGGCGCAACATGCGCGTCCGCCACAGACGCAGGACGGCGCTGCGCAGTTCGGTTTCGTTCTCTTCGGATTCGTCCGGCGTCAGGGTGTTGCGGTCACGGCGATCCAGCAGTGCTGCGATCTCGTGGTGACTCTGGAGAATGCACTTGCGCGAGATTTCAGTCGGGTGTGCTGTCAGAACGGGCGCAACGAGCGCAGAAGCGAAGAAATCGCGCACTTTTTCTGGCGCGATGCCGGCCGCTTCGATGCGGTCGAGGGCATGGCGGACGCTGCCTTCTTGGGGTGCATCGTGGGTGAGCGCGGTGTTCCGCTGCTGACGGATGTGGTGCTGGTCTTCGGCGATGTTGGCCAGGTGGAGAAAGTAGCTGAAGGCCCGGACCACCGAAATCATGGTGTCGCGCGGCAGCGTGTTGAGCAGCTCGTCGAGCGCCTCGCGTTGCGCTTCGTGCTGTGAGCCCGCTTGGGCGGCGGGTTCCTGGTTGAGATGGACGGACGCTTGGCGAATTCGTTCGATGACGGCAAAAGTGGCGTCACCTTCCTGGTCGCGTACCGTTTCGCCCAGCAATCTGCCGAAAAGACGGATGTCGTCGCGCAAAGGCAGGTCCTGGTCGAGGCTAGATGGGGTCATGCGTGCTCCGTGATGCAGGTGGGGATGGTCAGAATTGCACAATCCTATAGGTGGCATCACGAAATACAAAGCAAAAAATACGCGGATACGGAGAATCAAGCGCTTGGCTCAGCCCTCTGCAGTGCAGAGGGTGCCATTGGGCCGGGGGCGGGGCCGACGTCGTGTCCGCCGGCCCCGCGACACTTAGCGCATGTGCCTCGCTTTTTCGTCCATCGCCGAGCAAATCCGGGCATAGACTTCATCCATCGAGCCCATCCCATCGATCTTGATCACGCCGTGCTGTTGCTCGTATTTCTCAATGACGGGAACGGTCTTGACCTCGTGCTCTTTGAGCCGTTTGACGATCTGCGCGGCAGAACGGTCGTACGGTTTGCAGCGGTCGGTCTGGCGACGTTCGTCGAGGCGGTTGATCAGTTCGAGCATCGGTGTCTCGATGTCGATGACGCAGGACACCGAAGAGCCGTGCTTGCGCAGCAGCCCGTCGAGGATGTACGACTGCACCAGCGTGCGCGGATAACCCTTGAAAATAAAGCCCTTGGCGGTTTTTGATTCGCGCAGGCGTTTTTCGATGAGTTGAACGACGATTTCGTCGGGTACGAGTTCGCCTTTTTCCACCTGTGCGGCGATTTTCAAGCCGAGTTCAGTCTTTTGGGTGATTTCGTGTTCGAGCATGGCGCCGGTGTCGACGTTCTCCAGACCGTATTGCCGGGCAAGCGCCTTGCCTTGCGATCCACGCCCCGAACCCGGATACCCGAAGAGGACGACGTTGAACAGTTGTTTGCGCAACTCGGCGTTGATGATTTCCCGGATCGAGTCGGTCACCGCCTCGATGCTGCGCGCGCCGTCGACCTCGTGGTAGATCCCCTTGTCCTTGTAAAACTGCAGCACCGGCAGCGTTTTTTCCTTGTACTCCTTGAGGCGATTGCAGATGACGGTCTCGTTGTCGTCGCTGCGGCCTGAAATTTTGCCACGGTTGAGCAGGCGCTTGACCGACTCTTCTTCGGATAACTCCAGGCTGATCAGACAGTTAAGGGAGGTATTGAGCTTGAGCATCAGTCCTTCGAGGATGTAGGACTGAATGTAGGTGCGCGGAAAACCGTCGAACAGGAAGCCATTGCAGTTCGGGTTGTCGGTGATCGTCTTCTCGATGATCTGAACGATGATTTCGTCGGAAACGAGACCACCCGCGGCAATGATGCTCTGCGCTTCGAGCCCGAGGCGCGTCTTGTTGGCGATTTCGCGGCGTAGAAGGTCGCCGGTCGAAACGTGGTAAAGGTTGTATTCCTGGATCAGAAACTCGGATTGCGTCCCCTTGCCTGCGCCCGGGGGACCGAACAGGGCGATGTTGAGCATCGATGACCTCGATTGGCTAGCAATTTAGGAATTGTAGGAACTGGCGGATCGTCGTATCTCGGCAGAAAACCTGCCGCGCCGGCTTTGCACCGGTCTTAAGCACTAATGGCCTTACGCGAGGCGCTTGTAGCGCGCCAGTGGTCCGCCAAGCTTGCCCGGGACGCACGTTTTACGTGCAGGCAAGCCAGGGATATCCCCATCCAAATGCCGCCACCGCGCATCATTATGCCTAGCGCATCGGCGCCGGGCAAGGAAAACGAAACGATGGGAAAGTACGGGAAGCGAGGCTGTGGCGTTCCCGAATCAGACCTTGGTCCGCATCAAGCGCGCTTTTTCCCGTTCCCAGTCGCGCTCTTTTTCCGTATCGCGCTTGTCGTGCATTTTCTTGCCCTTGGCCAAGCCGATTTCGGCCTTGATCCGACCACGCTGGTAATGCAGATCGAGCGGCATAAGGGTGTATCCAGCGCGTTCGACCTGGCCGATCAGGCGATTGATCTGTGCCGCGTGCAGGAGGAGTTTGCGCGTTCGTGTCGGGTCGGGTTTGACGTGGGTCGAAGCTTCGGGGAGCGGCGTGATGTGCATGCCGAAGATGAAGAGTTCGCCGTTCCGGATCAGGATGTAGGACTCTTTGATGTTCGCCCGTCCTGCGCGGATGGCCTTGACCTCCCAGCCTTCGAGTGCGAGCCCAGCCTCGAACTTCTCCTCGATGAAGTAGTCGTGGAAGGCTTTCTTGTTGGCAATGATGCTCATGGCTGGACTTTCGCGCAGAAGCGGGCCGGCGCCCGTGATGCTAAAATGCTGGATTCTACAGGATTCGTGGGCTCGGGCTGAAGAATGGCCATCGTCGAAAAATCGGTTCTCATCGAACGCTCCGCCGAGCAGATGTTCGACCTCGTTGAAAGCATCGAGGATTATCCGAAATTCCTGCCTTGGTGCGCCAAGACCGAAGTCGATTATCGCGATGCGGTGCGGACCGTGGCTACCTTGCACATCAGCTACCTCAGCGTCCGTTCCCATTTCACGACCGAGAACGGCAAGGATTACCCGCGGACGATGAGCATGCGTCTCGTCGATGGGCCGTTTCGTCGCCTGGAAGGGCAGTGGGCCTTCAAACCACTGAGCGAGGAGGCCTGCAAGATCGAGTTTCGCCTCGCCTACGAGTTTTCCAGCAAAATGTTCGAGAAAGTGATCGGCCCCGTCTTCGGCCAGATTGCCGATACTTTTGTCGACGCATTCGTTCGCCGCGCCGATGCGGTTTATGGGGAAAAGCAACATGACTGAACGGCTCTCGATCGAAGTGATTTACCCCTTGCCGTCGCGGCAGGAAGTATTGCGCGTCCACGTGCTGCCCGGGGCCAGCGTGCGGGACGCCATCGAAGCCAGTGGTGTTCTGGAGAAATACCCAGAGATCGACTTGGCGAAGAACAAAGTCGGTATTTTCGCCAAGCTTGTGAAGCTGGATGGCCCTTTGCGCGATCAAGACCGGATCGAGATCTATCGCCCCCTGATCGCAGACCCCAAAGCCGTGCGCAAGCAGCGCGTTGCGGAAGGTAAAGTGATGAAGAAAGGCGCTGGCGAGCAGGCTGGCGAAGAATGAGGCCTTGAATGAGGCGTTCGGCGCCATCTCTGGCCGGGGGGCATGTGTCACGTATGTGCTGACGAACGCACCGGATTGTTTTCCGGTTGAAATGCGTTTGTGCGGAAAAAAATGCAAGAGTAGAATCGGCCTGCACGGCCCCGATGGGCGGTCGACGCCCGGGGTCACAATCGAACCGTAGTCAACAACCTTCATTTCAAGGGAGTTTTCATGCGCATCCTGATTGCTGACAAGGTCTCCGCCAACATGGTCGCCGAGCTGAAAGGGCTGGGCGCCGAGGTGACGCTCGAGCCCGACCTCAGCGCCGAAACCCTTCCGGCGGCACTGGCCGGCATCGAGATCCTGATCGTTCGTTCAACCAAGGTCACGGCTGCCGCCATCGAGGCCGGCAATGCACTGTCGCTGATCATTCGCGCTGGCGCGGGCGTCAACACCATCGACATCCAGAAAGCCAGCGAAAAAGGCATCTACGTCGCCAACTGTCCGGGAAAGAACACCGACGCCGTCGCAGAATTGGCCATCGGTCTGCTCATTGCCGCGGATCGGCGTATTCCTGACGCGCTTTTCGACCTGCGCAACGGGCGCTGGCGGAAAAAGGAATACGGCAAGGCTTTTGGGCTCAAGAGCCGCACCCTGGGGATTGTTGGGATGGGCAGCATCGGCGCGGCCGTGGCCCGGCGGGCGCATGGTCTGGAGATGAATGTCGTCGCCTGGTCGCGTAGCCTGACCCCTGAAACGGCGAAGGCCTTGGGGGTTGGTTATTGCGCAACGCTGAGCGAACTGGCCGCACAGGCTGATGCGGTCAGCGTCCATCTGGCGCTGTCGAAGGAAACACGCGGCGTTCTCGACGCCGACTTCTTTGCGCGCTTGAAGAAAGGTGCTTTGTTCGTCAATACGGCGCGCTACGAAGTCGCCGATCCCGCGGCCCTGCGCGAAGCCATCGCCAGCGGTCGGATTCGGGCCGCAATGGATGTGTTCGAGAACGAGCCTTCTGCCGGCGAAGCGGAGTTCGCGGACCGCGAACTGGCGGCCGGTCTGGTCGCCGCCTCGCCGCACATTGGCGCCTCGACCGAGCAGGCCGAAGAGGCGATCGCCCGGGAAACGGTGCGTGTCGCCAGAACTTTCATCGAGACCGGAAAACCGGTCAATGCAGTCAATCCGCGACGCCTGCATTCTGGCGTTCCCTGCGTCATCCGCCATTACAACCGCGTCGGCGTTCTGGCCGGGGTGCTGCACGAACTGCGCAACGAAGGCATCAACATCGAAGAGATGGATAACACCATCTTTGAAGGTGAGTTGGCCGCGTGTTGCACGCTGATCCTCGACAAGTCACCGTCAGCCGAACTGATGCAGCGTATTTCCGGAAGTGCGGATGTGATTCAGGCCGTATTGAAATAAGCATTCAGCCCACGAAAAAGCGCGCTTTCAAGCGCGCTTTTTTATTTGCACTGGCTTAGTGCCTGCCGGGTTTTGGCGATCTCCTGTTCGCGCTGGGCATCGTCGAGGTAATTCCGTTCGCCCTTGTCGTCACGCGTGGCGATCCGTTCGCCGGATTCGAGGGTTTTCAGGTAGCGCTGATTGTTGTCGCAGTATTCGCTGCGCTGATTGGCTTGCTGCTGCTCGTTACGCGCCTTCTCGGCTTGCTCTTGATTCTCTTTTTGCCGCTTGCGGAAATCGAGATCGCGTTCGGCCAGGGATTTAGGCCCTTTGGGTTCGCCGGCTTTGGTTTCAGACGGCAGCTCCCCTATGTTGTCGCTGGTGGGAGGTGCCTGTTTTATCGAAACACTTTTACCGGCAGGGGGTTTGTCAGAATAAACCGTTTTGCCATTGGCATCTTTCCATTGATATACCTGGGCTGATGCCGTCGTAAACAAACCGCAAAGCAAGAGCGCTACTGCCGTGTGGAACATTTTTCTGTTCATGGTGGAGTCCGGAAATTCTTGGAATGGCGGGCCTGCTGTATAATACGGTTTTGTGACCCTGGATTATAGCCATGCGTTTAATTCAAAGGGCCCTGACGTTCGATGACGTCCTCCTGGTGCCAGCCCATTCCGCAGTTCTTCCCCGTGATGTCAGCCTGCGCACGCAACTGACCCGCAACATCACCCTTAACATCCCGCTCGTGTCCGCCGCCATGGACACCGTAACCGAAAGCCGCCTCGCGATTGCGCTGGCGCAGGAAGGCGGGATTGGTATCGTGCATAAAAACCTGAGCCCGAAGGCGCAAGCCTCCGAGGTGGCCAAGGTCAAGCGCTTTGAAGCCGGGATCCTCAAGGATCCGATCACGGTCTCGCCGCTCATGAGCGCCCGTGAAGTGCTCGAGATGTCGCGTCAGCTCAAATTCTCCGGTTTCCCGGTGGTCGAGAACGGCATCGTCGTCGGTATCGTCACCAACCGCGACCTGCGCTTCGAAACCAACCTCGACCAACCGGTGCGCAACATCATGACGCCGCGCGAGCGCCTCGTCACCGTCAAGGAAGGCGCGACGATTGAGGAGGGCAAGGCCCTGATTCACCAACACCGCCTCGAGCGCGTGCTGGTGGTCAATGACGCTTTCGAGCTGCGCGGCCTGATCACCGTCAAGGACATCATCAAGACCACCGAGCATCCGCTGGCCAGCAAGGACGCCACCGGTCGCCTGCGCGTTGGCGCAGCGATCGGCGTCGGCGCCGGCACCGAGGAACGCGCCGAGCTGCTCGCCGAGGCGGGCGTCGACGTCATCGTCGTCGATACCGCGCACGGCCATGCGCAAGGCGTGCTCGACCGCGTGCGCTGGGTCAAGAACCGCTTCCCGCATGTCGAAGTCATCGGCGGCAACATCGCCACGGCGGCTGCGGCAAAAGCACTGCTCGACCACGGCGCCGATGCCGTCAAGGTTGGCATCGGCCCGGGTTCGATCTGTACCACCCGTATCGTTGCCGGCGTCGGCGTGCCCCAGATCACCGCCATCCAGAACGTTGCCGACGCGCTCAAGGGCACCGGCGTGCCGATGATCGCCGACGGCGGCATCCGCTATTCGGGCGACATCTGCAAAGCCATTGCCGCCGGCGGCAACGCGGTGATGCTCGGCGGCCTGCTCGCCGGGACCGAAGAAGCCCCGGGCGAGGTCGAGCTCTACCAGGGCCGTTCCTACAAGGCTTACCGCGGCATGGGCTCGATCGGTGCGATGTCGGCCGGTGCGGCCGACCGCTACTTCCAGGACGGCTCGTCGAACGTCGAGAAGCTGGTGCCCGAAGGCATTGAAGGCCGCGTGCCCTACAAGGGGTCGGCGCTGGCTGTCATCCATCAGTTGATGGGGGGGCTGCGTTCCTCGATGGGCTACCTCGGTTGCCCGACGATTGACGCCATGCATGAACGGGCTGAATTCGTCGAGATTACGTCCGCCGGGGTGCGCGAGTCGCACGTCCATGACGTCCAGATCACCAAGGAAGCCCCGAACTACCACATCGACTGATCCGGTCGACGCGTTTGAAGGGCGGCTGTGCAAGCCGCCCTTGTTTCATTCCAGGTCCGTTTTTTTAAGGCACCCAGGCAAATATGGCTCACCAGAAAATTCTTATTCTCGACTTCGGCTCGCAGGTCACCCAGTTGATCGCCCGCCGTGTGCGCGAGCAGCAGGTTTACTGCGAACTGCACCCCTTCGACGTCAGCGAAGATTTCATTCGTGCCTACAACCCGCAAGGCATTATCCTCTCGGGCGGACCGAACTCGGTATACGAAGCGCTTGAGTGGAAAGCGCCGCAAGTCGTTTTCGAACTCGGCGTGCCGGTCCTCGGCATCTGCTACGGGATGCAGACGATGGCCCAGCAACTGGGCGGTAAGGTCGAAAGCTCTGGCAAACGTGAGTTCGGCTACGCTGAAATCCGTGCCCGTGGTCATTCGGCACTGTTCAAGGACATCGAAGACCGGCAGAACGCTGAAGGGCACGGCCTGCTCGACGTGTGGATGAGCCACGGCGACAAAGTCACCGAAATGCCGCCCGGCTTTTCGATCATCGCCAGCAACGAGTCCTGCCCGGTCGCGGCGATGGCCGACGAGGCGCGCCGTTTCTACGCCGTGCAGTTCCACCCCGAAGTGACGCATACGCTCAAGGGCAAGGAAATGATCGCCCGCTTCGTGCATGAAATCTGCGGCTGCGGCAACGACTGGAACATGCCTGACTACGTTAACGAGGCCATTGAGAAGGTCCGTGCTCAGGTTGGCGACGAGGAGGTGATCCTTGGCCTTTCAGGCGGGGTCGATTCCTCGGTCGTTGCCGCGCTGCTGCATCGCGCCATCGGTGACCAGCTGACCTGCGTCTTCGTCGACAACGGCCTGCTGCGCCTCAACGAAGCCGAGCAGGTGATGCGTACCTTTGCCCGCAACCTCGGCGTGCGCGTCATCCACGTCGACGCCACCGAGCAGTTCATGGGGCACTTGAAGGGCGTTTCCGACCCCGAGCAGAAGCGCAAGATCATCGGCCGCGAGTTCGTCGAAGTCTTCCAGGCCGAAGCCCAAAAGCGCCCCAACGCCAAATGGCTGGCGCAAGGCACGATCTACCCCGACGTGATCGAATCGGCCGGCAGCAAGACCGGCAAGGCGCACACCATCAAGAGCCACCATAACGTTGGCGGCCTGCCCGAAACCCTGAACCTCAAGCTTCTTGAGCCCCTGCGTGAATTGTTCAAGGATGAAGTCCGCGAACTGGGCATTGCCCTCGGCTTGCCGCACGAGATGGTCTATCGCCACCCCTTCCCGGGGCCGGGCCTGGGGGTACGCATCCTCGGTGAAGTGAAGAAAGAGTTTGCCGACCTGCTGCGCCGGGCCGACGCGATCTTCATCGATGAACTGCGTGCCGCCGACTGGTACGACAAGACCAGCCAGGCGTTCGCCGTCTTTCTCCCGGTCAAATCGGTTGGCGTGATGGGCGATGGCCGCACCTATGAATACGTCGTTGCGTTGCGCGCCGTGCAGACGCAGGACTTCATGACTGCGCACTGGGCCGAGCTTCCGCACAGCCTGCTCGGCAAAGTTTCTAACCGGATCATCAACGAAGTGCGTGGCATCAACCGCGTGGTCTACGACATCTCCGGAAAACCGCCGGCGACGATCGAATGGGAATAATTCGACGTCTGCCTCCCGCTGGCACCGAGTAGTCGAAATAAGAAAAAGCCCGCTTTACCGCGGGCTTTTTCTTATTGAGCCGTGACGCCTGGAAGCAGCAAGTTCAATGGACGTCGACGATCTCGGCGATCGGAAGATGCGCGATGTCGCGTAATTTGTCGTTCGCCACCGGTTCCGCCTGCGCATCGCGCAAGGCATTCAGGGTGGTGTAGGACGAGCGCACGAAATGATCGCGTCCGTCGGGGGCGCGGCGTCGCACGCCGTACTGCACGATGTCTTTGGCCTCCGGAGGGAGTTTTGCGATCAGCCCTTTGGTGGTCCAGATTTCACCGTAACGTGCCAGGTCGGACAAGCGAGCGGCTTGGTTGATGGTGTCGCCGAGTACCGTCAATTCGACGCTGGTCGAGGTCTGGAAAGTACCGAGCCATTCCTGGCCTTCATTGAGGCCGATGTTCATGTGCAGTTCGTTGAACCAGCCTTTGCGAATCTGCCAGGCCTTGCTGATCCGTTGGGTCGTGGCACGGATTTCCACCGAGCAACGCAGGGCGTTGAGGATGTAGTTTGAATCCGGCTGCTGGAAAAAGTAATACACCAACCCGTCGCCCGCGTGCTTGCCATAGGCGCCGTAATACTTGCGGAAGACCGGATCGAGCGCTGCCCAGATCTCGTTGATCAGTTCGAAATACTCCTCGGGGGGTAATTCTGCGCAGATTCGTACCGAGTTTTGTAAGTCGGCGACCAAGGCCACCAGATGCGTCAACACAGGCAAGCGTCGGCGCAACAGGCTGCGGATTACTTCATCCCGTCGCGCCAGAAAATGCAGGAGGCTGTCGTGCGGATGATCGTTTGGCACGAACACGAACAGGATGCCCTCGCGATACTGGGTGGCGTAGGCCACGCAGGCGTGTTCCCCGGCATCTCGTTCGAAACCGGGGAGGGGGCACTCGGCGACCGGGCGGCTGTGCAGGGGCTCGGTTTCCGCATAAACCGCTTCGATCAGCTTGAAATGCTGAGGTTCGAGTTCGTGCGCCAAACCCGTCAGACCTTCATGACCCATGCGATCTTTGGCCAAAGCCAGATGAAATTCGATCAGCGGACGGTTGCCAGCCAGTGGAGAATCGTTCGCCGTATCGAGCAAGAACCGGAAAATATTGCGTGCTTCGATTTGTGGTGGCAGTTGCGCAAAGTCCCCCAGGATTTTGCGTCGCGCGGCCTCGTTGAACCAGATCAGTTCCATCTGGTAATTGAGCATGTACGCCGGGTGATCGATCGCATCGATTGTCAGGTACAGTGACTCTCCCGCGGCGAAGGTTCCTTCGGCGTGATCCAGAGGCTTTGGGGCGAGCACCTGGACCGGTGCTACCCTTGGAGTGGGGGTAGGAGTGGGCTCGCTGACCTTGTTTAGACTGTCGAACACGAGTCGCTGTGTGATCGCTTCCATGGCCCACCCCTCTTTTTTCATTG
>RRZT010176708.1_pt1 | contig 13448 bp, 8 predicted proteins | sample 2165551 | NCBI WGS metagenome assembly RRZT01 (sample SAMN10456910, study PRJNA506462) | wastewater metagenome | biome: wastewater; feature: sludge; material: wastewater sludge; isolation source: wastewater sludge with Escherichia coli K12::gfp cells carrying plasmid... | place: USA: Moscow, Idaho ... | reverse complement strand
TTCACCGTGACCTCACGCTCGGCTGTCTGACCAGCTGAGTCGGTCGCAATCAAGGTCACCTTGTTGGCGCCTTCCTTGACGACGGTGAGCGGGGCCGCCTCGAGAGTAACGGTGCCCTTCGGATCGTCGTCGTTGGCCGTGTACTGAGCCAGGACCTGATCGATCAGCGCCTTTTGGTCTCCGAGAACCTCGCGGTATATGCTGAGATCCACCGAATCAGCACCCTCAATTGTTGGACGCGCATCCACGGAGAAGGTACGTGCCTTACTCGTCACATTGCCTGCCAAGTCGGTGGACTCAACCACCGCCATGTAGGTGCCATAGTCAAGATCAGCCGTGGAAACAGGCACGCTCAGCTCACTGTCAAAGGAATCAGACAGATCCGGCGCTGTCGGATGCTCGTCACCCAAGATCCGGGCATCAACCAGGGCATCCTCAACCTTCTGGTCAGGGGCCAATGCCGCAGCTTTCTCGCCGACAACCTTGCCGTTGAGCAGCACACGAATCGACGCTAGATGATCGTCCGTCGCCGTTGCCGTCACGGTACGACCGTCACTCACGCTCTCGCCTTGGCCAACGCCGTCAACAGCAATCGTCGGAGCAGCCTTATCCAGGACAACGGGAACGAGGCCAACTAGGGCATTGCCACTGGCATCGTTAAGCAGCAACTGCAGGATATCCTTGTCCACGACCTTAATATCCGTGGAGAAGTCACGCTTGTTCGAATCCGGGCCAAGACCACTGTTGTGGTAGAGATCCAGGACAGACGAACCATTAAGGGACAGGGTGTAGCCCCATCCATCATCTGCTGCGGTGCCCGCGAAGGTCACCGATTCATCATTAGTAAAGAGCGCGCCACCATGCAAGGTTGGCTGGTCGAAGGTGATCGTTGGAGCAACCACGTCGAAGTAGAACGCGATTTGCTGATCGATCATCGTCACCTCGTTGCCGTCGGCATCCGGGGCTGTCACGACGAGTCGGAAATCGTTAATACCGGTCGTCATCGGAAGAGTTGCTTCAAACGTGCCCTTCTCCTGGTCAATAGTGGCCTCAATGGGCTCATTCGGAGTCAGTGATCCATCATCGGCCGCACGCGCGCCCGGGGTCAACGTTATGGAGCTGGTCTCCGAGAGGAGAACACCCTTGACCGTGAACTCCGTGCCGTCATCGCTGATATCTGGGTTGTCGCCAAGCACGAAGCAAGACGACAAGCCAGAACAGTCGATGTTGAGGACGTACGGAGGGAACCACTGGTTCTCAACCACCGGCGCACGGCCCGCGATGGAAATAGCATCGGTCGCGTCATTCGCACCATCGGAGTAGAGGATGCCAACGGCCACCTCGTCATCCCGCGGCGTGTAGGTGTAGCTGAAGGAACCGTCCTTGCCCACCGGAACATCTTCGAAGTTGATCTCTAGGGATAGCTCTGCATCAGCACGTTCGTCGGTAATAGTTCCCGCGATAGTTACCGTGCCATCTTCGGAGACAACGGCCTGGCCGTCATCGTTCAGTGAAGAGAATTCGATGACCGGGGCAAGCGAATCGTAAACGGGGGTGAGCGTCTTGTTATCGACCACGTCTCCCTTATCGTTGTATCCGATAACCTCAACGGTCTGCTTGCCTTCCACCAGGTCATACAACCCAACGAAACGTCCCTTGACGATCTCCACATCGTTGCCCGCAACAGTCACGCGAGTGACGTCATCGGAAGCATAACCCTGGATCATGAGCGTGCCGTCTCGGCTTAGAAGCCCACCGGGACCCAGCGGAGTTGTATTAATCTCCTCGGCGTTCGGAAGGATGATGCCTGAGAAACCAAAGATCTTCGACGCCGACGTTCGGTTCAACGCATTGTCACTCACGCTTACCGTCAAGAATGGAATCTCAGCCGGATCGTTGATCGTGATCTCCCACGTGTTCGTTCCGGTCTTCCGGCTCTCAAGGAGCGTACCGTCAGGGAGGGCGACCATAGGGTTAACGACAAGATCGGTGGACGTATCCTTGAAAAGTCCAGAACCGCCTTCATCCGTGACGGTAATCTGCAGCTTCTTTCCCTTGAGTTCACCAAACTTGATGACGGGTGCCTGGGAATCAATTCCAAAGGGAAGATCCGTGATCTGCCAATCAGCATCCGCCGAGAGACGGGCCTTGACGCGATACACATATTTTCCATCCGGAACCTGCGTGTAGTTACCCTTTTGTGCATCCCAAACGGAACCATCAAAGATGTAATTGATGGCCGAATGTGCGACCTCACGTTGGGGGTTGAGGATGTCATAGAGTGTTGGCCGCGGAAGTTCTTGCTCGGCGCCAAGCTTGCGCACCACATCTCCATCCGCGTTGAGGACTTCGTACTCGGCGTCAGAAATATTACGAAGCTGGAAGAGGCTCGCAAAAACCTGATCGAAATTACCATCACAATCCGGGGATAACCAGATATCACCGCCGATCCAGCTGCCGGGATACGTTGCTCCGTCTCGGTTCGTCACCAATTCTGTGGTGCGGAATGACAAGGGGCTGGACTCGTCAAGATAAGGGAACTCTTCGCCTGGCTCTTGAAGGATTGGCTCCTCATTCCAGTCACCGACAAAGCCCAAGTACGGTACTGCGAGATCTGGTGCTCCACTGGTTTCGGAGGCGAGCCGCGCCCAGCCTTCAATGAAGCCATCATCATGGCCAGCAGGATTAAGGTTAAACGTCACCGTAGCAGCGCCATTCGCGGGGACCGTCACGGAGGTTGCGTCAGAGGTCAACGTGGCCGACGACGGCACCGTGACGTTGGTATAGTCACCCGCTTCCGCGTCAGCATCAGCTTCGGCGAGAACCTCTTGGGTAGGCACACTGTAGGTGACATCGCTCGAACCACGGTTCGACAGTGTCACCGTGAAGGAACGAGCCTCATTAACTTCACGAAGAGCAACGGAGGCGTCACCGTCAACGGTAGCGAAAACATCGGTTGCGAGTGCCTTGTCTATCTGAGCCAAGCCGGCACCCATCTGGCGAGGAGCGTACGGTACGCCCTCATCATTTTCGAGGATCTGCGCGGTGTTCATCAACGCAGTCTTGATGAGTTCGAGCTGGTCAGTTCGAGATACCGAGGAACCAAAACGCTCGGAGTAGTTCTCCAACATCAGAGCAGACATTCCGGCAACGTTCGGTGCCGCCATTGACGTACCCGACTTTGTGCCATAGGTATTGTCATTGAGCGTTGAGTAGACGTTGCCTCCGATGCCGGCAATTTGCGGCTTGAAGTCGAGGCTGGGCGTTGTGCCCCAGGACGTGAAGGTCGACGGCGTTAGAGCACTCTCGTTATCGAGGGAACCTACCTCACTTGAGAACCGGATATTTGCCGTCGTGTTCTTGGAAATCAGCTCCCGCAGGTGGCTACCAGCAGAATGTCCCAAGAAAACCGAGGGAAAATCGACCCCGTCAGTCCCCGCCATATTAATCAGTTCTTCGCCACCGGCTTCGTGGTTAAACACAATCAAACCGGCAACATCGTGCGCAGCGGCATTCTCAAACTTCTGGACGAAGGAGAGGTCGCCACCTCGCTGAACGAGCGCAACCTTATCCGAGTAGTCCACATTGGCTTTGAAGTCGTCGGCACCACCGAAGCCCGCATCTACCACTTGATAGTCGGTGTCCTCAAACGCCGGACCTTCCTGCAATCCGTAGGGCACACCGGTGCTATCGTCCCCGATAAACGCCAACTTCATCGTGACCGTGGAGTTCTCAATCGAGGCAACTGTGAAGGCGGTTTCCTGAGAACCGGGGGCGCCCACAACGCCGTCGTCGAGGTATCCGTAATAATCGTCTCCGTCACTGGTGGGCGAGAAGTTCAAACCCTCGTTTCCAGCGGAAACAACCGTCAGGACGCCTGCCTCGCGAGCCTTGGCCATCGCGCGATAGGTACCGTCAGACGCATTGTTGAGGCCATTGGTGGAACCCAGCGACATGTTAATGACGTCGGCACCCATCTTGACGGAATCTTCGATCGCAGCAATGATGTCCGAGTCATAAGCGCTTCCACTGCCATCATTGGAAAAAACCTTCATGGCGAGAAGCTGGGCGTTAGGGGCGGCGCCGTCAATACGTTTGCTATCCCAAGCTGGCTTATCGTCAACAGAACCGTTTGCGCCGACAATACCTGCAACATGCATACCGTGCTGAGAGGACGTCGTATCCTTCACCGTTTCGTTCTCATCGGCATAGTTATAACCGCCCGGAACCTTACAGGTGAAGCCGGGAGCCGGCTGCAGCTTCACGTCCGGACCGCAGTTCTCGGCGGTGCCGAAATCCAGGCGCATATCCTGGTGGTTGATATCGATACCGGTATCAAGAACCGCAACGACAGTTCCCGTACCATCGACACCATATTCCTCGGCTGCAGTTACCACGCCTTGCAGCCCGCGAGCTGAATACTCTGTGGTGTGATAAACACGCTCACGCTTGACCGATTCCACCCGAGGATCCTGGGCAAGCTGCATGAGCTTATTAGCAGGGACACGAGCCGAGAAACCGTTGACGAGATAACCAAATTGGCGGCGGACCTCCACGCCATACTGCGCCGCCCAGTCGTCCAAGAGTGAATTCTGGGCCGAAATATTGGTCGACTCGCTCGCCGTCGAGGGGCTGTGTGGCTGACCTTTCAGAATGACGACGACGTCGACCTTCTCGTTAAGTGCAGCGTTCAGCTCCTTTCCAGCGACAATCTGACCTTCGCCAGAATCACCAGTGGCTACTGCCGGACTGGCGAAAGGGAGGGCAAGAACGCTGGCTATAACTGCCGCACTCACTCTCCGCAAACGTGTGTTAGTCACAGACTTCTCCTCCTTGAGAGCGGATAGCGGCAAGCACTATCCCCTTATCGCACGCCGAGAAGCGACGCCCCAGTATCGAAGTATAACAATTTGGATACAGCAAGCTGGGAAAAGACCAAAAATTCACTCGTGAGTGTCCATTCTCGTTCTGTAGAATGGACTTTTCCTTGATCACCATGTAGAGATGAGGCTCCGTGAGTTCTGCACCCTCACCCATTGACGCATCGTGGAAGCGTGTAGTTGTCTTCTTTCTTGGTGGCCAGGCCATCTCCCTGTTTGGGTCCGCTCTAGTCCAGTACGCACTAATCTGGTACATCACCATGGGGACGCAATCTGGCGCGATGGTCACCATCGCCACTCTTGTAGGTTTCGTCCCCATGATGCTCGTGACGCCCTTTGGCGGCGTCTGGGCAGATCGCATGAACAGGCGCTTCGTCATCGCGTCGGCAGATAGCCTGGTAGCCCTCTCAACTCTTGCACTGCTTGTGGCCTTCATGGCCGGGTACGGCAGCTACACGCTCGTGTTTGTTGCCATGGCAATCCGTGCACTAGGTGGAGGCGTCCAGGGGCCAGCAGTAGGAGCATTGTTGCCGCAGATAGTTCCCGCGCAGAAGCTCGGGCAGGTCAACGGCTATAACACATCCATTCAAGCCGGAGTCAATCTCGTTGCACCAATGGCTGCTGGCGGACTTTACGCATTCGCAACCATCGAGTGGATTTTGGCGATTGACCTTATAACAGCAGTGGTGGGAGTTGGCATCCTGCTACTCCTTGTCAAAGTTCCCGCGCATGAGCGTGCTCTGGAAGTCAACAAGCAATCGGGATTTCGCGATCTTAAAGACGGCATCGCCTACATTCATCAAAAAGAGCTACTGCGCCGCTTGATCTTCTACTTTGCGATCACAAACTTCTTGGTGACACCGGTTGCCCTTCTCACGCCGTTGCAGGTCACACGCGTCTTCGCTAACGACCCCATGTATCTCTCCATGATGGAAGCATCATTCGCCGTGGGGATGCTTGCAGGTGGACTCATCATCGGGGCGTGGGGAGGATTCAAGAGCCGCGTCATGACAATCGCGATCTCAATGATGGCGACCGGCATACTCACCATCGCCATTGGCATTCCTATTACCTTCTGGCTCTACTGCACGTGGATGTTTCTCTGCGGCATTGTTCTGCCGGGTGTTAATACTCCCGCCGTCACAATCATTCAGCTTTCGACAGATGAGCAATACATGGGACGCATTTTCTCCGTGGTGAATATGATCGGTATTGCCGCGATGCCCTTGGCCATGGTGATATTCGGACCATTGTCAGACAGGGTGCCCATCGATGCCATTCTCGTTGGAACAGGTCTAGCCATTGTTCTCATCGGAATTGTTTTGCTGAGGGATCGACGCGCTCGCGCACTGGAACCCAGTGCGGCCGACCTGTTGGATTGATAGCAAAAGGAAAGATACGAGCGGGTAGTATCGCATTAAGAACGGCTACATTTATGCGGAGGGACCCGCAATGAAACGGCTACTCAGTACAACAGTTCTGGTGATACTCGCTGCCGGGTCCTTGACGGCGTGCAGCGGCGGAGAACCCGATGGGCAACCATCTACCAGTGCCGGATCATCTATTAGCACATCGCCGTCTGTTTCTCCTACTGTTGCCAGCCCACCAACAAGGTCCGGCTCACCTGCTGCTTCCGGCTCACCAACGACGGCTGACACCGCAACTACTGACGCCTCGGACGTCGTCGTCGAAACTGTTGACGGCAACTGGCTCACATCTCACGCGGAGAATGCCGTTGCCATCATCGAAAATGAGGGCAACGTTGAAGGCTTTGACATCGTCCTCGGCGGTTCCGGGACTAAGGCCTGCGCTCCCGCCATCAAAGAAGCCGCAGTGGAGGGCACCTCCCTCGCGATCGTCCTCCTGACGCCGGCCAGAGATCAAATCTGCACTGCCGATCTGCGTCCGTATAACTTCCGCGTGTTGTTCCCGGACGCCGAAAAGATAGAACAAGTTTTTCTTACTTTCGATATGGCCCGAGCACCCTACGAGACTTTCACCCAGGAAGATTTCATCAGCGTCCCCGAGTAACTTCCAACGCGAGACTGCTACTCGTCAACGTTTTTCATCAAGGCCGCAGTGATTCCGGCTGCAACGCCGAGCCTGTCCAATTCGGCGATTCTCTTAGAACCCGCTCCCCCAGGTGTACAGACTTTCCGTTGCAGGTCTGAAGGAGTTCGGTCAGATTCGGCCAACCATCTTGCCGTGCCACCCATAACGGCCACCGCAACCTCGCGGGCAGCCTTCCCCGATACTCCCTGCTCGGTTAGCGCATCGATCATTGCCTCCGCGGCGTAGGCAAAATAGCCGGGTCCCCCGCTGCTGAGGACTGCGAGCACCGGCTGCTCTTCCTCGCTGGTCTCAATCACCTGGCCGGAACGGCCCAGCAGTTCGGATGCCGCCTGGCGCTGGGCCGGAGTACATCGTTCATCGAACGTCACAAGTGAAATCCCCGATCCAATCTCGCACAAAAGACTAGGCATGACCCTCGCCGCTGCCGTATGGACAGGCAGATGCTCATGCAGTTCAGTCAATGAGATCTGGTCCGCTATGGAAATGAGTATCGTACTTGGGGCGAGAGAATCCTGTATCTCAACTACAATCTCCGGGACAGCATCCGGAGGCACAGCGAGCACGACGATTGCACAGTTGCCAGCAGCTTCAGCGTTGCTGGTGGTTGCATAAACTCCCAACTCCTTGGCCAACTCTCCGGCGCGTTCAGCTCTCCGAGCTGCAACCCACACACTGTGCCTGTCTAGTCCACCCAAGAGCGAGCCCCTGAGTAGCGCAGTCCCCATGGTTCCCGCGCCTAGGAAGGCGACGGAATCTGCCCGGGGTTTAGTTGTCGTTACGGTCGCACGGGATTCTGGGACACGAGAATTGAACATGATTCCAACCTATCGGAGCACAGGTTGTCGACGGATACTTCCTCGCAGGAACGCCTTCGACCCACATTTATAGCGTTTTGAACGGCCCACTCGCTCCAACGTTTTACTCAACAGCCAATTGCACAATGACAAGCATGCTACGTATCAGAGGAATCAAGCTCCTATACGGCCCTCACGCGAGGGGACAGAATCCAGGGTGTCGACGGCGTCGTCGTCGAACACAATGTCACCCACGGTCACATTGTCCTCGAGGTGCGCCATCGACGATGTCCCTGGAATGAGCAGCACATTCGGTGCGTGGTGCAGCAGCCAGGCCAGTCCCACCTGAGAAGGAGCAACGCCCAACTTAGCGGCAACAGCGACGACGGCCGGTTCGTCAACGACCTTCGGTAGGCCTGGAAGAGCTCCTCCGAGCGGGAAGAATGGCACCCACGCGATGCCTTCAGTAAGACACAGCTGGAGCAGCGTTTCATCCTGGCGGGACACAAGACTGTAGGCGTTCTGCACACATGCAATCCCCGCAGGCAACGCACAACGCAGAACGTCCTCGCTCACGCTACTTAGTCCAATGGCACCGATCAGTCCCTCCTCGCGCAGTGCAATCATTTCCGCCAGTTGATCCTCAAGCGGAACTTCCTGCTCCGGCGCAACAGGAATGCGATGGGGACCATCCATGCGCCGCAAGTTGACCACCGGAATCTGTTCCAAGCCGAGGCTGCGCAGATTCTCCTCGACGCTGGCACGTAACTCTGCAGGCTGCTGGGCGGGGCGCATCGGGAATCGGCCACCGGGATCGGGATCGGCACCAACCTTGGAGACAACCGTGACACCATCTTCTTGCCGCAAACCCAATCTGATGACTTCATTGGCGAAACCATCACCATAGAACTGGGCGGTATCGATGTGGTTGATACCCAGTTCAACGGCATGCCGAAGTACAGCGACGGCGGCGTCACGATCAGGATGTAACCGTGCCAGCTGTCCCGCACCATAACCAATACGAGAAACTGTGCGCCCGGCAAGCGTTGCCGTACCCCCTGGATGGGGCGTGTGCGCGAGAGTAGACATCTGATGCCTCGTTCCTTGGGATTGGTCGCCGAGCAAACGCCCTGCAACACTCCATAGTAAACACGTTGTAAGAACGTGGTTGTCATTATCGGCGTTGCGGCAGTGTTGCTCCAATCGAGCCCTTTCCCCAAATTCCCCCATCACCCCATCTCACCGTTGCTTGAGGGCGATAAATATCCGCATGTCTTGAATCACATCTATGACCAATTGAGTAATTTGGTCATTAAGTACTATGGTGGTGAACATGACGCAGACATCGAATTCCCGCAACGCATTGATCGTTGGAGCCGGCATTGCCGGTCTCTCCGCCGCTTCCGCCCTGAAGAAGGCGGGCTGGAACCCCGTCGTCATCGAGCGCTCCGCACACCGCCGCCGCGGCGGTTACTTCATCGCGATGTTTGGCTGCGGCCGCATCGCGGCCGAACGGTTACAGATGAAGGGCATCCGCAACCGGATCCCAGACACGGCCCACACCTACATGGTTGACCGTGCTGGCGACCGCAGGCCCGGTCTCGGGTTCCAGGACATGCCCAATGGCCCCTGGATGATGCTGCGCGGTGATGTGGAGCGGTCTGCGTTCGAGGCACTGCCCGACGACGTGACCATCCGCTTCTCCACCACACCCACCGCGATTGTTCAGGACGACGACGGAGCAACGGTCACTCTCCTCAACACGGCGACCAACGAGACCACTACCGAACGCTTCGACCTGGTCGTGGGAGCCGACGGAATCCGCTCGACCGTACGCCAGCTGGCATGGGGACCGCATGAGAAGTACCTGAACCGGCTCGGGTTTATGATCTGCGCCTTTGAGCTACCCGAGGCCCTGCCCGGCCTGCGGCAAGAGGAGGGTGCGATTCTCTCCGAGCTCGGTCGTTCCTTCTGGGTGTTCCCTTTCTCGGACCATGCGCCGACGGTGCTGTTTTCCTACCAGACCAACGACGTCGACGCTGAACGGGCCAGGGCCAAGGAGATCGGGCCTGCGCAACGGCTACGCGAAGTCTACGGACCCGAGCCACTCGGCACTCTCATGGACACAGCCATCAAGCACCTAGAGGCAACCGACGAGTTCCTCTTCGACTCGGTCGAACAGGTTAAGGTCGACCATTGGCACGAGGGTCGGGTTGTGCTGCTCGGGGACGCCGCATGGTGCCCCACGCTGTACTCCGGGATGGGCGCGACATCCTCGCTCGCAGGCGCGGACGCGCTGGGTCTGATGCTTGAGAAGCATCCCGGCGATGTCGAAGCCGCGCTCGAAGCTTGGGAAGAAGGTCTGCGTCCTGCGATCACCGATTTTCAGGCGGCGGCCTTCCCCATGCGCGAGCTGTTCACTCAGACCACGGCCGCGGGTATCCGCAAACAGAACCGGACGATTACCATGCGCCGATTCATGTTCAAGCTGCCGCTGCTAATGAAGCTGATGACCCGATCCAAGCAGTTCCGCCTGCGTAACAACGACCTCGCGGCGAGCATCGCATGATAGATAATAGGACTATGACAACAATGACAGGAGAACCGCACGCTGCCGGTAAGGCCGCCAAGGTCTTGGCGGCCGCCGAGGAACTTTTCCTGGTGCACGGCTTTAAAGGTGTGACGATGTCGGCGGTCGCGCAGCGCGCACACGTCGGCAAAGGTACCCCGTATCTGTACTGGCGCACCAAGGAAGACCTGTTCATCGAGCTCGTCGCTAGGAGCCTCGCGGACACGCTCGACGATCTCGCTGCGCGGGTTGGGGAAGAACCCTCGCTGGCTGTCGCCGGGCACCTGGTACCGACAGTGGCCGAGGCGTGGCTGGCCCGCCCGCTGGTACGCGCGCTACAGGTATCCGACGACGCCTTCCTCGGTGCTCTCCTAGACAATCCTCGCACCCGCGCCATCCTGGCCGAGAACGGAGCGCCAGCGGTACTGCGTAGGCTGCTACCCATCTGGCGTGAACACGGCTCGATCCGCACGGACAGGAGCCCCGACGTGCAGGCGTCGGCACTCGAGCTACTCGCAGCAGGCTTCTTCGCTACACAGTCTCGCAGCGCATCCACCGGCGCTGACCCGGACCGTGCGTCGGTCCTCCGGATCGCGGTTGCCGATGTACTCGACGCACGTAGGCCCGACAATAGCAAGCAGCTTGCCACCAAGATAGGCGCTGCACTGCAAGCACACGCCCAGCACCTGCGTGACTCCACAAACGAACAGACACAGGCATCCATGTCAACGGAAGCCTCAATCGATACGCTCGCACGAGCGTGAGCGTCCGGCGAAACATCCGTGTAATCACAGGCAAGATAAACGCGGTCAAGACCGGCGAGGGCCTGATTCGAAAAACGACATGTGGCCCGGCAAAAGCCGGGCCACATGTCGTTTGTGGAGCTAAGGGGATTCGAACCCCTGACCTCTTCCATGCCATGGAAGCGCGCTACCAACTGCGCCATAGCCCCGTTGAACTCGATAACTGTACATCATCAATTCGCACAGCGCCAATTCGAGGCCGCCACCGTAGTCCGCGTCTCCCTCACCGCTATCACTCTCGGGGCCCAGCCCTCGACGCCGTCGTCGCCCACATAAAACGTTAGCTTCCACATAAAACGTTAGCGCCCGAAGTCGGCGGTACAACCATCAACTTCGGGCGCTAACACGTAACTTCTCATGCTCATGCTGGACCGGAGGCCGGTCACAGCATAGTGAATCCACTCGATTCGAGCTTCTTCTGCACTCGTGCGATGTCTTCTTCAGAGGGCAACTCGCCGAGTACCTTAGTCATCAGCACTTGCGCGTCGATCCGAGAAACTTCCGTCTCGTCGGGATCTGCGTTGCGAACGAGGCCGCGAACAACTTCGCGCACTTCGTCGTCGCTCAATCTGCGGCGCAGAAGAGCAAGGATAGGAGTGTAGTCCTTCGGTGGAATGCCTTCGGGGTATCCGGCAAGCAGCCATTCGAGAGCAAGCCGGACCAAACCGGACTTAGGTAGCTCAGGAAGCTCAGGGATGTCATTCTCCGCGCTTGACGCATCACCTGAAGCATCACCCGCGTTCACATCACCCTGAGAATCCGCGTCCTCCCGACTCTCCGCATCCGCGGCGAGTCGATCCAGATCTGCTTCTTCGGCCACTTCCTCACGCAACACGCCGTCATACTTGCCAGACTCGACGTCGCCAACCGTGGCGTCGTCGGGCACTGGGGTGTAAGCCTCGTCGGCCAAATGCTTCGCTCTGGAACTCAAAGGCCATCCGGCAGCTGCAAGGCGAGCGGCAACCTGCCGGATCTCGTCTTCGCTGGGTACATCGGTGGTGACCTGCTCGATAGCTCGACGAATGGTCGAGACTCGAACTGGATCCGGGTTGTACTCCTCGATCTTCTCGATCACCTCATGGAACTCTTCCTCGGTTAAGGAATTACGCAAGAGGGCAAGAAGCGGGAAGTAATCCGTCGTCGGTACGCCTTCGGGATATCCGGCACGCAGCCAGTGAAGGATCGACGAAATGATCCTTTCGGGCATGGTTACGCTCCCCCGCCAAGAATCGAAATACCGGTGTAATGGTAGATACTGGTACGCGTCATAAAGAGGATGGCAAAGAGGATAACGCCTACAATCACGGCGAAGATGGTCCAGGCGAGCACGGTGTAGCTCTTGTTGCGCACACCCTCACCACTGCCGTCCACTTCTCCGGAACCGATGGACTGCATGCGGATGCCGAAGGCGTAGAGCGCCGGGAGTCCTGCTCCCAGAACAATTCCAACGACGAGAACCTTGAGAGCCGAAGCAGCCATCGCTGCAAAATCAAGTGTCATGATGTTTTCCTTTCAGACTCTCGGTCAGTTTGCCGCAGCGGCCGTGGACTGGCGAACGTCGGCAGGAATAGCACTGTTCGAGTCCTCGTCCCAGTCGGCGTTAACGTTGTTGTGGTCAACCTTCTGCTTCCTGGAGTGCATGTAGAAGAAGGTGGCAACTCCAACGAGCAGTGCGAACACTACGAGTGCTCCGGTCAGGCCCCCGATCAGGTGTGCCAGTCCGTAGCAGATCGCTCCTACGGCGGCAGCTGCGGGCATGGTGATGAGCCAGGCGGCAACCATGCGGCCAGCAACGCCCCAGCGAACCTGGGCGCCCTTCTTGCCGACTCCCGTTCCGAGAATGGAACCGGTCGCAACGTGGGTGGTGGACAGGGCCATACCCATGTGGCTGGACGAGAGGATAATCGCTGCGGAGGCGGCCTCCGCGGCCATTCCCTGCGGCGACTCGATCTCCACAAGTCCCTTACCGAGCGTGCGGATGATACGCCAGCCGCCCAGGTAGGTTCCCAGCGCAATGGCGCCGCCACAGGTTGCGATGATCCACAGCGGCAGGCCATGCATCTCCACCTGTTCGGCGGTCAGGCTGCCGTGCGCGATGAGAGCGAGGGCGATAACACCCATCGTCTTCTGTGCGTCGCCGGTGCCATGAGCCAGGGATACGAGCGATGCCGTACCAATCTGACCCCAGCGGAAACCATTTTCGCGGTGCTTCTCGTGCACGTTCTTCGTCAACGCGTACACAGCCCATGTGCCGATCGCGGCAATCGTGCCCGCAATAACCGGTGAGAGGATTGCGGGAATGGCGATCTTTCCGATGATGCCTTCCCAG
>RRZT010660685.1_pt1 | contig 13451 bp, 12 predicted proteins | sample 2165551 | NCBI WGS metagenome assembly RRZT01 (sample SAMN10456910, study PRJNA506462) | wastewater metagenome | biome: wastewater; feature: sludge; material: wastewater sludge; isolation source: wastewater sludge with Escherichia coli K12::gfp cells carrying plasmid... | place: USA: Moscow, Idaho... | reverse complement strand
TGCAATAAAAGCAAAACTTGAAGCGACAAATACTGGGACTTGACGCTTAGTCACCAGTTGGAAAACTAAGGTGCCGATACCTGCAGTAAACAGTGCGACATTGGGATCCATACCGGTAATCAGCGGCATCAATACTAAGGCGCCAAAGGCAACAAACAACATCTGCGCGCCTGCTAAGGCCTGTCGCCAAGTGGGCTCATAAGGAGAAGAGAGCATGGCTTAACTGTCCTTTTGCTTAGTACCAAAAATCTTATCGCCAGCATCGCCTAAACCGGGCACGATATAGCTATTGCTGTCTAGACCTTGGTCAATTGCTGCCGTATAGATCTCGACATCAGGGTGTACCGCGTTAACGGCTTTGATACCTTCAGGGGCGGCAACTAAAACCATTGCGCGGATTTCTTTGCAACCCGCTTTTTTTAGCAGGTCGATTGTGGCAATCATTGAATTACCGGTAGCCAGCATTGGATCAATAATGAGTGATAAGCGCGACGGCATGTCAGGCGCTAATTTTTCTAAATAAGTGTGGGCCTTAAGTGTGGTTTCGTTGCGCACAACACCCACTGCGCTGACTTTAGCGCTGGGTAGTAGGTTTAGAACGCCTTCGAGCATGCCAATTCCGGCACGTAGAATGGGCACTACAGTGATTTTTTTACCGGCAATTTTTTCAACTTCAACGACGCCGCTCCAGCCATCAATCGCATGGGTTTCTAAAGGTAAGTCTTTAGTGGCTTCGTAGGTGAGTAGGGTGCCGAGCTCTTGGGCAAGCTCGCGAAAGTTTTTTGTGCTGATATCAGCGCGACGCATTAAACCGAGTTTGTGGCGGATCAGTGGGTGACGGATTTCATGGGCGGACATGAAAGGCTCCAAAATCTGAAAGGTAGGTGCCTAGATTAAACGAAATCAGGCTAAAACGGCACTTTGTTTGCTAGCAATGCTTGCTCTAAAGCCTTTGTCGCAGTACCTTTTGCGACTTAATTGTTTAACGAAGAGCCCCGCAATGTCTGCAAACCTTGAACACATCCAGCAAGTCATGGCTGAAGCCGATATTTTATTCACTGCTGAGCAGGTGCAAGCAGCGGTTGATCAGGTGGCTGAGCAAATTAATCAGCAGCTGTGCAATAGCAATCCTGTGGTGTTTTGCGTGATGAATGGCGGTTTGATTTTTGCCGGTAATCTGCTGGCTAAATTAACTTTCCCGCTTGAGCAGTCATACTTGCATGCCAGCCGTTACCGTAACGAGACCAGTGGTGGCGAGCTGTTTTGGAAGGCTAAACCAGAAATCTCTTTTATCGACCGTGAAGTCTTAATTATTGATGATATTCTCGATGAAGGGCACACACTGTCGGCGATTATTGAGTTTTGCAAACGCGCCGGTGCCAGTAAAGTGCATACCGCGGTGTTGGTCGATAAAGTGCATGAGCGTAAAGCTTGCGCTGATTTAAAGGCAGACTTTGTCGGTTTATATTGTGAAGACCGTTATATTTTCGGTTATGGCATGGACTATAAAGGTTACTGGCGTAATGCGGCTGCTATTTATGCGGTAAAAGGCATGTAAGGACTAAAAGCAGGGTTAAGACGGTTTTTTGCTATGCCGAGCTAAACGTTCCATCGCTTCGCGCAGGCTTGGATCGCGTATGGCTTGTGCGCTGGCATGGATAAGTTCTCCGGTGTGTTCTGAGAAATCAATGTTGCGAGCAGGTGCTTGTTCAGGTTGTATCGGTGGGCGTACTTTAAACTGAATGCGTAGTACTTGGCTAAACTCAGGCATGCGCTGTAATTGCTGCAATAAACGCTTTTGCTGATAACGCAAACGCGTGGCCCAATGCCCATTGGTAACAATTAATGTCAACGTTGTGTTTTGACATGCAGCTAAGTAGCAGTGCTCGCGTGCGGCCGGCTGTAAGCATTGGTTAAGCAGCTGTTGCAAGCGATCAATATTCTGTGCGCCCTGCACTAAGCGCTGTAATGAGCGGTTATTTTGCAGCAGTTGTGTGGTTTTTTGCGCTTTAATAGGGCGATAACTCATCGATGACCTCACAAAAAACAGATCGCGTGGCGATGGTTGTTGAGTTTTTATCGTTGCTTGCTTGAAATGTCATGTCTGCGACACAAGGTTAGCCTAAGCAGTATAGCTGACAAAAAATCAGTCGTTATGACTCAGAAGCGTATATTTAATTTGCTCGTCAGTGCGCTAGTTGATTAAGGCTACTTTATTCGACAGCAAATACGGGTAGAATGGTTTTTTTGTGCGGGTGAGTGTTGTTTGACTTGCGCGCCTTCACCCCCCCAAAAATGGAAGCGTTATTAATTATGTTTGCGCCTTTATTCAGAAAACTCCTTGGAAGCAAGAATGACCGTGATGTCAAACGCATGTACAAAATGGTTAATGCCGTTAATGCTCTTGAAGAGCAGATGGTGGCGCTTTCAGATCAGCAGCTAACCGCAAAAACCAATGAGTTTCGTGAGCGTTTAGCCGCGGGTGAAAGTCTGAATAAACTCCTGCCTGAAGCCTTTGCCGTCGTTCGTGAAGCCGGTAAGCGCGTCATGGGTATGCGTCACTTTGATGTGCAGTTGATTGGCGGGCAAACCTTGCATGAAGGCAAAATCGCTGAGATGCGTACCGGTGAAGGTAAAACCTTGGTAGCCACGCTGGCTGTGTACTTGAACGCTTTGCCTGCTAAAGGCGTGCATGTGGTAACAGTCAACGATTATCTAGCGCGCCGTGATGCAAACTGGATGCGGCCGTTGTATGAGTTTTTAGGACTCAGCGTAGGTGTTGTTGTACCTTTTCAGGATCCTGAGGAAAAGCGCGCAGCCTATGCCTGTGATATCACTTACGGTACCAATAACGAATTTGGTTTCGATTACTTGCGCGATAATATGGCGTTTAGTATCGAGGATAAGTTCCAGCGTGAACTGCACTTTGCCGTGATCGATGAAGTGGACTCGATCTTAATTGACGAAGCGCGTACGCCGCTGATTATTTCAGGGCAAGCCGAAGACAGCTCAGAGCTGTACAAAAAAATTAATCAAATTATTCCAACCTTGAAGCGTCAGCGTGAAGATGAAGAAGGCCAAGTGTTGGAAGCCGGTCACTACACCATTGATGAAAAAACTCGCCAAGTTGAGCTCAATGAAAGTGGGCACCAATATATTGAAGAAAAGCTGACAGAGCTGGGTTTGTTAGCTGAAGATGAATCCTTGTACTCGGCCAGTAACCTCAGCCTGTTGACTCACGTTAACGCAGGTTTGCGCGCGCACACGCTGTTTCACCGTAACGTTGAATACATTGTGCAAGAAGGGCAAGTGGTGTTGGTGGATGAGCATACAGGTCGCACCATGCCAGGTCGTCGTTTGTCGGAAGGCTTGCATCAAGCCATTGAAGCCAAAGAGGGTGTGCATATTCAGCCTGAAAGCCAAACCTTGGCCTCAACGACCTTCCAAAATTATTTCCGTCTGTATGAAAAATTATCCGGTATGACCGGTACGGCCGACACTGAAGCCTTCGAATTCCGTCAGATTTATGGTTTGGATGTGACGGTGATTCCAACCCATCGCCCGGTTGCCCGGAAAGATTACAATGATCTAGTGTTTCTAACTGCACCCGAAAAGTACGCGGCAATTATTACTGATATCCGCGAATGCCAAGAGCAAGGTCGTCCGGTACTGGTGGGTACCGCATCCATTGAAAGCTCTGAGTATGTCTCCAATGTGCTGAAAGCTGAAGGTATTGAGCATAAAGTGCTTAACGCTAAGCATCATGAGTTAGAAGCAGACATTATTGCCCAAGCCGGTCGTCCGGGCGCGGTCACCATTGCCACGAATATGGCCGGCCGTGGTACCGATATTGTCTTGGGCGGTAGCTGGGAAGCTGAAGTTGCCGCGTTGGACAACCCAAGTCCTGAGCAAATTGCTGATATTAAAGCCGCTTGGCAAAAGAGCCACCAGCAGGTGATTGAGGCCGGTGGTTTACATGTGATTGCAACTGAGCGTCATGAGTCGCGCCGCATTGATAACCAGCTACGTGGCCGCTCTGGCCGTCAAGGTGATCCAGGCTCAACACGGTTTTACTTGTCTTTAGAAGACAACCTGATGCGTATTTTCGCTTCAGATCGCGTTAAAAACTTTATGAAAGCTTTAGGTATGAAAGAAGGCGAGGCCATCGAGCATCGTATGGTCAGCAATGCCATTGAAAAAGCTCAGCGTAAAGTTGAAGGTCGCAACTTTGATATGCGTAAGCAATTGCTTGAGTATGATGACGTTGCTAATGAACAGCGTAAAGTCATCTATCACATGCGCAATAGTTTGCTAGCCGCCACTGATGTGGGTGATATTGTTGCTGAGTTTAGACATGAAGTGCTGAGCAATACCATCGAGCAGTTTATTCCACCACAGTCACTGCCCGAACAATGGAATATTGCTGAGCTGGAAGAGGCGATTGCTGAAGGTTTCGGCGCGCAGCTGCCGATTCAAGAGTGGCTTGATAGCGATGACTCTTTGTTTGAAGACACCTTGCGCGAGCGGATTAACGCAGCAGTCATTGCTGCTTATAACGAAAAAGAAACACTGGTTGGCGCAGAGGGTTTACGCAGTTTTGAAAAGCAAATTATTCTGCGTGTGCTGGATGATTTGTGGAAAGAACACTTGGCAGCGATGGACCACTTGCGTCACGGTATTCACTTGCGCGGTTATGCGCAAAAGAATCCCAAGCAAGAGTACAAACGTGAATCCTTTAACTTGTTCCGCGAGCTTTTAAGTTCGATCAAGCGTGATTCGATCCGTGTGTTATCGAACGTGCAGATTCGCCGAGAAGATCCCGCGGAAGAAGAAGCGCGTTTACGTCAGCAGGCACAGGCCATGGCGCAGCGCATGCAGTTCCAGCACGATGAGGCTGCAAGTTTTGACGGTGAGCCGCAAGAGCACGCTGCCGAGGAAGCAGTAGCGCCAGTAACACCGGTGCGTAATGAAGTGAAAATTGGTCGTAACGAACCCTGCACTTGTGGTTCTGGTAAAAAATACAAACATTGCTGTGGTCGTATCAGTTAATCTTTGACGGCAATTAGAGTATAGGTTTGGCGCCGTACCAGATGTGTTCTGCGTACGGCGTTTCTTTTCGCGCGCAGCGCATTTGATTAGCGGGAGAGTTGTCATGGCGGTTGGCTTAGGTGAATTACCAGTAATGCACCCAGTTGCAGGTTTTGAGTTGGGCATTGCCAGTGCCGGCATTAAAAAGCCAGGCCGTCGCGATGTTGTCCTTATGCGTTGTGCTGAGGGTAGTACAGTGGCCGGCGTATACACACAGAATGCCTTTTGCGCAGCGCCAGTGTTGCTATGTAAGCAGCGCATGCAATCAAGCCCCCGTTACTTACTGGTCAATACCGGTAATGCTAATGCCGCCACCGGTGAGCTTGGCTTGCAGGCGGCTAACGCCGTATGCCAAGAGTTGGCAGGTTTGCTGGGCTGCCCCGTTGAGCAGGTATTACCCTTTTCCACTGGTGTGATTGGCGAGCCTTTGCCGGTGGCGAAAATTGTTGCCGCCTTGCCGGCCGCTATCAGTGATTTACGTGAAGAAAACTGGGCCTTAGCGGCTGAAGGCATTATGACCACTGATACTTTACCCAAAGGTGCCAGTGTCCAGTTTCAGCATAATGGCGTGACAGTGACTGTGACGGGCATCAGTAAAGGTGCGGGGATGATTCGTCCGAATATGGCAACCATGCTTGGTTATATTGCGACCGATGCGGCAGTCAGACAGGACATTTTGCAAAATATCTTGCATGATGCGGCGAATAAGTCTTTTAACCGCATCACCATTGATGGCGATACTTCAACCAATGATTCCTGCATTCTGGTGGCCACCGGTCAAGCAGCGCTCACACCGATTACTGAAGCACAAGGTGAGTTGTATGAAGCATTGCGTGAGGCCATTGAGCAAGTGGCGATGCAGTTGGCGCAAGCCATTGTGCGAGACGGTGAAGGCGCGACTAAGTTTGTTACTGTGCAGGTGCAAGGTGGTGCCAATCAACAAGAATGTCTTGATGTTGCCTATGCCGTTGCACATTCCCCTTTGATCAAAACAGCACTTTTTGCGTCTGATCCAAACTGGGGGCGGATTGTGGCAGCCATTGGCTATGCTGGAGTGAAAGATCTCAATACCGAACAGGTCAATGTGTATTTGAATGATGTCTGCATTGTCGCCCAAGGTGGTCGTGCTCAAGCCTATACTGAAGAGCAAGGCGCGGCAGTGATGCAACAGGCGGAGATTCTGATTCGGATTGAATTAGAGCGTGGTGGCAGTAGTGAAACCATTTGGACCACTGATCTTTCTCATGAATATGTGCGCATCAATGCTGAATACCGCTCCTAAGGGTGTTTTGCTACTGGAGTCGTAGCCATGACTAAACGTGTGCATGTGGTAGCCGCTGTGATTCGTGATGCTGCGCAGCAGATCCTACTGGCGCTGCGTCCTAGTGCTAAACACATGGGCGGTCTCTGGGAGTTTCCTGGCGGTAAGTGTGAGGCTGGGGAAAGCCCGCAACAGGCGCTTAAGCGTGAATTGCAGGAAGAGTTGGGGATTGTCATCGCCAATCCCCAACCGCTGATTCAGGTGCGCCATGACTATCCTGATCTGCATGTACTCTTAGATGTCTATGCGGTGCATGAGTTTAGCGGTACAGCGCATGGTGCTGAGGGACAGGAAGTGCGCTGGGTGGCGCCCAGTGCTTTGTCTGATTATCAGTTCCCAGCTGCCAATCGCAGCATTGTCACTGCTGCGCGTCTGCCCAAGAGGTATTTCATTACCCCAGAGCGGCTCACCTCGGAGCAGCTTTATGCAGGTGCTGAGCAAGCGCTTGCGGCGGGCTGTGAGTTGTTGCAGTTGCGTGCAGCACATTTGCCAGTAGCTGAGTACAAAAGCCTAGCGCAACGCTTACAAGCGCTGTGTGCAGGCCGCGCGCAGTTGATGTTAAAGGGTGATTTGACCTGGCAGGCAGAGTTTACTGATGCAGGTTGGCATTTAACCGCGCAACAGTTGCGTGAGTTGGCGGGGCGGCAGCGTCCGTTGGCGACTGAACGCCTACTGGCGGCGTCCTGTCATAATGCGCAAGAGCTCGCTTGGGCCACAGCTTTACAGGTCGATTTTGTTACGCTGTCGCCGATTTTAGCCACGCCAACTCACCCTGATGCCGAGCCTTTGGGTTGGCTGGCAGCGCAGAGGTTGCTGCGTCAGTTTAATGCGCCAGCCTTCCTGCTCGGTGGTTTGACTGAGCAGGATATTGAGCGTGCAGGGGCTATAGGTGGGCAGGGTGTGGCGGCTATTCGTGGTTTTTGGCCAACGACTTTATAATGGTTTTTCTGCCGCTTGCCAGTGGATTTCAGCGCAGCCTTGGTATTGTGCGATCAGCCGAGCGGCAACAAACAGCAGGTCGGATAAGCGGTTAATATAGGCAAGCATTTCGGCGCGCAGACTTTCACTGCTGTGCAATGCCTGGCAGCGTCGCTCGGCATTGCGCGCACTGCTGCGACACATATGAGCTTGCGCTATCAGACGTGATCCACCCGGTAGAATAAATTCTTTGAGCGGTCCAACTTGCACATTCCAAGCATCAATAGTCTGTTCAATGCGGGTGATTTCATCGGCCTGTAATGCTTGGTACTCAGGCATCGCAAGTTCGCCACCCATATCAAAAATACGGTGCTGGCAGGGTGCAAGTGCGCTAATGATTGCTTCGAGCTTGGGTGCGGCGCTCAGTTGATCTTGCAGCTCAGCCAATAATAAGCCTAGTGAACTGTTGAATTCATCCAGTGCGCCAATGGCTTCAATACGTGGGTGGCTTTTGTTGACGCGGCGACCATCGGCAAGGCCGGTTTTGCCGTCATCGCCGGTACGTGTATAAATTTTACTGAGACGATAGCCCATACTGATAATCTCCGTATGTAGGTCGTTAGCGAGTTGGTAAGCCCCGCATTGATAAAGCCTTTTGTAGCTGTGCATGCAGCGCATGCAGGGCCGGAGTGCGGCATTCTAGCGCGATGCTCTGCGCACAAGCAAAGCCTGTTATGTAGTTGATTTCTGTGCGGCGCTTGTTGTGCACATCTTGACGCATGGACGATGAGTTGGAGGCGGTCTTGTTAATCACTTGCCAAACCTGTTGCTGCAGGTCTTCAGCTGCAGCCGGGTGTTGTGCTGCTATGAGTAAAGCATGTAACTCTGTGCAGAGGGTGTTGATCAAGTCAGCATGAGCAATTAACGCACCATTGCTGCAGTCGTGGATTACCGTAAGCGGATTGATCAAGCAGTTAATCGCGAGTTTACGCCATAGAGTGGTCTCTATTGTTGCCGTCCATGTGCAGGGGATTTGTGCGTCACGGCAGTTATTAATCAGCCCTTCTGGCTCTGGGTGGCGCTCTAAACTACCCAACCAGATTTCGCCTTGACCGGCAAAAACACTGTGAAAAGGCTCGGTCAAATAAGCCCCTTCGGTGCTGGAGGCAACAATACAGCGTGTATTAGGAATCAGTGCTTGCACGGCTTGCTGACTGCCAAGACCGTTTTGCAATAACACCACTAGGCTGTCTTGATCGAGCCGATGAGCAACTTGGGCAATCGCCGCTGTCGCGTCGTAGGCTTTACAAGCCAGTAATAGGCGACTGATAGGCTCGTGGTGTGTTGGCAGTTGTGCGCTGATTCGATAGCTTTGTGTGTGCTGTTGATTGGCATCACTGAGGCGCACCCGCCCGATTTTCTGATAGCGTGCGAGCGCGGCTGGATTACGTAAAATTAAACGCACAGGCTGCTGTGCTGCCGCAAAACGCGCCGCCCATAAGCAACCTAAGCTACCTAGGCCTTGGATATGCCAGCGCATCAATGATTACTGTGCCGGCACAGTCAGGCGCAAAGCATCAATGCGACCACTGGCATAAGACTCAGGAAGGCGCTGTGCTGCGAGGTTGATCAGTTGCTCTGGCGTGGCTGGCAATGCTTTGGCATTTAGACCGATTAAACTGATACCGGCTTTGATATTAATAAAACCTTCACTGGTTTTAAAAGACTTCACATTTAAGCCGTCATATAAGCGTTTAAAGCTGGCTGGGTTGCACTCTTGTAAGTCATCGAGCAAGGTAATCAATGCAAAATGGTTGCCATCTAGACGTACCAGTACATCTAAGGGACGCACCAGCTGCTGTAAGCGTCTGGCGATTAAGCACAGCAGCTCTTTATGAGTTTGGCGGCCAAATTGCTTGGAGAGCGCAGTCATATTTTCAACGCCAATCAATAAGTAACATAGAGTGCCGCCGCGTGATTCAATTTGTTTGAGGTTGCTTGTCAGCATCTGCTTTAAATAACGCATGTTGCCTAAGCCCGTCAGCGAATCAACCTGGTTGCGCGACTCTAAAGAAGCAATATTGCGTGTCAGTAGTTGTTTTTCTTTGAGTAAGCGAGTCAGCGTGTTATTGAGACGGTCGGCAGCAAACACGCGGGGCAGTAATTGCTCGTTCATGGCGTTTTTGCTAATGAAATCATCAACGCCGCGATCAAAGGCTTCAGCTAAGGCGTTGTCACCTTCTTTGCCGGTCAATAAAATAATGTAAGTGTAATGATCTTTTTGCTCATCTTGCTGACGTACGCGAGCGGTCAGTTCTAAGCCATCCATTTCCGGCATCAGCCAGTCGGCCAGTAAAACGCCAGCTGAGCGCTCTTCTAATAGTTTCAGTGCTTCTGCAGCACTGTTGGCAAAACGAATGTCTCTATAACCGGCTTGGTTTAAAGTGCGACCTATCATGACACTAGAAAACTTGGCATCATCTACAACAAGAATGCTTAGAAGAGGGTTTGGCATAACTGGACCACTTTTTGGTAGAGCTGAATGGATATGCTGCAATTTAGATACCTTATAATAGTGGCACATTGGAATGGCAAGCACTCTTATGTGCGGTTGTGATAAAAGTACTTGTTAACGTCAATAAAAATGAGTTTGGAGGATAGCGATGCCATCTTTTGATGTGGTTTCTGAGTTGGATGCGCATGAGGTAAGGAATGCCGTTGATAATGCGGCGAAAGAATTGGAGCGTCGTTACGACTTGCGTGGTAAAGCCAGCTTTGAGTTTAAAGATAAAACAGTGACCTTAACGGCTGAAGCTGATTTTATGTTGGAGCAGTTAATAGAGATTCTTAAGTTGTCTCTGGCAAAACGTAAAATTGATGTGCAATGTCTTGAGTACAAAGATGCTTATGCATCGGGCAAAGTGGTAAAGCAAGAAGTCATCTTGCGTGAGGGCATTGATAAAGAGCTGGCCAAGAAAATTGTTGCTGTCGTCAAAGAGGCAAAGCTGAAAGTGCAGGCTTCTATTCAAGGCGAGCAGGTGCGTATTACGGGTAAAAAACGTGATGATTTGCAAGAGGCAATCGCTTTATTGCGCACCCAAGAACTTGGGATGCCATTGCAGTTTAATAATTTTAGGGATTAGAACCTTAACTCGCCAAAGTTACTGCTGGTATTGAGCATTAAAAAGCCCGCTTGTTAGCGGGCTTTTTATCGGTTAACGCTTAACGCAGTTTTAGTAAGCGATCTGAGCGCTCTTGCGTTTGCGCGTATAGCTCTGCGTTAGTTTCCAGCTCTTTAAGTGGGGCTGGGAAAATAGCTGTGAGTTTTTCTTTCCATGCCGCCGAAGAGCTTTGCTCAGGGAAGCAGCGCTTCAGTAAGTCCAGCATGATTGATACGGTCACTGAGGCACCCGGTGAAGCGCCCAATAAGGCGGCTAATGAACCATCAGCAGAGCTGACTAACTCTGTACCAAACTGCAATACGCCGCCTTTTTTTGCATCTTTTTTGATAATCTGCACACGCTGACCGGCGATTTCAAGTTTCCAATCTGCAGGATTGAGTTGTGGGTAGAAGCGGCGAAGGGAATCCAAGCGCTGCTCCATTGACTGCATGACTTCGCTAATGAGGTAACGGGTCAGATCCATATTGTCGCGACCGACCGCCAGCATTGGTAAAATATTGCTAAAACGCACAGACAGCGGTAAGTCGAGGAATGAACCACGTTTTAGGAACTTAGTGGTGAAGCCTGCATAAGGTCCAAACAGTAGAGATTTTTTACCATCAATCACACGTGTGTCTAAGTGTGGTACTGACATAGGTGGCGAGCCGACTGCTGCTAAACTGTAAACTTTGGCTTGGTGCTGCTCAACAACTTCAGGGTTGTCACAACGCAACCATTGGCCGCTAACAGGGAAACCGCCGTAACCTTTGCCTTCAGGTATGCCAGACATTTGCAGTAATGGCAGTGCAGCGCCGCCGGCACCTAAGAACACAAAGCGTGAGGTCACCTCGCGGCGTTGGCCAGTTGCGAGGTTTTTGATGCTAACTTGCCAACCTGCAGCGACACGTTTTAGCCCCACAACTTTGTTTTTGTAGTGCAGCGTGCAGTTGTCTTGTTGGCTTAAGTAGCTCAGTAACTGACGTGTTAATGCGCCAAAATTGACGTCGGTACCATTCGCTACATAAGTGGCAGCCATGGGCTCATCATCTTTGCGTTCAGCCATCATCAGAGGTAACCACTGAGCCATTACACTTTTATCAGTGGTGAACTGCATGTCTTTAAAAGCGTGATGTTGGCGCATGATCTCTGCACGTTTTTTAAGAAACGCAATGTTGTCTTCGCCTTGCACAAAACTGAGATGGGGCACTGGGTGAATAAAAGTATCTGGATCACCGAAGGTGCCAGTTTCCAGCAGATGAGCCCAGAATTGCTTGGACTCTTCAAACATGGCATTGATATTAATTGCTTTTTTAATATCAATGGAGCCGTCTGCAGCAGCTGGAGTGTAGTTGAGTTCGCACAAACCAGCATGGCCGGTACCTGCGTTGTTCCATGGGTTAGAGCTTTCCATGGCTCCATCTTCCATTTGCTCAACAAGTTCTAAGCGAAGGCTTGGATCGAGCTCTTTGAGCATTACGCCTAAAGTGGAGCTCATGATACCGGCACCCACTAGTAAAACATCCAGTTGTGCTTGATTATCTTGCGCCATCAGTGTTTCTCCAAAATCCAGCTATTGGGCTGTACAGAGGAAACTGTAATCAGCCTCGTTAAGGGTAGGTTATTGCGAAAAGTCAATTCTTTAACCGCTGCAAGAAGGAGGGCTGTTGGTGCATGGAACTGTAAACGCCAAACTATTCATTGCTTGCCACACTCTTGTGAAGTTGTGAAACAGTTGTCCCGTCATCTTTTGGAGTAACGGATCTTTAAAGTGTTTTTACCGCAGGCGCTCAACAAAGCTTTGCGTGAGTGATGCACGGAATCAAAGTGCAGGACTATTTCGTTCAGCGTGTGTTTGAGTGCCGTAAATAGGACATTGCTAGCCTTGATTTAGAGCAAATCAACCGTCAAAGACGGTGTGGCAGCCTAAATACGCGGATGTCGTACATAGTTGGGAGGTAATTATAACGATGAAATCAGAAAAAACGATCATCAATACTAACTTTCTTTAGTCGAAAGGCTTCGTGTATAGGTATTTGGCAATAAACAGTCGGGTTAACTTAGGGAATTTGGCCTATGACCCTTTATACTGTGCAAGCTTGCAGAGCTTGGTTAAACTCAGAAAAATTCTCATCAATTTCAAAGGATCTAAAGTATGTTGCGTTATTTTTTTGCAGGTGCCGCCATTATTGCTAGCCTGAGTCTGGTGGGCTGCGGTTTAAGTCCGCAATATTTGACCCCAGAGCCACGTTTTGGCGGTCAGTTGGTTGCTGTTGGGCAAGGTCAGCCCGTCGTTGTGCGTGTTTCTGATGCGCGTACGACTCCCGTAATTGGTACGCGAGGCGGCCTGTATGCGCAGACCAGCGCCATTACGGTTGAGCCAAAAGCTTTTTTGCCACGCTTACAAGCTGAAACGGATGCCGCCGTTCGTATGCTCGGTTTTACGCCAATGCAGCAGGGCGCAGGAGAAGCTCAGCTTAATTTAAAACTGGTCGAGCTGAGTTACAAAGCCGCCGAGGGCAATGGTGTCATTAAAGAGGCACAACTGAGTGCTGTGTATACATTAGAAGTACAAAACGGCACGCGTCGCTATAATGGGCGTTATGCGGCAAACCTTACCCAGGGTTATGCAAAAGCGCCTAATGAACGCACCAATACGCAACTGGTGAGTAAAGTTTTAAGCGAAGGTTTACAGCGGGTATTTAATGATCCAGCGATTGGTCAGTTGCTGGCTCAGTAAAGACTGATGTCAGGTTGCTGTGAGGCTTGGAAATGATTAAGTATGGCCAGAGTATGTTGCTGCTGAGGGTGTTATTTTGATAGAAACGCTGCCGCCTGCCATTTTTTTGATGGGGCCTACTGCATCAGGTAAAACGGATCTTGCCTTGCAACTGGCAGACGAGTTGCCCTGTGAAATTATCAGTGTTGATTCGGCATTGATTTATCAAGGCATGGATATAGGCAGC
>RRZT010528035.1_pt1 | contig 13456 bp, 10 predicted proteins | sample 2165551 | NCBI WGS metagenome assembly RRZT01 (sample SAMN10456910, study PRJNA506462) | wastewater metagenome | biome: wastewater; feature: sludge; material: wastewater sludge; isolation source: wastewater sludge with Escherichia coli K12::gfp cells carrying plasmid... | place: USA: Moscow, Idaho... | reverse complement strand
CGACAGACTTGCGCACAGTGCCACAGATCGTCCATCTTCACCCGCTTGGCATTCCAGGCCTCGCGCAGCGCTTCAAGCGCAACGTCCAGGCCTATCTTGTTGCGGTACTTGAAGCAGTCGGCCACCGTCTTGGCTACGCTCGTGACCTGCACCGTGACGCCGTCGACCAGGTGCGCTTCCACCCCTGCAGTCAGCGCATCACCGCTAAAACGCACGATACGCAGCGGCGGATAGTCCATCTTGGGGGCTCGTGCCTTGTTGGCAATCGCCACCCACACCTCGAACGGCGACTGCGTGGTCAGACCATGAAACTGCAGCGCCGAGAGCAGGCACACCAGCACGTTCGGGTGTTTGCTGACCACCTCGGCCAGGGTGGCGTGCTCGGACGCCGGTCGATCCGGTAGCGCATAAAGGCCACGGCACAGCCGGGTCAGCTTGCCCTGGCGCACCAACGTACTCAGCGCCATACGAGAAAAGCCACACGCCTCCACGTCACGCGGGCGCAGCAGCCCTTGGCGGCGAGCCATGTCGAGGATGGGAGTATGAGCGTTTTCCATGGGCGCATTATTTCATACCGTCGGTACTTGTCAATTTATACCGACAATTTGAATTTACCAAGGCAGTCACTCACCCAACAACACACCCATAAGCACAACGGTAATCTCCACGGCCAGAAGCGGCCTATCGAAGATGCTGCCAGAAAGCCGCATATAAATGAGCGCATTGCCGATGAACAGCTCTAACGAATCGGGCCAGGGGACGGTCAGCCAGCTTCGCTGCCTGCCCTCACCTGACCTCGGTCGTTCTTAAGCGTCCGCTTTTCCAAGGCCCACCCAGCAGCAAAGGGGCGGAAGGCAACCATTGGCCATCTTCAAAGTCGGAAGTCCCTAACTTTTAGCGGCTGTCAGCTAATCCACCCTTGCGCCGCGCCAGCACGGTATAGACCACCGGCACCACGAACAGGGTGAGGAAGGTGCCGAGCAGCAGGCCGCCGACGATGACCCAGCCGATCTGCTGGCGGGATTCGGCGCCGGCGCCGGTGGCGAGGGCCAGGGGGATGGCGCCGAGGACCATGGCGCCGGTCGTCATCAGGATGGGGCGCAGGCGCAGTTCGGCGGCTTCAATGACGGCCGCCTTGATGTCGCGCCCCTGCTCCTGCAGCTGATTGGCAAATTCGACGATGAGGATGCCGTGTTTGGTAATCAGCCCCACCAGGGTGACCAGGCCGATCTGGCTATAGACGTTGAGCGTGCCGTGGGTTGCCCACAGGGCGAGCAGTGCACCGGCCATGGACAGGGGGACGGTGAGCATGATGATGAAGGGATCGCGGAAACTCTCGAATTGCGCGGCCAGCACCAGATAGATGAAGGCCAGCGCAAGCACGAAAGTGATCGCCAGGGATGAGGACGACTGGCGGAATTCGCGCGACTGGCCGTTGTAATCGATGCTGTAACCCGGCTTGAGCACGCCGGCCGCGGCGCTTTCCATGGCGGCCAGCGCCTCTCCCATGGTGTAGCCCGGCGCCAGGTTGGCGGTGATGCTGACGGCGCGGCGCTGGCCAAAGTGATTGAGCTCGCGCGGCGCCACCGTTTCCTGCACTTCGAGCAGGTTGTTCAGCGGAATCATGGCGTCGTTGGCGCCGCGCACGTAGATGTCACTGATCTGCGCCGGATTGCTGCGCTCGGCATCGGCCACCTGCACGATCACGTCGTACTGCTCGCCATCGCGCTTGAAGCGGGTGACCTGGCGCCCACCGAGGGCGCTTTCCAACGTGCGTCCGATGTTCTCCACCGGCACGCCGAGATCGGCGGCTTTGTCGCGGCGCACCTGCACTGACAACTCGGGCTTGTTCAGTTTCAGATCGGTATCGAGATTGGTCAGGCCGGGGTTGCTGGCCAGCGCATCAAGCAACTGCTGGGTCACTTCCTGCAGCTCTTCGTACGAGGCCGAGGTCGCAATGATGAAATTGATCGGCCGCTCACGCGGACTTTGCCCCAGAGAGGGCGGCGTGACGGGAAATGCGCGCACGCCGGGAATGGCGGCAAATTGCGGTAACAATTCCTTGGCGATGGCCTGTGAATTACGGTCGCGCTGGCTCCAGTCGGTCAGACCGACGAAGGATGTGCCCTGACTTACCACCGGGTTGCCCGCAACCACAAAATAGCGCTCGATATCCGCCGTGCGGCTGTAAATCTCTTCCAGCTGGCGGGCGTATTTTTCGGTGTAGTCGAGCGTGGCGCCTTCCGGGCCATTGAACACGCCGACGATGGTGCCGCGATCCTCCACCGGGGCCAGCTCCGATTTCAGTGTCTGCAGCAGAACCGCGCACAGCGCGGCAACCAGGGCGAAGCCGACGAATACCAGCCAGCGGTGCGCCAGCGTGGCAGTCAGTACACGCCGGTAGCCGGCATTCAGCCAGTTGAGGAAATTCTCGATGAGCATGAACCCGCGCGAGTGCTTTTCTTCGTGGCGCAGCAGAACCGAGCACATCATCGGCGACAGGGTCAGCGCCACGAAACCGGATACCAGCACGGCGCCGGCCAGGGTCAGGGCAAATTCGATGAACAGCTTGCCGATACGGCCGGTCATGAAGGCCACCGGGGCATACACGGCAGCCAGGGTGAGCGTCATCGCCACCACGGCAAAACCGATTTCCTGCGCGCCCTTGAATGCCGCTTCACGCCGCGGCATGCCTTCCTCGATGTGGCGGTAGATGTTTTCCAGAACCACGATTGCGTCATCCACCACCAGACCGATGGCCAGCACGAGAGCCAGCAGGGTCAGGGTATTGATGGAGAAACCGAACATGAACATCAGCGCGAAGGCGCCGATCAGCGACACCGGTATGGTCACCAGCGGAATGAGGGTGGCGCGCAGATTGCGCAGGAAGAAGAAAATGATCGCCAGCACCAGCAGGATGGCTTCGCCGATGGTGGTGAACACGGACTTGATCGAACGGTCGATGAAGATCGAGGAGTCGTAGGAAATATTCACGCTCATGCCCGGCGGCAATTCGGCGCTGATGCTCGGCAATTCGGCGTACATGGCCTGCGACAGTTCAAGCGGATTGGCCGTCGCCTGTTTGATGATCCCCAGCGAAACCGCCGGCCGCCCCTTGAAACGCACCGAACTGCGCTCGCTGGCGGCACCGATTTCCACCTTCGCTACATCGCCGATGCGCACCGGATAGCCGTTGACAGTACGCACCACGACGGCGGCAAACTCTTCCGGAGTGCGCAAATCAGTCGTCGCCACCACGGAAAATTCACGCGCCGTACTTTCGATGCGCCCGGCGGGCACTTCCACGTTCTGCCGGCGCAATGCCTCCTCGACATCCGCCGGCGTCAGGCGATAAGCCGCCAGACGCTGCTTGTCGAGCCAGATGCGCATGGCGAATTTGCGTTCGCCGAACACCCGCACGTCCGCCGCGCCGGGCAGTGTCTGCAGGCGGGGTTTGACGAAACGGTTGGCGACATCGGTGACTTCGAGCGGCGAATGGCGGTCGGACGAAAACGCCATCCAGATGATGGGGTTGGCATCCGCTTCCACTTTGGCGATGACTGGCTCATCGACCTCGTCCGGCAACTTGTTACGCACCCGCGACACCCGGTCGCGCACGTCGGAAGCGGCCGAATCCGGCTCCCGCTCCAGCTTAAAACGCACTGAAATCTGGCTGCGCTCGGCGCGCGAAATGGAGGTCAGCACCTCAACGCCTTCGATCCCGGCCAGCGAATCTTCCAGCGGCTTGGTGACCTGGCTCTCGATGATGTCAGCCGAGGCGCCGCGGTAGTCGGTGGTCACCGTCACCACCGGTTCGTCGATCTTGGGATACTCGCGCACCGACAGCCGCTCGTAAGACACCAGCCCGAGCAGCATGACAACCAGCGAGAGAACCGTGGCGAATACCGGCCGCTCGATGCAGATGGCGGAAATTTTCATGGCTGCGCGCTGACCGGCTGCACCGGCGTCCCGGGGCGCAACTTGAGCTGACCAGCAGTCACCACGACATCGCCGGCCTGCACGCCAGAAACGATTTCCACCTGGCCGTTGCGGCGCACGCCGAGACGGACATCCACCTTCTCCGCCTTGCCGTCGACCACCCGGAACAGGCTCGGCGGATTGCCCGCTTCGATGGCGGCCTCCGGAATCATCAGCACCCCGGAACGCTGGCCGAAATTCAGGCGCACCCGCACGAACATGCCCGGGCGCAACTTGCCGGCACGGTTATCGAGCCGTGCCCGCACGGCAATGGAGCGCCCGTCGGGATCGATCTGCGGATTGATGGCATCAACCTGCGCCACGAAGCTTTCGTCAGGCAAGGCATCGCTGAACAAGGTCAGCCCCTGGCCGACACGCAGCCGGCTCACCTCGGTTTCCGCCAGCCGGAAATCGACACGCAGGCTGCGGATGTCTTCCAGATTGATCAGCGCTTCGCCTTCCTTGATGTAACTGCCCAGACTCACATCGCGCAGACCGACCACACCGTCAAACGGCGCCTTCAATTGCAGTTTGCTCAGGCGTGCCTGCGCCAGCTGCACCGCCGCTTCCTGCACCTTCAGCGCCGCAGCGGAGGCATCGAGCGCCTGCGGACTGATGAATTTCTTCACCAGCAGCTCCTGATTGCGCTGATGCGTACTGCGTGCCAGCGCCAGACTGGCCTGCGCCTGCGCCAGTTCGGCCGCAGGAATGGCAGCATCCAGACCGATCAGCAATTCGCCACGGCGCACCAAGGCGCCATCGCGAAACCCGATGCGCACAACCTTGCCGCTCACTTCCGGGCGCAGGATGACCGATTCATTGGCTTTCAAGCTACCAATGGCATTGGTGTCCTCATTGACATCGAGGGCTGTGACTACGGCTGTCTCTACCGCGACGGCGGCCGGGGCTGCGGCGCCATTTGCTACGGGTGCCTTGCCCGGCGCCTGGAACACGCTCCAGGCCACATAGCTGAGCACGACCAGACCGGCAAGCGCCAGGGCAATGAGGGCGGGGCGACGGGACACATTCATCGGACACTGCTTTCTTCACTCAGACGCCGGTTCTCCCCGTGCGGAAACACCGGCAAATTCGTCTCCAGCAGGCCGGCTGCCGTTGCTGGCAGGGCATCGAGATCCCCGAGATCAATTGCGTCATCTGGCGCAAACGCGGCATGGCAACTGGCAGTTTTTTCTTCCGGTGCCGCCGCCTGCCAGCGCGCCTGGAAATCGGCGGCCAGCGCCACCACCTGCACCTGGCTGATGCCGGCCCGCAACATGCCCAGATAATCCGCAGCGCCCTTCGAGAGATCGACAATACGGTGCTGCTGCCGCCGGCTCATGCGGTCATTGACGCGGACGACCGCGCACTGTCCGTTTTCCGGACGACGCACCGCCAGCCAGGTACCCAACGGAAAATGGTTGCTGGCAGCGGAGAATTTCTTCTTGTCGAAACGCTCGCCGGAGGCCGTGCGCCGGCCATGAAACTTGCCGCCATAAAAACTGGCCAGACCTTCGCGTACAGCCTCCACACCCTGCGCCAGGGTGATGTCTGCCGCTGCTGGGGAAGTCAGCAGCAGCGCCGATGCCAGCCCGCAGACCAGCATCCGGAACCGGGCCTGATACGGCGCGGCTTCAGCGAACCTGTGTCTGCGCTTCGTCACCCTGACGGGCCCGAATCTGACCGAGGCGATACACCGTCTCGCCCTGTGCCTGCAATTCCGCCATCGCCCGCTCGGCATCCGCCGCTGCGACCACCAGCACCAGGCCGATACCGCAGTTGAAGGTGCGGTGCATTTCCTTTTCGTCGACGTTGCCTTCGGCTTGCAGCCACTGGAACAGCTTGGGACGCGGCCAGCTCTTGCCGTCAATGTCGGCCACGGTGTTTTCCGGCAGAACGCGGGGAATGTTCTCCAGCAGACCACCGCCGGTAATGTGCGCCATGCCCTTGATCGCCACCTTGGCCAGCGTCGCCAGCACCGGTTTGACGTAGATGCGGGTCGGCGCCATGACCACGTCGGCCAGGGTTTTGTCGCCGTCGAACGGGGCATTCATGTCCGGCTGGGCACGTTCGATGATTTTGCGCACCAGCGAATAACCGTTGGAATGCGCACCCGACGAGGCCAGGCCAAGCACCACGTCACCCGCGGCAATGGTCTTCTTGCCATCGAGCGCCTGCGATTTTTCCACTACGCCCACGGCGAAACCGGCCAGATCGTATTCACCCGGCGGATACATGCCCGGCATTTCCGCCGTCTCGCCGCCAATCAAGGCACAGCCGGCAAGCTCACACCCCTTGGCGATGCCGCCCACCACTGCGGCCGCCGTATCGACATCAAGCTCGCCGCAGGCGAAGTAGTCCAGGAAAAACAGCGATTCAGCACCCAGCACCAGAATGTCATTGACACTCATCGCCACCAGATCCTGCCCCACCGTGTCATGCCGGTTGAGGTCGAAGGCCAGTTTCAGCTTGGTTCCCACCCCGTCGGTACCGGACACCAGCACCGGCTCCTTGTAGCGCTTGGGCACCTCGAACAGGGCGCCGAAACCGCCGATCCCACCCAGCACGCCATCGCGCAGGGTTTTCTTCGCCAACGGCTTGATCCGGTCCACCAGCGCATCGCCGGCATCGATATCAACACCCGCGTCGCGGTAGGAAAGAGAGCTTTTCTGGTTCATGGCACTATGCAGGAAGGCGGAAAAGGCGCGATTTTACCTGAAACCACACGACCTCAGGAAAACAGACGAAAGCACGCCGATGGAGAGGCTTCTTGCTACAATGCGCAACCCTGCTGCGGCAGGGGTTTTCTTTTCCCCGAGCACCGACATCATGCAAAACGCTGACCCTGCCGAACTGGAAAAATTTGGTGAACTCGCCCATCGCTGGTGGGACCCGAATAGTGAATTCAAACCCCTGCACGACATCAATCCGTTGCGTCTGGACTGGATCGAGCGCTCGGTCGGCAGCCTGAAAGACAAGCGCGTGCTTGATGTTGGCTGCGGCGGCGGCCTGCTCTCGGAAGGCATGGCCGCGCGCGGCGCGGAAGTGACCGGCATCGATCTGTCGGACAAGCCGCTGGGCGTGGCCCGGCTGCACCTGCTGGAAAGCGGCCAGGAAGTCACTTACCGCAAGATTTCTGCGGAAGAACTGGCGGCGGAAATGCCGGACAGCTTCGATCTGGTGACCTGCATGGAAATGCTGGAACACGTACCGAACCCTTCGAGCACCATCACCGCCTGCGCCCGCCTGGCCAAACCTGGCGCCCCGGTATTCTTTTCCACCCTCAACCGCAACCCGAAAGCCTACCTGCTGGCGGTGATCGGCGCCGAGTACATTCTCAAGATGCTGCCCAAAGGCACGCATGATTACGCCAAGTTCATCAAGCCCTCGGAACTGGCGCGCTGGGCCAAGCTGGGCCAGCTCGATCCGGTCGAACTGATCGGCATGAGCTATAACCCACTCAGCCGCAGCTATTCCCTGGGCAAGGACGTCAGCGTCAATTACCTGATGCGCGCCGTACGCCAGGCGTACTGATCAGTCACCGCCCGGCGGCGCGTTCGCGGCGGCGGTAACTGAAGATGGCCGGCGCCACCAGCAGCACTAACAGCCCGCAGGCAACGAACAGGGGCCAGCGCACCGGCCGGTTCCACTCGGCGCGCGCCTGCGCCCGTGCGGCACCGTCCACACGCTGATATTTCAGTCCGTTGTTACCCATTTCGTTGGGTTTGCGGTTCTTCAGCCAGGCGTGCACCAGGGTGTAGCTCTTGGGATGGAAGCCGAATACCCAAGGCGCATCGCGGTGCAGAATACCCAGCATGTCGCGGATCAGGCTCAGGCGCTCGGGCGTGTTGTCCATGTTCTTCATTTGCAGGAACAAGCGGTCAAAGGCGGGATTGGCATAATTGGACGAATTTTCGCCCCCATGTACCCGCCCTTCCGGCCCGTACAGCAGGAACATGAAGTTTTCCGGATCGGGATAATCGGCGTTCCAGCCCAGGTAGTACAGTTGCACGGCCCCCTTGCGCAACTTGTCCTGGAAGCGGTTGAAATCGGTTGAACGCACCACCAGCTGCACATCGATCTTGGCAAACTGGCGGGTCAGCCAGTCCAGCCGCGATTTGTCCCCCATGCCGCCACCAGTGGTGTCGAGATTGAGCACCAGCGGCTCACCGGTCTGTGCATGACGACCATTCGGGTAACCTGCTTCGGCCAGCAGACGCCGCGCCTCCTGCACCGATTTGCGCTGCGGCCGGCCATCCACCCAGTCGTACACTTGGGGGTCCAGACCAGCAGGGCCGGCATCATAGCCAAAGATTCCCGGCGGCAATGGACTTTGCGCCGGAATGCCCCGCCCGTTCATGAAAATGGAAATGAACTCTTCCTGATCGATGGCAATCGACACCGCCTGGCGCAACTTGGCAGCCGCATCGTTCAGACCACCCACCACCGGATCCTGCATGTTGAATCCCATGTAGAAAGTGGACGGACGCACCGAAGTCAGCAAGCGGATACCACGGGCCTGCATCTCATCGGACAAGCCCACATCGCCACCGACGTTGATACGCACCGCCTGATCGAAGCTGTCGGAAGAAATCCCGGAGGCGTCGTAATAGCCTTGCAGGAATTTGTTCCAGTAGGGAATGGCTTCCTTTTCCCGGGTAAACACAGCACGCTCGATGAACGGCAGGGGCTTGCCGCAATCGACGAGCAGTCCGGCAGCGGCATCCTCCGCCTCGCCCTCGCAGGGATAGCGCTCACCATGGAAATTGGGATTCCTGAGCAGCACCATGCGCCGGTTCGGGTCATTTTCTGCCAGCATGTACGGGCCGCTGCCGACCGGCCACCAATCCAGGGTCAGGTTCTTTTCACGCATGCCCGGCTGGGCATAAAAGCGGTCCACTTCGCGCGGCACCGGTACGAAGAAATGCATCGCCAGCCAGTAGGCAAATTGCGGATATTTGCCATGAATACGGATGCGCCAGGTCCGCTCATCAAGCACTTCGACACCGCTCAACGCGAATTGATCGAGATCGAGCCAGGCATCGTCCGGCATGTCCTTGACGGCGCTGCGCAAGTTGTCACCTAGTGCCTTCAAGCCCACGATCCGGGCCGCCATCATGCCGTAAATGGGCGAATGCAGGCGGGGACTGGCCAGACGCTTGATCTGGTAAACATAGTCAGCGGCACGCACCGGCCGGCTGTCCTGCTGCGGAAAATCACTGATCACCTGGCGGCCCAGCGCCGTTTCCGCCCCCAGATACAACGGTGCCCCTGACGCATCAAGGGCGAAGGCAGGATGCGGCTGGTAACGGATGCCGGGACGCAGCTGCAGTTCATAGACACTTTCAGCGATGCTGTCGGCTGCTGCATCGGCGGGCAGTTCGCGACCGTCCGCTGCGTAATAGCGGGGCTGCGGCAATTCGGTCACCGCCGCCGGCACCAGTTGGTAGGGGCGCTTCAGATAATGGTACTGCAGGGGCGGCTCGTAAATCTGGGCGGTAAACACCGCTTCGTCTTCGGTATAAGACTGGGCCGGATCGAGATGCTTGGGCCGATCGGTAAAGGCTGCGTAAAGCGTATTGGCATCGAGCGCATCCGGCGCATACGGCGTATTCCATGCGTCACCGCAGGCGGTGAGCAAAAGAAGCGTCAGTGCAGTAAGCAGTTTTCCCATGCCGGCGAGTGTAACAAAGGCTTGACCGGGGCGGCGGCCACCGAACACAATGAATCCGCCCCCAATGCAGGTTTTGCCCCGACGAGAAAGGAATCGCCATGCTCGACACCCAGATCGCGAATTTCACCCTCCCCACCACCAGCGGCCAGACGTTCGATCTCGCCAGCCAACGCGGCAAACATGTGGTGATTTATTTCTACCCCAAGGACAGCACCCCCGGCTGCACCACCGAAGGCCGGGATTTCAGCGCCCTGTTCCCGGAGTTCACTGCGGCAGGTGCCGTCATTCTCGGCATCTCGCGCGACAGCCTGCGGGCGCATGAAAATTTCAAATGCAAGCAGGAATTTCCGTTTGAACTCGGCTCGGATGCCGATGAGAAAGTCTGTCAGCAATTCGGCGTGATCAAGGAAAAGATGATGTACGGCAAGCTCTGCCGTGGCATCGAGCGCAGCACCTTCGTCATCGACAAGGCAGGCAAGCTGCGTCGCGAATGGCGGGCGGTCAAGGTTGCCGGCCACGCCCAGGAAGTGCTCGATTTCGTCAACACGCTCTAATCACTCAGAGGAGTCGCATCATGGCGCGAACGACCAAAAAAGCAGCCGCCGGCAAGGGCGCAACACGCAAGCTGTTCGTCCTCGACACCAACGTGCTCATGCACGACCCGAGCAGCCTGTTCCGCTTCGAGGAACATGACATTTTCCTGCCGATGATGACGCTGGAAGAGCTGGACAACCATAAAAAAGGCGCCTCGGAAATTGCCCGCAATGCGCGCCAGGCCTCGCGCATGCTGGATGAGCTGCTAGCCGGTGATGATTCATCGATCGACAACGGCATCGAACTGACCGCACCTTCCGGCAAGCTCGCCACGGGCCGCCTGTTCCTGCAGACCCAGGCCATCGGCAATGAATTGCCGACCGCCCTGCCAGCCTCGAAGGTCGACAATCACATCCTCTCGGTGGTCATTCACCTGCAGAAGCAATTTGCCCAGCGCCCGGTGATTCTGGTGTCGAAAGACATCAACATGCGCATCAAGGCACGCGCACTCGATCTGCTGGCAGAAGACTACTTCAACGACAAGGTCCTGGAAGACACGGACATCCTGTATTCCGGTAGCCTGGCCCTGCCGGACAATTTCTGGGACAAACACGGCAAGGGCATGGAATCCTGGAAACAGGAAGGCAGAACCTATTACAAGCTGAGTGGGCCGATGTGTCCGCAGTTTCTCATCAACCAGTTCGTCTGGATGGAAAAGGACGGCCTCTACGCCCAGGTGATTGAAGCAGCTGGCAAGAAGGCAACGCTGGAAACCCTGGTCGATTACACCCATCCGAAAAATGCGGTGTGGGGCATCACGGCGCGCAATCGCGAGCAGAATTTTGCCCTCAACCTGCTGATGAATCCGGAAATCGATTTCGTGACCCTGCTCGGTCAGGCCGGCACCGGCAAGACCTTGCTGACGCTGGCGGCTGGTCTGGCGCAGACGCTCGAAAAGAAAACCTTTTCCGAAATCATCATGACCCGCGCCACGGTCCCGGTGGGCGACGACATTGGCTTCCTGCCCGGCAGTGAAGAGGAAAAAATGGCGCCCTGGATGGGCGCCCTGGAAGACAACCTGGAAGTCCTGGCACATACGGATGACAACAGCCCCTACGGTGGCGACTGGGGCAAGGCGGCAACCAACGACATCCTGCGCGCCAAGATCAAGATCAAATCGCTCAATTTCATGCGCGGGCGTACTTTCATCAAGAAGTTCCTGATCATTGACGAAGCGCAGAACCTGACGCCGAAGCAGATGAAGACCCTGATTACCCGTGCCGGCCCGGGAACCAAGGTGATCTGTCTGGGTAACATCGCGCAGATCGACACCCCCTACCTGACCGAAGGCAGTTCCGGCCTGACTTACGTGGTGGACCGCTTCAAGGGCTGGCCACATTCGGGTCACATCACGTTACAAAGAGGCGAGCGTTCGCGTCTGGCTGACCACGCAGCCGACGTGCTATAGTCAGCCCCAATTTCAGGCCATGGTCATGTGATTTTCATATGCCATGGCCCTTTCGATTGGATCCCGTCAGCGCCCATTTTTTAGCGCCAACACGCACGCTGGAGTCATGTTTTGAAGCGTCGAGATTTCCTGGCTGCGGCCGCCGCCCTCCTCAGTCTGGAGGCCATCGCCGCGCCGCAGAAAAAGAACCAGAAAGCACCGGCACGATCGGCCAAGAAATCCAGCAGCAAACCCGCTGCATCAAGGAAGAAAAAAACTGCTGCAACCCGAAGCAGGAAAGCCCCGGCTCGTCCCATCGCTCCGCCGCCTTCGGCAGAAAATTCCGTCATCGACAATCCACCTGCCGGCACCTCTGCCACCCGCCTGCCCCCCGTACGGGCAGCAGAAGTCCCGCAGCAATGGAAACAGTTCGAGATCGTCACCACCCTGAAGCTGAAAGCCAGCACGCCCTGCCGTTTCTGGCTACCTCTGCCCCTGGATCAGGATGGCCTCTATCAGCGTCTGAACAGCCATCAATGGCAGAGCAATTCGCCCAAGCTCACTCTTTCCCGATTACCCGACGGTCAGCTTGAGGTTCTGTACGCCGAGTGGCGCGGCGGCGAAGAAGCCCAACTGCAACTGGTGACCCAGATCAGCACGGCTGACCGCCAGTTCGACATCACCCGGCGCTCCATGGCACCCGAGCGCGAAGACATTCTGCGGCGGGCCTTGCAGGCAAGCGAAAACATTCCCAATGAGGGCCCGATTCGCCAATTGGGTGAACGCATCATCGGCCGCATCAAGGACCCAGTCGCGCAAGCCAAAGCAATCTATGACTGGATTACCGAAAACTGCCTGTACAACAGCACGCTGGCCGGCTGTGGCAGCGGCAACGTCAACCAGCAACTGAGCAGCGGCATTTACGGTGGGCGTTCAGCCGACATCAACGGGCTGTTCGTTGCCTTGTGCCGCAGCATGGGCATACCAGCCCGTACCGTTCCCGGTCTGCGCATCGGGCCCTCGAAACTGCTGCACAGTCTGGGTATCAACAACGGCGATGCCACACACGCCCAGCACGTCCGTGCCGAATTCTATGTTCCCGGTTATGCCTGGATTCCCACCGACCCCAGCGACGTCTGCCGTGCCATTGCCCGCGAATCGATGGGGCCGCACGATAGCCGCCTGGATGCCCTCAAGCGCGTCCTGTTCGGTGTCTGGGAGATGAACTGGATCGCCTTGAACAACGGCAACGATCTTCTGTTACCCGGCGACAACGCGCGCCAGGCATTTTTTGCGCACCCGAAAGTGCTGCTTGATCAGCAAGCGCTGGATAGCCTCAACCCCCTGTTGACGCCGTACACCATCAGCACCCGCAGCCTCTGAGGCCAGTTCTGGTTCTGTGTGCTGCCAGCGTCCACTGCTGGTAGCAGCGCAGCAATCAGTCGCGAGCTTCCCGGTATCCGCCGCCCGCCAGGTTCTCGAAACGGGTGTATTCACCAAGGAAGGCCATGCGTACGGTACCGGTCGGGCCATTACGCTGCTTGCCGATGATGACTTCGGCAATTCCCTTGTCGGGCGTGTCTTCCTTGTAATACTCGTCACGGTACATCATCAGGATCACGTCAGCATCCTGTTCGATGGCGCCTGATTCGCGCAGGTCGGACATGACCGGACGCTTGTTCGGCCGTTGTTCCAGCGAACGGTTGAGCTGCGAAAGGGCAATCACCGGCACGCTCAACTCCTTGGCCAGACCTTTCAACGAACGCGAAATTTCGGAAATTTCGGTCGCCCGGTTTTCGCCACCGCCACTGGCGCTGGACATCAGT
>RRZT010361936.1_pt1 | contig 13456 bp, 7 predicted proteins | sample 2165551 | NCBI WGS metagenome assembly RRZT01 (sample SAMN10456910, study PRJNA506462) | wastewater metagenome | biome: wastewater; feature: sludge; material: wastewater sludge; isolation source: wastewater sludge with Escherichia coli K12::gfp cells carrying plasmid... | place: USA: Moscow, Idaho ... | reverse complement strand
GTTTTGTTTTGAGATTGATATATCGATTGCCCCGTTTTCGACTTTGTTTTTTACAATCGCATCTTTTGCGTTTAGCAATATATTCAAAATCACCTGCATAAATTAATGCGGGTTTCCTATGCTCTCCAGTTCTTCTGCGTTATTTATGGATACCGATATCTCTTTTGCCTCAAGCGATGCAGATAGTAGCGACAAGGCCTCTTTGACTTTTGATATTATTCCGAAAGCTGTTTTGTCGGTATCGGGGGCAAAAAAACTTCTGAATTTTTCCAGACTTTTCGATAAATCGTTAATCAGCGATACCGCCTTTTGGGTGTTTGATTTGACGTATTTCTCATCCATCTCCCCCTCGGTGTAGGCTATTGGGAAATCCTGAAGTATGATGCTGACGGCATTTAGCGGTTGCCTCCAGTAGTGTGCTATATTTGAGATCAGTTCGCCCATTGCGGCTAGCCTGCTCTGTTTTAGCAGTAGATATTGCCTCTCCTCACTTTTTGCCACTTCGGCAGATACTCTAGCCTCCAGCCCTTTGTTTAGTTCCTCCAACTCACTGTTTTTTTGTCGTAAACTTGTTTTGTATCCACCTAAAATAGAGTTAAAAGATGCCGTAACGACTGCCAGAAAGATCGCCGTCACTATGGAGACAACGACAAAGATAGTTATTGTGGAGATGAGTTTGTGCTTATGATTCTCCCGTATCTCTTCGGTGCGTTTTTTCTCTTCAGTGATTATATCGTCGATATACGTTCCGGTTGCTATAATCCAGCCCCACTCTTTGTACTCTTCTGCGTATGCTATTTTCGGGGTATCTCTTCCGGTGCTAGGCTTTATCCACTCATACCTATAAAACCCGCCACCCTTTTTTGCCTGCTCTGTTTGTATCGATACAATCTCTTTGGTTTTTTGCTCTAAAGGGTCTTTTGCCTCGTAGATATTGAATCCGGCAAGCCTCCCGACACTAGGAACGGATATGATCTTCCCGTCATTTTGGTAGATAGATGTGTAACCGTCGCTTGCAAACCGCATATTGAGGATATGATCTGCTGCTTTTTGTTTTAGCCTGTTTTCCACGGCTTCCATATACTCGCCTGAGCCAACCATCCAGTCTAGCGGAGCAAAGTATTTTACATATGAAATTTTTTGCTCTACCTTGCCGGATACCGGATTTTTCCATTTATACTCTACAAAACACCCGTTTGGATTTGCCGCCACCTGTTTTTTGAGTTCTAGTAGCGGTGTTTTGCCGTTTTCATCCTTGTATTCGTATGCACTTTTCCCCTCTCTGCCTCGATCCCTCGGGAGTATCTCCCATACTCCGTCATTCATCCTAATTATAAACACATACCCTCGGCCGCCGAAAAAATCAAGTCCGTCGATACTTTGCTTTAACTTTTTACTATCTTTTCCGTATATTGCATAGCCCGATTCGACAATTTTATACACATTGTTTGTTTGCTCTTCTATCCGCTCTTTGGTCTCGCTAATGGTATTTTTGCGTTCTATATCAATATACTCTTTTACCCTCTTAACCTCTGATTTTATGAGTTCTTTTTTTTGTGTAACGATAGAGCGTTCAATCCGTTTTATCACATCTTCCAAATGCTCCCTCTCTTCTCCTATAATGAAATAACCGATAGAGAAAGCCCCTAGTATAATAATCGTAAATGAAAATATAAAATAACTCTTAAAGATCGACTCTTCTTTAATTTTTGGGAGAAATTTAAAAAAATACATTTTTGTCTCTTATGTTTTTAATTATCGGGTTTGCTTTTTAAAAACCGTAATTATGCCTAAATTATGCCTAAATTATGCCCGAAATGATTAGCATCCGTATAGCATTGTTAGCTTTCGGTTAGCATATTTTTAATTTTGGTTCAAAATTTGCTAGAATAAAGCAAAGGGCGTATAATTGCCTTTTTCAAAGGGCTACGTCAAATCTATTTTTAAAAGGTGGTAGAATGAAAAAAGCGGTGCTTTTGGCCGGTGTGGCTTGCTCTTTTATGTTTGCCGATAACTTCATAATACGAAGCGAATCCGGTAAACAACCGGAGGCGGCAAAAGAGGAGAGGAGACACTCATCCGATGCTCCACAAAGAGTCGTGATAGAGGATGTGAACCCTGCTAGCGAAATGGGGCAGCTGATAGGTAATATGCTCAAACAATCGGAAAACAAAAAAGAGGCTCCGGTAGCGGTTGTGGTTGAAAAAGCTCCGGAAGCAAAAAAAGTCGTAGCGAAAAAGAAAAAACCGAAAGTAGTTTGCAAGCCGGTAAAAACAAAAAAGAAAAAACCGACCGCTAAAAAAACCGTTATAAACGCTGAGTCCAAAAAAAGTAGCGTCCAAATGGAGGTGAAAAGTGAAGATCCTGCAAAAGTAGGGGAAAAAGAGAAAAAAGAGGCCGAACACAACGAATCAAATTCAAGCCTCAAAAAAGTATCCGGAGCACACGGTTAAAAAGCCAAAAAATTGGGGCTTAGGCAACCCCACTCCTGCAAGCTAAACTCCAGCAATTAGTTGCGAGAGCCCTCACGCTGAAGACCTCATTTTAGGCTTTGCCTAAAATGTGAGGATTAATTAGATGGTTTTAATAGTTTTAAATCCCTTTTTGCAAATGCCGTTATAGATATAGTCACCATTACCGCTAAACATACATAAACAAATGTCGGAACCGGAACAGGATCGCCTTGTGCGTATGAGTGTAGCCCCGATAAGTAAAAGTTTACCCCAAAATAGGTCATTACGATCGAACAAAATGCAAACATAGATAGTACCGATAAAACATAAGGGGAGTTTAGTTTGGGAATATATCTGGAGTGCACGACTATCGTGTAGATAAGTATCGATACAAGCGCCCATGTCTCTTTCGGATCCCATCCCCAGTATCGTCCCCAGCTCTCGTTTGCCCATACGCCTCCCAAAAAGTTACCGACGGTTAACATGAAAAGCCCTACGATAAGGGTCATTTCGTTGATTACCGCAAGCTCCCTGATTTTTTTGTCTATAAGCGGATTAATGTTGCTTCTTACCGTAAAGAGTATGAGACAAACAAAACCGATGAGTGCCCCAAGCCCCAAAAACCCATAACTAGCGGTAATCATAGAGACGTGGATAGTGAGCCAGTATGATTTTAGTACCGGAACGATATTTGTGATTTGCGGATCCATCCAGCTGAGGTGAGCTACGAATAGGACTATGCCCGAGAGTATGGCGGTTAGAGCCAATGTAAACGACGATTTTTTGACAAATAGTAGTCCCGCTAGAGTTGTTGCCCATGCTATATACGTCATAGACTCATATCCGTCACTCCAAGGCGCATGACCTGAGATATACCATCTAGCGGCTAGGTTAGCGGTATGCAGGACAAATCCAAATGTCAGGGCGACAAGTGATATATTTCTGGTGACATTAGCCCATTTGGACTCTTTTGTCAGAGATGCAAACTCGGTTATCAGTAGTATGAAACCTGCAAGTAGATATAAATAAATCAAGTTTTTAAAGATATTTAGCTTGTTGTACAAAATCTCTGTTTTTAATTTCTGTTCCGGCGGCATTACCGCACTTCCGTATTTTGCCTGCAACGATTTAATCCACTCTATTTTTTGCATAGCGGAAGCAACTTTGGACGGATTTGATGCCGACTCGGAGGCATCGGAAAAGAAAGCACCGAGATTAGATTTTATACCGTGAGACAGGTTTTGATCCAGAGTCATTACCGCTTGAGCCGGATCTATCCATGCATTATTTGGATCTGACGGTTTTGGGAAAATCTTTAGGAGTTGTCCGCTATAAACCATATAGAGGATATTTAATCTCTCATCTATTTTTAGTATATCTTTGTCTAGAGTTCCACGCTCGGATGGTTTTTTTCTGTTCGCATCCTCTACATACATCCCAAGTTTGTAAGCGGTTTGCCCCATATTTTCATCAAAAAAATCTACAAAGGCCGCCTTTTTGTCATCCGCCCCCATCCCTAAAAGCTTTTTTATCTCCGGATGCGTGACTTTGATAAATTTGATTTGTTGCCAGCTTTTAGGCTCCAGTAGCATCCCAAGCATAACCTCGTTTGCGCTCATCCCATCAAACGTTTCGCTACCGGTTACTTTGTCCATTATCTCGACCGCAAGGGTGTTGACCGGTTTTATCCTCCCTTGAAAATCCTGCACCAGAAGTGTTGAAAATGCATCCGCAACCTCTTTGTTTACCGCTTTTGCGCTACTGATAACCGATTGCGACTGCATCGCTACGGAGCCGTTGTTTTCGGCTTTTAGGTCCGATGTAAACAGTATGGCCAAAAACGCTACGACGGCCGATGCTTTTTGAAGATCCAAAAGCCCGTTTAATTTTCTAAATCTCGAGTTTTTGTTTATGAGTAGCCACATCATAGATAATCCCATCAAGAGATACCCAAAGTAGGTAGGCAGCTTGCCCGGGTCTTTTGATACTGAAAGTATCGTCCCTTTTTCGTCAGGGTCGTATGAGGATTGGAAAAATCTAAATCCTGCGGCATCTAGTGTATGGTTCATATATATCCTCTCGTCAAAGCTTTTCCCGCCTTCCGTCACCGACACGACAGACTCGTATGATGACGGGCTCATGGAGCCTGGGTATCTTGATAAAATAAAATCTTTCAGCTTTAGCGTGACAGGGATTTCAAGCTCTTTTGAGCCGTATGAGACCGATACGTTTAGCTCTTTAAATATAGCTTTTGCGCTCTCTCCGGCACTTTGCGGCTGACCCATGACCGTTACACTTTTTGTTTCACCTCCGCTTTTTAGTTCAAACACCAAGGCGTCATCCAGACTTTGCCCCTTCATCTTTTGTTTTGCGCTAACTAACTTTACAACCCCTGACGTTGTTATGAGTCTAGGGACAAAGCTAATACCGTCTATGTTGTAGAGTTTTCCTTTTATAAATTCGTTGATCTCATTTTTTTTATATATTCCACTGTCTTTGTCTGCCATGCTCATGTACTCTATGTCTTTGTTGGCTATAAAGTACATTTTTGAGTTTGCGGCAAAAAATCTGACCGCCGGGGTTTCAGAGTTTAGTGCCGAATCTTCTGCTAGTTCAAATGTGATGCCGTGCTCTATCAGTTTGCTTTTCGGTTCTAGCATCTTTTGGCTCGGAGTCTCTCCATCGGTTGCGATAACGAGTGAGATCATAGGCTTCCCACCGCTTTTTTGCTCTTCTATTTGTTTGACTGCGTTTGGGATTACCTCTTTTAGTGTTACCTCGACGTTTTTACCCTCAAAATTGACTGTTTTTTCAAATTTTTGCTCTTTATCTTTTGAGATTAGCATCTTCTCCTCAAGGACGTTTTTGGCACCCTTTGATTCCGTGACAACCGTTATGTATGTATCGGCAGATAGTATTTTGTTTGTACTCTCCCCTTCTCTGATGTGCATTATCCCTTCATATCCGGCGTATCTGGTGATAGCGGCACCTATCAGTATTATGATAAAAGAGCTATGCATAAGCCCGCTTGCCAACTTCTCTTTTGTATAAAGTTTTTGTCTGACGATATTGATGAGAAGCGAGAGAGCCAAAAATACCATCACCCCCTCAAACCATCCGGCATTATAGACAAGAGCTTTTGCTCCTGCCGTTCCGTAGTCGTTTTCGACGAACGTCGCAACGGCACTTGCGGCCGCAAAAATAAACAAAAATATCGATGCAAGCCACATCGACGCTACAAAATCAAGGATACGCTTCATTTGAACCTACCGAAAAAAAGTTTGCGCAATTCTACTAAAAAAATATTTTTTTAGCTCTTGTCTTATTTGAGTTCACCCCAGTTTTTACCTATATTTACAGAGGTTTTGAGCGGAACCTCCAGTTTTACTACCGACTCCATAAGTCCTTGGAATATGGAGGCTGCCTTTTCGGAGTCTTTTTCGGCACACTCAAAAATGAGCTCATCGTGTATTTGTAAAATCATCTTGGCGTTTATATTATTTTTTGTTATATAATCGTCAATTTTGATCATTGCAGTTTTGATGATGTCTGCGGCAGAGCCTTGAAATACCGTATTTACGGCCTCCCGCAAGTATGTTGCCTCGTCTCTGGCTCCAATGTTTTTAAAATCAAAAAATCTTTTTCGCCCAGATAGTGTCTTTACAAAACCATCCCTCTTTGCTCCGTCTTTTATAGACTCCAAAAACTCTTTTACCGTAGGAAATGACGCAAAATAGCTATCAATCAGCCCCTTTGCCTCCTTGACGCTTATCTGTAAAGTATCGGATAGTTTCTGACTCCCCATCCCGTATAGTAAGCCGAAATTGATTGTTTTGGCTTTGTTTCTATTTTCTTTTGCCTTTGACTCTCCAAATATTTTTTGAGAGGTCTCCAGATGTATGTCCCTATCCTCCAAAAACGCCCTTACTAATGTCTCATCCTTGCTATAATGAGCCAAAAGTCTGAGCTCTATCTGCGAGTAGTCAAGCCCAATTAGACTCATCCCCTCTCCGGCCTCAAATGCGTATCTAATCCGTCTGGAGCTCTCTGTTTTTGTAGGGATATTCTGGAGGTTCGGATTTTTGCTTGATAGTCTACCCGTAGCTGTTCCGGTTTGCAGAAAGTTTGTATATATTTTTGATTCCGGATTTTTTTTGGATAGCTCTATCATCGGCTCCAGATAGGTACTTTTTAGCTTAAAAACCTCCCTGTAGAGGAGTATTTTTTCGATCACCGGATGAGAATCTAACATTTTTGTCAGAGTTCTCTCGTCGGTACTTAGCCCTGTTTTTGTCTTTTTTTTGGAGTCAAGCCCTAGCTTTTGATACAAAACCTCCGAGAGCTGTTTTGTAGAATTTATGTTGAATTCCGAATCGGTAAGTGAAAAAATCTCTTTTTTGAGCCCCTCGATATCTTCGTCCGTAGCGGCCAAAAGCTCTTTTAGGATGTTTACATTTACCCTGATTCCGGCTCTCTCCATAAAAAACAAAACAAAAATAAACGGCATTTCGATATTTACAAAATCATCAAACATCTGTTTCTCGTCGTTTTGTAATTTAGGATATAGCTCGTTATAGATTTTGAGGGTATACAAAGCATCTTCTGCGGCGTATTTTGTCGCCTCTTCGATAGAAACGGCAGAAAAATCGTCTCCGGTTTTTACCGTCTCTTTGTACTTTATCATCTCGTGCCCAAACATCCGTTTTGCGTTTGCATCGAGTGAAACCGCCATATCCGGAGCAAACATCCAACAAAGAATCATAGTGTCGGCGTGAATATGCCTGTTGCACTCATCTAGCATATCCCATACTACGCCGATATCAAATTTTAAATTATGGCCGACTATTTTTCTCTCAAACAGCGTATTCAGCCATTTTTTTGCCTCTTCGCATGAAATCTGTTCGCCTACGCCTAGATATGAGTGTGTGAGCGGGACATAGTATGCTTCGTCGGTATTGTATGCAAACGAAAAACCGACCGTCTTTGCGATTTTGGTATCTAGCGAATTTGTCTCGGTATCGAATGCTACGACGGCATCTGCCGGTATTTTGGAGATCGCATCCGATAGTTTTTGTGGGGTGTCAAGTGTTATATAGTTTGGTTCTTTTTCGGTTTTTTTATCTGTCGGTTTTGGTTTTGACTCCTCAAACAAAGATGCTTTTTGGAGGAGGTGACGGATGTCATAGGTGAGCATCTCGTCTCGTATGAGGGAGAAATCAATAGCTTCAGGTAGTGCCGAGCCATCATAGTCTATGAGATCTACCGCATCGTCTTGCAGGCAGACCAACCGTTTGCTCATAAATGCGTTTTCGCACCCCGCAACCAAAAGCTCTTTTGTCCTTCCGCCGATCTCCTCTATATGTTCATATAGATTCTCTATCGTTTTATATTCGTTTATCAGTTTAGCTGCAGTTTTTGGCCCTATCCCTTTTACTCCGGGGACATTATCCACGCTGTCGCCCACAAGACTCTGAAAATCTATAAACAATGTCGGGTGAACTCCGAATTTTTCTATACATCCGGCTTCGTCAATTACTGTTTTTTTGGACGGATCCCAAATCGTCACCTTTTCGCCGTCTATCAACTGATACAGATCCTTGTCATGGCTCACGACCCTTACAGCCATGCCGTCGTTTTTGGCTATTTTTGCCATCGCCGCTATGATGTCGTCTGCCTCATATCCGTCAACTGACATCGTTTTTAGCCCCAGTTTTGAGAGCCACTCTATCGCTATCGGTAGTTGTGCCTTAAAATCCTCCGGAGCATCCGGTCGGTTCCCCTTGTAGTCGGCATAAATATCCTCCCGAAACCCTTTTGTTTTGCTCTCCAGGCAAAAGATGATGTAATCGGTATCGTGCTCTTTTGAAAATCTCGACAAAAAGTTCAAAAATCCGGTCAAAAGCCCCGTCGGAAAACCGCTTCTGCTCTTTAGCGGCGGCATTGCAAAGTAGCTTCTAAAAAAAAATCCGAATGTATCAATCAGCGTGACTGTTTTTTGCATATCGTAGTGTCCGTAATGTGTGGTTTTGCGTATTATAGTATAATACAGAGGTGTAATCGTTTCGTAACAGGCCACGGGTAAAATCTGACCGCAAAAAAATTCTAATCTAAAAGGGTTGATATATGAAACTAAAAGCCTCTATTGCGGCTTGTCTGGCACTGGCTTCTATAGCCTCTGCTAGCGGAATCACGCTATACGAAGACATCCAAACAAAACAGATATTTACGGAGCCGGGTGAAAATAGACAAAAACTTGGAAGCTTTATTCAAGAAAACAACGTAGCTGAGCTAATGAGCAAAGAGGTAAAAGGTATTCCGGTAACTTCTAAGGCAAAAAAATTGGAATTTAGCGGTACTCACTATCTAGGTTTTACATCTGCGAACCCTAGAGTTCAAGACGGCACAAACAATAACTCTCAAGGCTTTGAGTTTAGAAGAAACTATGTCCAAGTAAAAGCATACCTAAACGACAAAGACTACCTAAGAGTTACTATGGATGCTACAAAAGAGCTTGCATCTGCAGCAGATTCAAGCTTTAATAACAGCAAGGGAACTTACTCTTACACGCCTAGTTCTCAAAACAGCGGCTATGCAGACGTATTTATTAAATATGCATATCTTTGGCTAGATAGCGTACCTTTTCTTCCAAACACGGGTGCTGAGATAGGTGTTGTACATAGACCTTGGATAGACTATGAAGAGCATAACGGTTGGTACTACAGATCATTCAACAAGGTTGCCCTTGAGCATAAAGGTACCGCTACGGAAGCCGGCCCTGACCTAGTAAACTCTGCAGATTTGGGTATTAACCTGAAGTCAAAATTTGATTATTTCACGTCTGAAATCGGTATTTTTAACGGTGAAGGCTACCATGCAGATAAAGGTGGTGCAAACCAAAACGATAGCAACGGCATGTCTTATGAGTGGAGACTAACAGGACATCTACTAGGTGACGGTAAAAAAGTAGGTAAATATGATGTGACAAAAGATCAGTATGCGCATATTTCTACTTACGGACTAGCAAGCTTTGACCATAAGGCTGAGACTTCAAACTTCGGTGCTACCGATAAATACGACAGAAAATACTGGGGTATTCATGGTGTTTACAACCATCCGTATGGCTTGATCGCCGGTCAATACTTTGCCTCAAACGATGACTACAAAAACGACGGTTCTAAAAAAGTAGACATCAAAGGTTGGTCAATCAACGGTGAAATCAGACCTGTTAAAGACTGGACGATTATCGGTAGATATGATGCACATGTCAAAGATGCCACAGATAATACAGGCAAAGAGTACACAAAAACAGAAGATGTAAAACAAATCATCTATGGTGTAGCATATAAAGCTAGCAAAAACGTGACCTATATAGCTTCCGGTAAAAACATAAAAGACAAAGGGCAAACTGCAGCTGCTACAAGAGTGGACAATTGTGCTGCGGCTGAAACATGCGTAGATAAAAACGTCTATATGCTGACTGCTGAAGTAAAATGGTAATAGCCTAACGTCTCATAAATAACTCCTCAAACTCCTTATATTTCAAATTGGCGGGTATACCCCGCCTTTTTTACTTTTGATTAATTCTCAAATTTCCGGCAAAGCCCTATTTTGCTAAAATACGACCAAAAAATACGGGATTTTCTTAATATGATATTTACCGAAACTAGAGGAAATGACGGGAAGAATCCGTCAAGCGTTACGTTTTCAAGGGCACTTCTTAGCCCGTCAGCTAGCTACGGCGGTCTCTACTCTCCAAAAAATATGCCGACGATAGATGCCGATTTTTTACTATCGGCAAAAGATTTATCGTACAAAGATTTAGCAAAAGCAATTTTCGGGATTTTTGATTTTGATATTGAGCCGTCAGTTTTGGATAGGGCTTTGGCTAGATATGACTCATTTGACTCCGGTGATTCGGCTCCGCTCTCAAAAATAGAGGATGATTTGTTTGTGTGTGAGCTATACCATGGGCCTACCAGAGCATTCAAAGATATGGCACTTCAACCGTTCGGTTCTATATTTTCGGATTTGGCCGACAAAGAGAACCAAAAATATCTGGTGATGACTGCCACAAGCGGCGATACGGGACCTGCCGCCCTAAAAACATTGCAAGGGGCAAAAAACGTCAAAGTAGTTTGCCTTTATCCGGACGGTGGAACCAGTGATATCCAAAAATACCAAATGCTCGATTTGGACGGCGGAAATCTAAAGGTTGTCGCCATAGATGGGAGCTTTGACGATGCGCAAAGCGCTCTCAAAAACCTATTGGCCTCGTCCGAGTTCAAAGAAAAGCTAGAGGCTATGGGCTACAAAGTATCTGCCGCAAACTCGGTAAACTTTGGGCGTATAGCGTTTCAGACCGTTTACCATTTTTATGCCTACCTGCAACTTCTAAAAAAAGGGGAGATTGGGGTAGGGGAGCCTATCGATATTATAGTTCCGTCCGGAAACTTCGGAAATGCACTAGGCGGTTACTATGCAAAACGGATGGGGCTACCTATAGGTAAAATAAAGATCGCCTCAAATGCAAATAATGTCCTTACCCAATTGATAGAGGAGGGTGTGTACGACCTTAGGGATAAAGATCTGGTAAAAACCATCTCTCCGGCTATGGATATTTTAATCTCATCCAATATTGAGAGGATATTTTTTGATAAGTTCGGAAATGAGCGGACAAAAGAGTTGATGGAAGAGCTATCCAAAAACAGATACTACAAATTGACAGATTCTGAACTAAAGGCTCTAAAGGTTGATTTTGAGGCTACTTACGGAGATGATGACTACTCTAGGCAGATAATTGCAGAGTACGGCTTAAAAGGGTATTTGATGGATCCGCACACCGCTCTTTGCCTAAAATCGTACAAAAAAGATTCCGGCAGAAAAACGGTTATGTATTCAACCGCCGAGTGGACGAAATTTTCACCGAATGTTGCCGCTTCGATAGAGCCGTCAAAATCAGGTCTTAGCGACATGGAGGCGATAGCTTTTGTAAAAGAGAGATTCGGCTATACGCTCCATCCGGATATCGAAAAACTGCTTGATTATAAAGAGGAGAAAAAAGCTCCGGCGGATGTATCGAAGCTAGAGGAGATAGTGGTTTCGTTTGTAGGCTAGATCTTCCCTTTTAGCCTTTTTACGTCTTTTTCGTCTGCTGCTTTTACGTATGCCTCCTTGTCGGTTCGTCTTAGTACAATAACGATCGTGCCGACGGGGAGGCTGCTTTGTTCAAATTTGGTTTTTTTGAGTATGAAGTAGTCTAGTTCGACCCCTTTTACCAGTACTTTTTGGTCGCTTACTACCTTTCCAAACTCTCCAACTTCGATGTTTACCTCCTCTTTCATCGGCTCCTCTATCGGCTCTTCGATTTTCGGCTCAACCTTTTTCTTCTCTTTTTTCGGTCGTCTCAAAATAATTTTTATAAATATATAAATACTTAGTATGAAGGATAAAAACGAGAGCATACCGCCAAAAACAAACAGCGATACAATACCGATATCGCTTGGATAGAGGCCAAAATTATCGGCAAAAATATCGTGCAGATCAAAAAGCAGTTTGTCCAAAATCGTTCAACCTTTTAATTAATGCTCAAATCTTATTCTTTTTTTGCCCAAATTTGTTGTCTTTTGCCGATTTTCGGCTCCTCGGAGCTATTTTTTTGCGGAATCTTTGCGGCGAAATCTCTCAAAAAGTGCGGAACGGAGCGACCCCCTACGGCCGAAATATCGTTTAGTATCGCATCGGCTACGATACTTTTATCAACTCCTATAAGCTCTGTTAGATACCTAAACAGTAGCTCTGCATAGCGGTTCATGGCTATCTGCCATGTTGACTCGGTCTGGGAGTATACCCACTCTGAAAAAGCAAAAAACGAGCCGAACACGTCGTCCGTCCCCATCCATAGCATCCTAATGCTCTCTCTAAAGTTTCCGCTGTTGTACCCGATGTCCCAAAACCTCGCAAACCTCTTTATTTGTTGCATTTGTAAAAAAGGTATCAAATCATTTTGGAGGATCTCGTACGGCGGTTCGTCCGAATATACCGCATTGTACGTCGCATCGTGCCTACCTATGGAGGTTCCAGATAGTTTTTTCAGGATTCCTAGCTGAATCTCCGAGGATGTGAGGGCGTATAGCTCATTTAGATTTTTACCGAAACTCTCCATACTCTCCCCCGGTAGTCCGGCTATCAAATCGACATGGAGATGAGCCGATGTGTCTCTTTCTAAAAAGGCGATATTTTGTTTTATCTTCTCTTTATCCAGCCGTCTGTTTATTCTGGCTCCAACCTCGTCGTTTAGCGTTTGGATGCCGACCTCCAATTGCAAAGATGCGGGCGGGAACTGTGCTATTTTTGATAGTAGTCTTTGCGGAAAGGAGTCCGGAATCACCTCAAAATGGAGTAGATACGGTGGCTCTTTGGAGAGGAAAAAATCAAATATCCGTGTCGCTACCGATACGTTTAGATTGAAGCTTCTGTCTATAAACTTAAAATTTCTAGCCCCCCTCTGCCATAGCGTCTCAAACTCACGGAGTATCGCATCCACGTCAAAATACGACACCCTCTCGTCTATGGAAGAGAGGCAAAATTCGCACTCAAACGGACAACCTCTGGAGGCCTCGACATATATGTATCTATGGGCTATATCTTCGTCCGTATAGAGACGGTAGGGTAGGGCTATCTCTTTTGGCGATATCGGCTTTTTTGGAATCACCTTCTCTTTTGGCGGCGTTTTTGCGATTATCTGAGCGCAAAGCTCGTAAAAACTCCTCTCCCCTTCACCCCTGACGGTATAATCGGCATTTGAAAAGTCAACCCTCAAAGGCTCATAGCTAACTTCCGGCCCCCCCGCTATAATGATGGTGTCTGGAGAGATTGCCTTTATAGCGTCGATGAGTTTTTTTGTCTCCGTTGCGTTCCATATATAGACCCCAAAACCTATAATGTCCGGAGATTTCAGAAGTAGTTTTTCGGCTAACAAAAAAGTGTTTTCACCGATAACAAAC
>RRZT010170226.1_pt1 | contig 13456 bp, 13 predicted proteins | sample 2165551 | NCBI WGS metagenome assembly RRZT01 (sample SAMN10456910, study PRJNA506462) | wastewater metagenome | biome: wastewater; feature: sludge; material: wastewater sludge; isolation source: wastewater sludge with Escherichia coli K12::gfp cells carrying plasmid... | place: USA: Moscow, Idaho... | reverse complement strand
GTTAGTTCAATCAAGTAATCGAAGCACAAACAAAAAAGGCGAACTTTCGTTCGCCTTCAGGGGCTGGCGGAGTGGACGGGACTCGAACCCGCGACCCCCGGCGTGACAGGCCGGTATTCTAACCAACTGAACTACCACTCCATTTTTCACAGTTTTACGATATAAACCGTGCAGTATTGTTCTTCTGGTGGTGCTGACGGGCTCGAACTATACGCTACAATCCTTGCCATTACTAGATACTTCCGGTTTGAACTTTGAAGTTACCGCCAAAGTTACCGCCGACAAGAACTCGTTACCTGCCTTCGCACCGCACAAAGAGCCGTAATTTTAACCGAACGCAGTCGAATAACAAAACACTCTCACGCTCTCACTGGCATCAACGCGTTTCACGCAGCAAAAGCATTTTTTCTAATTACTCATCTTCGTCGTATTGATCAACGCCGAACGACTCCTTGAACACGCGATACTCTTCCTCCAGATCGGCGACGAATTGCTCCAATGCGTTGCGATGGACGATCATCTGCCAAGACAACCCCTGCCCTCGGTACGCCCCCGCGTCCTTTAGGTTGTAGGCATCCACGAAGGCGATAAATGTAAAGGCGTCATCAGGGAGTTTTCCCTTCTTTGCCTTCTCTTGTTCCCTCGCAATGCGCTTTGCCTTGATTTCGTCGCGCTCATAGATAAGGTTCATGTGTGAGGGCAAGAACGGAAAATACATGCCCGGATATACCGCGACGATAATGTCCGGTTCTAAAGGTTCCCAATAATCAGGTTCGTCCTTTTCCAACACATCCTTCAGGAAGGGTATCAGGGTATCCTGGCGATGCTCGTTGGCCAGGAATGCACCTGTGGGCCGACTCGCCCAATATTCGGACCAGTCCTTCAGAACATCGTGCCTGATCACGGACTCGCCTTTCCAGCGAAAGTAGAATTGGTACTGCACCCAGCCGCACTCAAAGCCTGAGTAATTGAACTCGAAGCTCAGATCGTCGATTTTCAGGATTGCCATCTCTTTCTTCCTTTCACTCCCCGTTCGCACGATATTCTGCTACCCAAGGGGCTTATAAGGTGAGCCTGTTGAGGCGCATCCTATAGTGCTTAAGGGATGTTTGGATGAACGCCGGCCGGGGACTATGCGGTCCGGCGTGGGTTGTTGACACGGAACAGGAAAGGGGAGGATTACATGGCTGATGTAACGGAAGAAGATGTGGTTTTTGCTTTTGCCAAGGCATGGAACCGTCTGGAACCCGATGGCTTCCTGGCGCTGCTTGCTCCTGAAGCACGGTATGCATCCCAATGGGTATTCGACGAGTTGGTAGGTGTGTCAGCCATTTCGGATTACTTGCGGGGCAAGATGCGAACGGTGCGTGCTCACAGCGCTAATGACCCGACTTCGCGCGTTCGGGTCGAGGTTGGCCGCACGGCTCAGGGACAAGGCAGCAGACCTTGTGCGTTCATGACTCAGGGGAACGACAACGAAGTGCAGGCCGCCGTGGTTTTTGAAATCAGTCAGGGCAAGGTGTCTCGCTACGATCTGTGCATTCCGCAGACACTCGGTGCCGTGCGGACCGGGGTTTTTCCGGTTTAAGAGAGGTAAACATGAGCATGTTAGTGACCATGAAATCCGTCTTTGAACTGAAAGTCAAAGAGACTTCGGACAGTGGTCTCGTCGCCACGATGTTGATCGATGGAAAGCCATTCGGTGACGACTGCGTCGACCTGGCCGAACTTAGGAAAAGTGCCATCGTCTCTGGTGCGTATGACCTTCAGACATGCGGATGCGGCACACCGCAGTGCGCCGGGTTCTGGGAGCCCATTTTCGTTCAGCATGACGGTGATGTAATTCGCTGGGAATTCGATGGCCGCTACCATCCTGTTCCGATCAAAGACGATGACGAGGATGCGAAACTGACGGTCGTCCGCTATGAGTTTGACCGCAAGCAGTACATCTCGGAAATCCGCGAGAAATTCGCTTGGCTTACGAAGCATAAGGACCGAGGTAGTTTGGGACCGCACGGGTTTAACCCTGGCATTCTGGATGAGAGGTTTCCAGATCCATCGCTTCACCTGATGCCATTTTCACTGGAAGCAAGGATCGTCGTCGGATACACGAGTAATTTTCACCAGCCGTGGGTCTGGGTTGAAGGCGATCCCGACATCTATCCAAGGCAACTGCTTCCGACCGGCGAAATGTGGAGCATGTTTGGCCACTGGTCATTGATGTGGGACAGCCGACATTACGATCTCGGTCAATGCATCTCTCGGAAGGATTCGAGCGTCTTTGTCTTACTGGATGATGTAACGGTCTCGGAATGCAACCGAGAAGTGGAAGATCTGAGTCGCGCTATTCACAATTTCTGGGGATCAGCAGTATCCGTATTTTGGGAACGCATCGAGGAAATTTCCCGATCCAGTGTCGTCCGGATTCAAGTCAGTTCGTTTCGAGGGTAACGCGAGCGCCCCTATGTAGTCACTCGGGCAATCCTGATCAACGGCGAAAAGCTCGCGCCGGACAACCCAATCAATCTGCGGCAATTGGCAAAGAGTTGCTTGTTGTCGGGAGATTTCTACCTTGTGATCGTCCGATTTTGCGAAACAGATTCATCCGTTGCCGTTAAGCAACTTTTCAACACGTGAAAGGTTGTGCCGGACTAGGCCGAGTCGCTGAGCTATGCCCTCCAGAGATTTCTGGACATACTCATCATGCTCACCCTTCAGTCGCGCATAGGTGCTCCAGCGCATTCCTTTGGGCTTCCAGCCGTTACCATTCAAAATCCCCTGCTTCCATCCCAGCCGCCGCCGGATCGTATCGGCTCGCCGTGCCGCCCTGTCATCATCGTTTTCCCGCTGGCACGCATAGGCCAGCTTGTGACAGTGCCGACAGGCGAAGATCGAACCACCGTAGAGAATGGCCACGCGTCGTCCGCATCCCCGTGCCGGACAGCGGAACCACGCCCGCCGCCCGCCCAGATGGCAGGGTGTCCATTCCAGAGTCACGGGGTATTCCATCGGTTGCCACTCGCCGCCATTGCTTCGGCTTCGGTAGTTGAGAATCACGCGGTCGGGTTCCGTGCGAATGTGGATGTCAGCCACTTTCTCGCCATTGACTGACCATTGCCAGCCGAAGGCCCGGCCCGGCGTGAGCAGGCCATCGCGTTGCAGCCGCCGAATATCCAGCGGTCGCATGTCGCTGGTCGTATCCTTCCCGCCTTGGTATCGCCGCCCGCTTCCCATTCCGCCCATTTTTTTACACTCCGATTTTGCCTAAATCATTTGGCAAGTTTACCTAATGGTTTTCGCGTATTTTTCCCGAATCCCTTGCCGCCTCTGGTATTGCGCCGGTTTTTATGGTGTCCGGTTTCATTGCGCCGCGCAGGTCTTTCAGCTTCAAAAGCATGGCCAATGTCCGCTCGAATTTGCGGTCAAGGTGCGTTTCGTAGCGGTTCAGCTTCTCCAATCGGTGTGCTTGCAGCCCTTCGCCCAAGGTTTGCGCCTTGATTGCCGGGGTGTATTCGGCTTCCTTCACCATGCGGGTGCAGATCGGTTCCAGCGAATCGCGGATAAATTCGGCCAGCCCTTCGGCAGTTGCCGGGTGTTCCTCTTCCTCGACATGCTCATCCCACCAGTCGCGGGATTCCTGAATCAGCGCCCGACGGGCTTTGGCGTAGGCATTCGGCCCGGCCTTGCGAAGTATCGCCGCCGCCTTTTGGGTTGCCGCCAGGTCAAGCGCCGCGTCCCGCTGGCGTTCGGCGATCTCTTCGGGGGTGCCTTCCATAAATTCCCGCAGGTCGGCATTCTCGCCACCGATGCCACGCTGGAATGGCACCGCCGACTTGATGACCGATGCCGCGCTACTCACGGCGCTTTTCAATCCCTCGTTGATCTTCGCGCCTTCGGCCAGCAATACCCGCCGCTTACGCCAAATGATCGTGGCAAGCTCTTCGATCAGGTGCCGCTCCGTCATGCCCGCCGGTCGGTGTTCCTCGATCAGCGCCGCCAGCAGATCATCGAATTCGGCATGGTCTTCATGCGCCAAAACGACCAGAGTTGAGAGAATGCCGTGTTTCATGGCATTGAAGCGCACCGGTTCATAGTTTCCGGCTCGTTCCACTCGCGCATCGTCACCGCTAATCGTGACCACTTCAGCCTCTATGGTTTGCATCTTTCATCCTATCCATAAAACCTTCGCATCGGTGCAACTGCTCTCTAAACATTTCGCCCGGCCGGTACCCTGTTATCGCGGACACGACCCCGCCGGGACTGGCCATCGTGCAAACGCCGCCTGAAAAGTTCGCGCATTGCCTACACGTGCGCCGATCATCGGGATAAAGCAGAGTTGCTGCGAGCAGCTCAAGCACTGGCTCGATCGGTTCCGCTGCAACGGCATCGGGATAGCAGGCCAGCGCCCCGCCATGCGTGACGGCGGGTGAAAAGTTGACGGTCAGTGGATCGCGATCGATGAAGTGCATCAGCCAAGTGAAACTGGCCACGCCTTCATCATTTTCCACCGGGTCAACGTGCATTTTCTCGACCTGAGCATTTGCAAATACCCCGTGGGGAGTTCCGACAGAACTGACAGAAGGGGCTTTTGGCGGTTTTGTCGGTTCGATTTCCGGGACATGAGCAAACATCTTCTGCCCATCGATCTGCCTTATTCGATCAAGGTAGTTCATGCCTTATCTCCCCTGATCCAATGAAACTGGCTGGTCGTTCTACCACCGGTTTCGATCACTTCCTCGGTCAGATGCCCGTATTCCATCAAAAGCGCGATGCTGGCCTGCGCCTTCGCTGGCGTTTCCAGCCCCGTCCATCCGGCCCGATAAATTTCCCGAGCCTTGAATGGGGTTGCAAGGCGTCCTGCTTGCAGACGCTTGAGCAAGGTTTTCGCGGCATCAATGTCCGGGCGGGTCGCATAGCTGTAGATCCGCCGCGCATGGCTTTCGAGATATTCACTGAAGGCGATCGCCCGAACGAGCGCTGCCTCGCTCACCGGCCCGGTACCGTCGTCACACAGGTGATTGATGAGCGCCAGCGACGGAATCAGCTTCCGGTATTTGGACAGGTGCGAAACGATGGCAGGGTGTTCCTCGCCCGAGCGCAGCCGGTGTTCCAGCCCGGAACGCCATTCTGAAAACACCACCTGTGCCGCACCATCAAAACGCAGAAACGGAACGCCGCCGTACTGATCCAGCTCCGCGCCGATGGATTCGGGGAAGAAGTCATCCAACCGTTCAGCCAGCGCATTTACCCGATCGCGTACGGCGCTATCCGGATAGCGGTCAACTTCCTTCCAATGGGGCGATACATCTGGATAGACCATCAGGCCGAAGCGTTGCAGCAAACCGTCCGCGCCTGCCCCGCCGCCGGTGGCCTGCTTGACGTACTCTGCCAGCACGCCGGGCTGAATTCCGCCCAGAATCGACAGACACAACGCCGGAATATGCAACCCCTTGCCGCGCATGATGCGATCAAAGGTGTAGGGCTTGTCACCATCCGCCGCCGTCAGATAGAACGACCGCGCCACCTCCTGGCCTGACGAATCCAGTTGTTTCAGTAGTCCGATAATTTCGTCGGCCTCGACCAGCAGCCCGTTGGGATTTTCAATCAACAATTCTCCCAACGCCTCATAGCTGGCGTTGTTGGTGGCGTACCGCTTGAGGATCGGCGCGTCGTTGGCACTTCCGGATTTCAATAGCTCGCTCACGTCAGCGCTCTTGTCCTTGCTCAGTTTCTTCTTGACTTCGGACTTCGTAACCGAGGCCTGTAATTTAGCCAGCTCCGCCAGTTGCGCGTATTCGGTCATCAGCCGATTGAATTCCTCGTAGGCGAACGACTGCAACCGCTTGAGCGGCGACGTGGCCGCGCTGAGCGTAGGCGACTTCATGACGCCAGAATTGCCCACGACAGCCGCCCAAAGGATACAGATCACCGTCCAGTCGTTATGCCGCATCGGGCGAATCCCGATCTTGCGCCCGATGATGGTACCCATCATGACGAATACCGCCACAGCGGCAAAATCGGGCGGGCATTGCATCCGTTCGGAAATATCCTGTACGAAGCCGCGCAAGCCATCAGGAAGATAAGCGTAGTCGAACGGAAGGACATCAGGAAGCGACGGCAAAGGCTCGGGCGAAGGCAGAGGTGCCGTCACCGCCACGTAAAGTTTCGTACGTATCTGACCCGGTTGCAGCGCGATTTCATCGAGAAAGGACTGGCCGCGCTCGATCGCACTATTCATGGTGCAGTCCTCCCGCTTTCAGGGCCGACTGAATCCGGCTCACCGCCACGATCAACCGCTCGCGATCCAGTTCGGTGAAAGGGTGGCCGGAGAGCAGCGCCGCTCCGGCGGCCGCAACGACCAGCGCCTCGAAAGCGATACAGCGCAGCACATCGGCCGCCGGGAACGGACGGCGCTCGGATTTGACGAGGTGCTTGCCGGAATCGGTATCAGGAAACAAGGCCGACAGATCGAGTCCGACCGCGCCGACCACTTCATGAACAGAGCAGCCGGCAAAGCAATGCACCAGCACCCGCCCGTCGTCGGTTTCGCGAACAGCCAGGCTCGGGCCTTTGTCGTCGTGTGCCGGGCAGCAGGCGATCCAGCGATCCTGCCCCGTGCGCCGCACCTTGTCGAGACGGGACAGCAGAATGTCAGCGCCCATGATGCCCCCCTTTCTGCCAACTGCGTTTTGGCCGACGCGTGCGCGAAGGCTTTGCCAGATCAAACCAGCCTGAAAACGGATCGTGTGCGGTATGATTCTTCCTATCGAACGTCGTACTCGAAGCCGTGCCGGTGCCCGCCGGGGCGGCTTTTTTCTTGTATCCCATCGTCGTCACCACCTACGCCGCTTCGATCAACGCAAGAATGTCCGACACGCGCCAGGCAGTCGTTCGGTTTCCCAGCTTTACGGGTTTGGGATAGCGGCCCGATTTGCAGCCAGCCCACCAGCTCGATTTGCTGACGGGGATGATCGGCGGAATCGGTGGAGTGGCTTTCGGATTGCCAATAATCTGCGAGAGGCGCAGAAATCCGGTCTCAGGAAGTTGATATTTCATCTTGATTCTCCAGTAAAGCCCGTCCTCGTCTGCGACGGTTCAGCACGGAGTCTGGAGAATCAGAAGAGAGTGAAAAATTGACGAAATCGGCGATGAAATAGGCGAAGCCAGTAAACACGGGGTTTTCCGAGCAGGGCTTATCGCCTATTTGAAGCACTCCGGAAAGAGGTTGCGATAGAAATCGGTTTCTCGGGCACCGCGTTTGAACAAACACAACCCGTCAAGGTAGTCATCGAAAGTTCTTGGGGAGAGACTAGAGAATTCCCTATCGTAACCGTCGGCCATGGCCTTGAAATCCACCTTTCTGCCGGGCATCGCAGACGAATCGAAAGGAATATTCTGCGAACTCGCACGTCGGCGGATCTCTGCCAGCAATTGCGCCGAGGCATCACGGAAAGGCACTGGAGCCTTGCTTTTTTTCAACGTCGCCATGCCGTTCGATGGCTTTGCCACCACGAAGGAAGCTACGGCTTCTTCAAATGCGGACAAGGTCATTGTCCACTGCGCCAGCCGGGAAAAATCGACCGGAACGCGCCCCACGTCATCGCGCTGATCGCAAGCCACAAAAGCCCTCGCGGGCCGGTGCCCTTCAGCGGCAAAGATATTGACCGGCATGAGGCAGTATTCTTCACAGCCACGGCACTCGACCACATTGGCCGGCGCATCCCGACAGATCAACTTGGCTTTGAGCAGCTCATCGAAAATACCATCCGGCCATTCTGCGATTTCATCCGCGCCAAGGCTGACTCGCCCTCCCCGGCTCTTGGCGAAGCGGGCTTTCAGGCCATCAAGCAGTTCATCAGGAAGCATGACGAATAAAATCAGTCAGACCCTGGCCAGCGAGGTTCGATGCCTGAATCGGCGAGCATTTTACGGATGGCCAAATCGTTGTCGTCGTACTTGAGTGAACAGGAATTCGGCCATCCGATGTCGAAAGTTCGTGTTCTCGGCTTACTGCGGTTGGCCGACGGCGCGAACGTCACCACAATGCCGACCTGAGTGACCATCAGGCTTGATGCTGGGAAAGATTTTTTAACTCCGGCTAACATCTCATAAACAGCCATAGGGTTTTTGCTGGTGTCGGCTTCCAGTGTTACCCGCTGGTTGGTGCCTTGTATTTTCAGTCGCAGTTTCTTCACCGCCACGTTGGTAATGGCGGTCTCCGCGTCGTACTGGAAACTAATGTCCGCGCTTTTCAGCGGGTTCAAGTCATAGACCCGATTGTCCTTCTCGTCTTCTTGCAACTCATAATCCAGAATGGCGCTGGCGAAGATGGTCTGCAATTCGGGAATGATCTTGCGGGCCCCGTCCAGATAGAGTTCCAGCGTCCCCTGCTCCGAATTGAAGATGAAGATGATCTCGAAAGCCGGAGTTTCCAGCTGGCGTTTCAGATCTCGCAGTTCCCAGACGATGCGGGTTTGCGGATAGTCCTCCGGATAGGCGAAGAAATAGTCCAATTTGCCGCGCTTGTAGCAATCCACCTTGCAATTCTTTCCGCGCCCTTCGCGGTCATGAAAGAAATGCACGAGATTCTTTTCAAGCAACTGGATGCTGTCAGGATCGACTTTCGCCGCCGTCCTCGGCAGGTTGATCCGTTTGCGCCAAGACCGGGTATGGATCGAATCGGCGTGAAAGAAGGCATTGGCCGCGATCCAGTATTTCTTGTGTTCCAGAAAAATCCAGAAGGCCTTTTCGTGAAAGCTCCTCAGCGGCTCCATGCCCTCCAGCAGGAGTTTTTCTTCGCCATACCATTCCGCGTCATCGATAACAGCCTTGATGCCACCTTCGCAGGCCAGCGCGTCGATTTCCTTGAAATCCTGTTCGCTCTCGGCGCGCGCCTCTTCCGGCAAGGCTTCCCAAGCGGTATAGAGTGCGTCGACATCGCCCTCGGCCAGAGCACCGTAGTCAAAACCTTGCAGCAATCCTTTTCCGGAAAAATAGAGTTCCAGGTAGTTTGGCGGTACGTCACGAAAAAATCGCTTGGGAGAATAATGTTTTGTTCTCATTGAATCGTCCTTGATCATTTCTCGCCGCGCATCCGCAACACCTATCGCCGACGGTCAGCGATGACCCTGCAATTCAATGATGGCGGGTTGTCTCATCATTCCGGTTCTGCCAGGCAAGCCCATTTGGATTATGCCAGACGCTACAGTACATTAACGGTGTATGGCCCGATGAATGCCCCCTGAGAGAAACAAGACGAAAAGTGGCCCAAACAAGGAAAAAAAGTAGATGCCCCTCTCCCTGAACAAACCCAAACTCGATAACCTCGCCAACGAAATCTGGAAATCCGCCGAACGCCTGCGCGGCAAGTTCAAGTCCTATGAGTACCAGAGTGTCATCCTGCCGATCATCGTCATCCGTCGTCTGGAATGCGTCCTGCTGGCATGGCGTGAGGCCAAGAGTGCCGAGGTGCTGGCCAAGCGCCCCAAGCTCTGCGAAGCCGAACTGGCCCAACTCGTCAAGAATCTCGAACTGAACCCTCAACAGTCGCCGTTCTCGAACAAAACCGCCTGGACGCTGCGCAAAGTCTATGAAGAAGACCACGCGCTGCTGGAAGAAAATTTCCGCGCCTACATCAACGGCTTCTCGAAGAACGTCGACGACATCATCGAGCACTTCAATTACCGCGCCACCATCGGCATGATGGTGAAGAACAATCGGTTGGCGCCGATCCTCAACCAGTACAAGGAATTGCCGCTCGGCCCGGATCAGCTCTCCGGTTTGGAGATGGGCTACATCTACGAAGAGTTGTTGCGGCGGTTCTCGGAACAAAGCGGCGAAGAAGCCGGGGAACACTTCACCCCGCGTGAAGTCATCCGGCTGATGGTCGAACTGTTGGCCATTCCCGCGCCGGACAAGCATATTTCCATCTACGACCCGGCCTGCGGCACCGGCGGCATGCTGTCCGTCGCCAAGGAACACTTGCTTGACCGTGCCGAAACCCCGGAACAACGGGCCAACGTCGAAAAATACGTCACCGTCCACGGGCAGGAGCTGTCGCCGACCAACTACGCCATCTGCCAGGCCGACTTGCTCATCAAGAACGACCCGCTGGCCAAAGTCTTCCTCGGCAATTCGCTGATTCCGCATGATCTCCACAGCAAGGAACCGGGCGACCAACTCCCCGAAGGAAAATTCCGCTTCGACTACATGCTCAGCAATCCGCCGTTCGGCGTCACCTGGGGCGGTAAGGACGGCTACGAGAAAGAGGCGCGAAAACTGGAGAAGACGCGCTATCAGGCCGGCATGCCCCGCGTCAATGACGGCGCCCTGCTCTTCCTGCAAACCATGCTGGCCAAGATGCAGGCCCCGGAAAAAGGCGGCGGGCACATCGCCGTCATCTTCAATGGTTCCCCGCTCTCCAACGGCGATTGTGGCTCGGGCGAAAGCGAAATCCGGCGTTGGATACTGGAGAACGACTGGCTCGACGCCATCGTGATGCTGCCCGACCAACTCTTCTACAACACGGGTATCTTCACCTACGTCTGGCTACTCCGCAACGACAAGCCGGCCGATCATCGTGGCCGCGTCATGCTCATCGACGCCCGGCAGCAATACGAAAAGGAACCGAAGGCATTCGGCAACAAGCGCAACCGCATGACCGACACGCACCGCCAATGGATCGTGGAGCGCCACCAGCAAGGCTGGGCGCCTGACTGTCAGGATGAGTGCGTCAAGATTTTGGGCGCAAAGGATTTCGCCTTCCACAAGGTCAAGGTCGTCTTCTGGCAAACCGACGAAAACGACCAGCCCGCGACGATCACCGAACCTTACGAAAAAGCCTTCACGGCGGCCAACCTCAAGAAAGAGCAGGAATTCCATGCCAGCGAAATCAGCTTCCGTGTGATTCAACGGCGAGACGGCCAGGAAAAGACCGTCAAAATCGCCCTCAACCCCGCCGATAGCGCGGCAAAGAAGCTCAAGGCGGCGCTCGGCGACCAGCCGGAGATTCTCTCGGTCGAATGGACGCATCGGCATTACGTGCAGGACGACGAATACATCCCGCGCGGCGAAGACATTGCGACCTTCCTCGAACGGGAAATCGCCAAGCCGATCATCCGCTGGGAAGACAACCCGCAACTCGGTTATGAAATCCTGCCGAACAAATATTTCTACCGCTATCAGCCGCCGACACCGGCGAAAGACCTGCTTGAAGAATTCTGGCGACTGGAAAAGGAAGCGGAGAAGATGCTTCAAGGACTGGCGGGAAAAGCATGATGACAAGTCTCAAACCAGTCATTGAGTGGCTTGGAACAACACCGGAGGAATGGTCACAAGTCCGTTTGAAAGCGGTGTTTCGCGATTGCTCCGGTTCGATAACTATGCAGCAATTAGCAAGTTTGAACGTTCAGCACTACTCAATTCCAAATTTCGATGAGTTTGGTGCTCCTGCCCTTGAAGATGGCGCGACGATTGCAAGCAACAAAACGTTACTCCGAGGTGGCGAGATTCTGTACTCTAAGCTTAATTGTCATAAACCACGTGTTTGGCAAGTGCCCGTTGACGAGCAAATCAAGGTGGCCTCAACTGAATTTATTCCTCTTTCCGAATGGTTCCCAGGGAGTGTAAGCAGGGCGTTTTTCACATATCTTCTTGGCTCAGCCGTTTTCGCGGAATACATGACGTGCTTTCAAACCTCGGTAACCAATTCACATCGCCGTATCAATCCGAATGATCTTTGGCAGACCAGTACCCCATTTCCGTCGCTACCCGAGCAACAGCGCATCGCCGCCTATCTGGACGCGAGCTGTGCAGCGATTGATGCCGCCGTGGCGGCCAAACGCGGGCAACTGGAAACGCTTGACTCTCTTCGCAAGTCGATCATTCAGCGTGCGGTGACGCGTGGCATTGCCGAGCACGTCACACTGAAATCGACAGGTAACGCCTGGATGGAAGAAATCCCCAACGGGTGGAAACTCGTTTGCCTCAAGCGCGTCGCTGAAATTCAAGGGGGTCTCACACTCGGCAAGCAATACGAAGGGGAGCTTGTCGAACGTCCTTATCTCCGTGTCGGCAACGTGCAGGACGGGCATCTTGATCTGTCTGACGTCTCCGTCATCGAACTCCCAGCCAGCGTAGCAGAGGGGGTTGAGCTTCGCCCAGACGATGTATTGATGACGGAGGGAGGCGATCTCGACAAACTCGGGCGAGGGACGTTGTGGCAAGGGGAGATTCCAAAATGCCTGCATCAGAACCACATTTTCGCGGTGAGGTGTTTCCTACACAAATTAAAGCCGATGTTCCTCGCGTACGTGACGGCCGCGAAATATGGACGCGACTACTTTGAGGCCACGGGAAAGAAGACGACCAATCTCGCCTGCACCAACGCAACGAAGGTTGGCCAGTTTCCCATTCCTTTGCCTCCGATGGCCGAACAGGAAGCCATCTGCGCTCACCTTGCCGAAAAGCTGGGTGAGATGGATACCCTCATCAGAACTATCGAATCCCAAATCTCCACCCTCACCGCCTACCGGAAATCGCTGATTCACGAGTGCGTCACCGGCCAGCGACGGGTAACCGAGGCAGACCTCAATCGGGTGAAAGGCCATGGCCAAAGCGAGTAAAGCCCCCGAGCTGAAATTCCAGAAACACATCGCGGATTTCTTCGTCCGGGTACACGGTTATGGTGTCCTCGAACAGTCCGACATCACCGATACCGAACACTTTATCGCCGAAGATCAGCTCTGGGCTTTCCTTCAGGCCACGCAGGCCGACACGCTCAAGAAACTGGCCGATGACTACGGCACCGACGCGCGGGAAGAGGTATTCAAGGCGTTGCGCAAGGAACTGGCGCATACGCCCCTGTGGATGCTGCTGCGCGGCGGTCTCAAGGTGCGCGGCCTGGAGTTCCGGCTTTTTTACCCAAAGCCCCGCTCGGCTGAAAGCGCGGCGGTCAAGAAGTTCGCCGAAAACCGCATCACGTTCCGGCCGCATTTCTATTTTGGCGAGACACACAAGGAAATCGATTTCGTTCTTTTCCTGAACGGCTTGCCCATCGTCGCGCTGGAGTTGAAACACGAGAAAAACGAGACAGTGCATGACGCAGTCACGCAATTCGCCGGGCGCGATCATTCGTTCAAGATTTTTCAGCACCCCTACCTCTACCTCGCAGCCGACAGCAGCGATGTGAAGGCGGCGACCGATCCGCGCCGGGAGCAGAATTTCCGCTGGCACAACACCGGGCTGACGAACGCCGCGATCACGCAGGATGGTAGTGAATATCCGGTGGAATTCCTGTATCGCGACGTGCTGTCGAAAGACAGTTTGCTGGAAGCCCTTTCGTTCTTTCTCGTGCGCGTGCCACATCGCGACGCCATCGACGACGTGCCGGAACGGCTGGCGTTTACCCTCTTTCCGCGTTACCACCAGAGCCGTCTGGTGCGTAAGGTTGCTGCGG
>RRZT011790583.1_pt1 | contig 13465 bp, 13 predicted proteins | sample 2165551 | NCBI WGS metagenome assembly RRZT01 (sample SAMN10456910, study PRJNA506462) | wastewater metagenome | biome: wastewater; feature: sludge; material: wastewater sludge; isolation source: wastewater sludge with Escherichia coli K12::gfp cells carrying plasmid... | place: USA: Moscow, Idaho... | reverse complement strand
CTGAAGGCATAGTTGAGCCAGGAAACCGATCCCTGCGCACAGGTGGCGGCAAAATTGGTGTTAATAAAGATATTGAGCTGGGTGGCAGACAAGCCAATGGTGGCCGGTAACATGAGAATGAGGATGCGGCGCAGCCCCTCATCTTTCAAATTCAGGGTGAGCTGAAATCGAAAACCGGCGCGGCGCAGTGTGGGGATCTGCATAATAAGTTGCATGGCCCCGCCAAGGAGCGTGCCCCAGGCCATCCCAACGATGGCAGCTTGGCCGAAATGGGGCAGCAGCCAAGCCAAAAAGAGACCACCTACGATTGAACCCAAGTTAAAAAAACTGGAAGATAACGCCGGGATGAAAAATTTGCCTTTGGTGTTGAGCATGCCCATGACAACGGCAGCTAGAGACACAAAAAACAAAAAAGGCAGCATGATCCTTGTCAAATAGACAGTCAGCTCCTGTTTACCGGGAATGCCACGAAAATCTGCGGCAAGGAGGTTTACGATGGGGTCGGCAAAGGAGATGGCAACAAGGGTCAGCAGGCTTATTAAAATGGCAAAAAAAACCAGCACATTACTGGCAAGCCGCCAGGTTTCCTTCTCGCCTTTATTGATGCTGTAGTCGGTAAAAACAGTGACAAAGGCCGCCGAGAGGGCACCTTCTCCAAAGAGATCGCGCAAAAGGTTGGGAACGCGAAAGGCGACAACAAAGGCATCGTAGGCAAAGCCAGCTCCAAAGAGCCCGGCAAAAATCTGCTCACGAACCAGGCCCAGCACACGACTAAGCAAGACGGCAATGCTCACTGAACCGGCGGCCCGGGCAATGCGCGAAGTTGTTCCATCTGCCTGCGAAGCGGTGGGTTTAGCCATGATCTCTCTTGTAAGTTCGCTTGTTCTCGCTTGACTTTGCAAGCTTAATAAGAATATAACTCTACATTTTCGGTAACCACGGATGGTTACCACTCCCGCAAGGAAAGGGGAAGTTTTTTGTCTCTTTGCAGAGGGAGAAAACCCAAGCTCAATCTACATGTGTTTCATCTACCGGAGGTGCCCATGCAGGACGTGCAACAGATTAGAAACGTGGTCATTCTAGGACATGGCAACAGTGGCAAGACATCACTTGCCGAGGCCATGCTGTTCACGGCTGGCTCTATCAAGCGCCTGGGAAAGGTTGATGATGGCAACGCATCAATGGATTTTGAACCGGAAGAGACAAAACGCCAGATTTCCATAAATGCTGCCTTTAATCATCTCACCTGGAAAAAACATACCCTCTTTTTAACAGATACCCCGGGCGACGATAACTTTTTAAACGAAACACGTTTTGCCGCCCAGGTGTCAGATATTGCCCTCTTTACCGTTGGTGCTGTTCTTGGAGTGCGCGGCCAAACAGAAAAATTTGTCGATATCATTGAGGAGCACAAGCTACCCTGCCTTCTTTGCATTACCAAGATGGACCGGGAACGGGCCAATTTCCAGAAAACCCTCACCGCTATTCGCGATAATTTCAGCTTTACTCCCGTTGTCTTGTATCTGCCCATTGGCGCAGAAAATGACTTTAAAGGCGTAGTCGATATTGTTGCGAATAAGGCCCTTTTATTTAAGGAGAATGGCACTACAGAAGAGACCGCCGTGCCAGCAGAGCTGCAGGATGAAGTCCAGAGCCTGCGGGAAAGCCTGATGGAGCACGTGGCTGAAACAGATGACCTGCTCATCGAAAAGTTTCTGGAAGAGGGTGAACTCACGGACGAGGACCTGCAGCAGGGCTTAAAAAAGGCTGTACGCGCAGCGCAGATTGTCCCAGTTTGTGCTTGCGCCACGCTCACCAACAGTGGTTCAAGCATTATCCTGGACGCACTGGTACGATTTTTTCCTTCGCCAGCCGAGGTGGCCGTGCGAGTGGGCCTTAATCCCAAAGATAAGGCAAGCGTTGAACGGGAAGGGAATGTTGATGCCCCTTTTTCAGCACAGGTTTTTAAAACCATGGCCGACCCATTTGCCGGCAGGTTGACCATCTTCCGCATCTTTTCCGGCGTTTTAAAAGGTGACAGTTTCTACAATGCTACCAAAGATGTACAGGAGCGCTTTGGTCAACTGTTTCTCTTGGCCGGCAAAGAGCAGAAGCCTGTGGATGAAGCCATCCCCGGTATGGTGGTGGCTGTGGCTAAACTGAAAGAGACAACAACTGGCGATACCCTTTGCGACGAAAATAGCCCTATAGTTTATCCTGCGCTTGAACCGCTGCCCACGGTCATTGCCTATGCGGTCAGTGCCAAAAAAGGGGATGAGGAAAAACTCTTTTCTTCGATTACCCGCTTACTTGATGAAGATTTAACCCTTAAGCTCAGTCGAGAGCAACAGACCCATGAGACCTTGCTCTCTGGCGTGGGCCAGGTGCACCTTGAAGTGACGGGCGAAAAGATTAAGCGCAAATTTGGCGTGGAGCTGGAACTGCACGAGCCGAAGGTCCCTTACCGAGAAACGCTTAAAGGCAGGGTTACTGTCCAAGGTAAACACAAAAAACAGTCAGGTGGACGTGGGCAGTTTGGTGATTGCACCATTGAAATGGAGCCGCTCCCAAGAGGTGGACAATTTGAATTTGCTGATAAAATTGTTGGCGGCGTCATCCCGCAACAATACCGGCCAGCTGTGGAAAAAGGCATTATCGAGGCCATGGAAAAAGGCGTTATTGCAGGCTACCCTTTCGTAGATTTGAAAGTAAGCCTTATTGATGGATCGTACCACACTGTCGATTCATCGGAAATGGCCTTTAAAATTGCCGGTTCACTGGCCTTTAAAAAGGGAGTTATGGAGGCCCAACCTATCTTGCTTGAACCCATTGTCGAGATTGAGGTCCGGGTTGCAAAGGACTTTGTTGGTGATGTTATGGGTGACTTAAACAGTCGTCGGGGACGTGTGCTTGGGATGGACTCTAGTCCCAAGTATGAAATTATAAATGCCCATGTGCCGCAATCTGAAATCCTTTTGTATGCGCTTGATCTGACCTCCATGACTGGTGGCCGCGGTACTTTTACCGTAAAATTCTCCCACTACGAAGAAGTACCAAGTCATATTGCCGAGAAGATTATTGCCGCCTACAAAGCGGATGAATAAAAAAAAGGAAGAATAAGCCATGACTGACGTATCCCCAAGTTACCGGTTTGGTGTCCTTACTTTAAGCGACAAGGGATCTCGCGGGGAACGGATTGACACGAGTGGACCTCTCTTGCAGGACATGCTGCAGGGAGCTGGCTTTACTTTGGTATGCTATCAAGTTATGGCCGATGAAGAAGAGCTTATTATTAAGACTTTGCGGCAATGGGCAGATGAGTTTGCACTTGATCTAATTATAACCACGGGAGGGACTGGTGTTTCGCCCCGTGATCGGACACCCGAGGCCACAAGAAAGGTAATCGAAAGAGAGGTCCCGGGACTGGCCGAAGCCATGCGTCTTGCCAGTTTACAGCTTACGCCCCAGGCTGTCTGGTCACGTGGAGTTGCTGGCATTTACCAACATACGCTAGTCATCAATTTGCCGGGAAGCGCCAAGGCAGATCAAGAAAACCTACTGGCCATTTTACCGGCTCTTTCGCATGGACTAGAAAAGATCCATGGCAGTGAACGCAAATGCGCACAATTAAGTAGAAAATAAAAAAAAGGGGAGAAGTGTATCGCTTCTCCCCTAAAAAGCTTTTCTTGCAAACTCAATAATCGCGCTAATCCCTAAAAAAAATTCAGTAAATTCCTTCTATCACAATTTGTTTATCTGCCACACTTGGCTGTGCAGTACGAATCTCACCAATAAGAAAGGCCTGCTCACCGTGGGCTGAAAATTGTTGCATAAGGTCTTCAACATACCTGGCAGAGACAATGGCTATCATGCCAACACCCATGTTAAAGGTGCGGTACATTTCGCTTTCAGAGACCTGCCCCTCTCTTTGCAAGTAGTTGAACACAGGCGGCACAGGCCAGGAACCTGGTTCGATATGGGCAACGCAGCCAGGGGGTAAGACCCTGGGGACGTTATCAATAAAGCCTCCACCCGTTACATGGACAAGGCCGTTTATTTTATGACGTCGCAGAATATTGACTAAGCTGTCCACATAAATTCGGGTTGGAGTGAGCAGCTCTTCACCCACAGTGCAGCCAAGTTCATCGATATAATCGTTAACTCCTTTGCCAGCCTCTTCAAAAAATATTTTCCGCGCCAAGGAATATCCATTTGAGTGTAAACCAGAAGATGCCAAACCGATTATTTTATCACCGACGCGGATATCATTGCCGTCAATGAGTTTATCACGGTCACAAATACCCACGGAAAAACCAGCTAAATCATATTCTCCTGGTTGGTACAAACCAGGCATTTCCGCTGTTTCACCACCAATGAGCGAGCAACTTGCCAATTTGCATCCTTTGGCAATGCCTCGAACCACTTCCGTGGCCACATCAAGCTCAAGCGAACTGCTGGCAAAATAGTCTAGAAAAAAGAGTGGTTTAGCCCCACAGACAACCACATCGTTAACGCACATGGCAACCAGATCAATGCCAATGGTGTCATGACGATTGCAGAGTTTGGCAACAAGCAGTTTGGTGCCAACACCGTCTGTAGAAGACACTAGGACAGGGTTATTTATATTCTCACTGCCAATGGCAAAAAGCCCTGAAAACCCCCCAATATCGTTGAGAACGCCCCTGCGGTGGGTGTCTGCAACCATGGGCTTGATGCGGGAGATAAAAAGATTGCCTTTGTCAATATCGACGCCCGCTTCAGCGTATTTGGATTGTTGCTCATTATTCATCGTCAAGGTACAGTTCTAAGTAGGGGATTTGAGGGTATCTTTCAGGCCTTATTGGAGTATGGAGCTGAATCAAAAGAAAAAGTTGTATCTTCTCGAATTCTATTACAAATAATTTATACGTATGTACTTATTTCTCGCAAAGCTTGTCAACAGTTTTGCTGAGTCGCGGAGGACGGAGAGTGAACCAGGTGGCGGAAAGAAAAGGATTGCTTATAGTTTTTACAGGCGACGGGAAGGGCAAAACAACGGCAGCTCTCGGCATGGCCATGCGCAGTGCCGGACATAGCTTAAACGTCTGTATTATCCAGTTCATAAAGGGCAGCTGGCATTACGGAGAGATTGATGCCATAAGGCAATATTCTCCCCTTATTGAGTTGCATGTAATGGGCAGGGGTTTTACCTGGAAATCAGATAATCTTGAAGAGGATAAACGTCTTGCGCAACAAGGTTGGGAGTTTGCCCAGAAAATGCTGGCATCCGGTAAGTATGATCTGGTTGTATTAGATGAATTCACCTATCTGCTCCACTATCACATGGTTGAACTTGCAAGTTGCCTGGAAGTGTTGCAGAATCGAAATGATCAACAGCATGTCGTAATTACCGGCCGTTATGCGCCGGTAGCTCTTATTGACTGTGCTGATCTGGTCACGGAAATGAAGGTCATTAAACATCCCCTTGCAAGTGGCGTGAAGGCGCAGCTGGGTATTGAATATTAGCAAAAAGAACAAAAAACAGGAAAAATATGTCACTTGATAACCCGATCAGATTACGTAATCCAGGCACTGCGGCAGCGCTCAGCGCCTTAGCACCTGGAATTGGGCAGCTTTATAACGGAACTTTTTGGCGTGGCCTTTTCTGGCTTATCATCACTCCAGGTCTCTGGCTGGGAACTGGCGGATTGCTTGGCTGGGTTTGCCATGTCATTGCCGCTATCACAGCCTATAACTTTGCCAAAGATAATCCTTATCACTGAAGATGGATCCGTTACCAAATAACAAATGGACTCTTTTTATAACAACAAAACAATAAGGCTTGAGCAGTCTCTCAAGCAGCTAGGCAAGGTCTGCATTGCTTTCTCAGGAGGTGTAGACAGTTCTTTTCTCTTAGCCAGTGCTCTAGCAAACTTGCCCAGAGAAAACGTGTTGGCTGTCACGGCACGATCGGTATTACTCTCCCTAAAAGATCAAGAACGCGCCCAGAGAGGACTGGATTTTTTTCAACAGCGGTTTGGACTTCGTTACCGGATACTTGACTGGGACCCTCTTGAGCTGCCAGAGATAAATACCAATGTCAAAAGACGTTGTTACTTCTGTAAAGATAAACTCTATACTTTATTTCATAAAATCATTGCAGAAGAAGGTTTTCCGTATCTGCTTGATGGCACAAATGCCGATGATTTGCTGGAAGACAGGCCTGGATTACTGGCATTGCAGCAGCATGGCATACGCATTCCCTTGGCAGATGCCGGACTCAGCAAAAAAGAAATACGTCTGTTCAGTAAACAGTTAGGGCTTGAAACCTGGGATTTGCCATCTTCTTCCTGTCTGGCAACACGCATACCTACTGATGCGCCCATTGACAAATTACTGCTACAAGAAATAGCCCTGCAGGAAGAGCAGATTGCAGCGCTTGGATTTCCCGGTTGCAGAGTACGATATGGAAGTCCTACTGGACGTGATGGGGCTGATGGCATGACAATACAAGTTGAATTTGATGCAAGCCAGTATGATGAACAACTACACCTTCAGAAGGAACAGGAAATTCGTTGTGTTTTCACAGGACTGGAGAGAATGAGGATCGTTTTTGCCCGTGCAAAAAAAAGCCGATTGGTCTAAATTACGGGATGTTAAGCTCAATCAGTGGTTTTTTTCCTTTGACAAAGAATATATTTTCTATTTTAGTCGCTAATGTGGTTCTGCTACAACTTGGGTGCAGGTTGCTGTGCCATTGAACAACAAAAAGCAAGGAGGGAAGAATGAATAAAAAGGAATTGGTTGATGCCATGGCAGAGGCTGCCGGCATTAACAAGTCTGATGCTGAAAAAGCTTTAAATGGGATGCTCATGGCTGTAACCAATACCCTTTCCAAGGGTGACAAGGTAACCTTGGTTGGTTTCGGAACCTTCTCTACGTCCAAACGTTCCACACGGCAAGCAAAAAATCCGCAAACCGGTAAGCCGATAACAATCCCTGCCAAAACTGTTGCTAAATTTAAACCAGGCAGCAAATTGGCTGACTCCGTCAACTAATTATATTGCTCAATTGACGGTACGATCATAAACAGCTGGCTTTTGTGTCAGCTGTTTTTTTTATTTTCACTGAAATAAGCTCGCATCTGAATCTGCTGCTTCCTGATCTATAAGCAGAAAAAAAGTGGACAAGCTCATGAAAGCGTGATAATGGAAAAGCCCGTTTATGGTTGATGCCATTAATTTTTTTGAAAATTAGATTCGCTTGTCCTGTCCAGGAAAAGCGCTCAATACGAGTCGGGAAGTGGCTCAGTCTGGTAGAGCACAGCGTTCGGGACGCTGGGGTCGGAGGTTCGAATCCTCTCTTCCCGACCAAGACAGATAGAAGATCTGTAAATGCAGCCTTTTTATCATAATCTTTTTTTGATGCAAACCTTATAGTTAGGCAAGAGCATGCAAATCCCTTTTCCCTATGCCAAAGGGTTTCTCCTTGCACTGTATGACGTATATTCTTAAGCAGTCTTATTCTTGAGTTTGCTCAATCATTCAAAAATAAAAACCTGTATATAGACCATGGCAAAAATAGGCAGAAATTATCCCTGTCCCTGCGGCTCTGGGAAAAAATATAAACATTGCTGCCTGCAGAAGGCTAGCGAAGAAACTCCCTTTCAGACTCCAGCTCCTGTACTGCCTCCAAGTGTTGAGATTTCGCTGAAGGCGCAGATTGCCAGGGCTCAGAAATTAGCGAAAGATCAAAAAACAGATTTCTGGGAACTGGGTGTCTTTCTCTTTTTCACCACTACAGAAGGAGATGCTTGGCTCCTTGAGGTAACTGAGGCAGATGCCGTACAGGTTGCAGATAAAGGCGAGCCCATGGAGCTTGTCCTGGAAGAAACCAAAGAAACAATCGCGGTGAATTGGAGCCACACCTTCTTGGTGCGGGAGAAACAATTTGTCCTAACAGACTATGCAAACAAGCAGGAAAATATGCTTCCTCTCGCTCCTGCGCAACAGATCAGCGCGTCGATCCGCCGCATAAGAAAGAAGTATGGCCAGGCCCTTCTCGATCAAGTGCATGTCACTGATGGCACATAAATCCTGAGCAAAAAAAGAGGAGCCATATCGCCGCCTAAAAGTCTGTTTTATGGTTCAGCATTTTTTTTAAAGCCTCTGTATCACTCTGAATCATACCCAAGGGCATGATAGAGTTTTCTTGCTGCAGTTCTTCCCACAGACGAAACAAGCATGATATGTCTACATGAATGCTCCCTGGCAAAAATCTCTGCTCTTTCCATAAGTTTTGTTCCGATTCCTTTTTTTGAGCGTCTTTAGCTGCAATGACATTTTCGATTATCATGTGTAGACTCTTGCCAAAGAGGTCGTGGCAGGCAATGGCAACAAGAGAACCTATTAAATGTCCTTCATTTCTGACGCCGAGCAAATGGTAGTTTGTATCAAATGAAATAGCCTAGAAGAGCTTACCCATCTTGTTAAGAATGTATTCTTCCTCCACCAACTCTTTCTGTAAGGAAGCCAGGCGCACTAATTCATCTTCTCGAATAGGCCCAATCTCTACTTTACTCGTCATAAAATTGAATTTTAATTAAAAAAATTACTGCAGGGAAGGGAGGGAGAGCACCAGTTCCTGCATATTTTTTCGGACTTGCTCATACTGTATTTCAGTAAGTCCAGCTCCAAGCCCAACTATGCGTGCTGTTTCTGTAGTAAGAAAGTCACCTGGTGTATGGGCGTCCGCATTGATGGCAAGTTCTGCCCCGGCCTGAATGGCAAGTTTTGCAACGTGTCCATTGGTTAAACTGTGCCCTTTACGGCCGGATAACTCGAGAAAAATTCCTTTTTCAGCAGCAAGCCTGACTTCATCAAGAGTAATAAAACCAGGATGGGCAAGCACATCCACCTCTGCCTCCAGCGCTGCCAGGTTCGTTCCGGGTGCAACCGGCTCCACCGGCGTTTCTCCATGGACCACAATAAGCTGCACACCCATTTGCCGACACTCAATTACCAGCGGTTTTATAAGAGAGGGCGGAACGTGGGTGAGTTCAACGCCGACAATAAGTTGCGTTTTATTGACCGCATTAAGCGCCTTGGCTACATTAATTAAATTAGGAATCAGGATATGAATATTTGAAGTATCTGCATGGTCGGTAATGGCAATGGCGCTGTAGCCAAGCTGCTCAACCCGTCTGACATGCTCAGAAGGAACAAGGGCGCCGTCACTAAAAAATGTGTGGGTATGTAGGTCTATCATCTTGTTTATTTTTTTATTTTATGAGTTGTGTGTTTGTCAGCCCTGATTATTTGGGTGTCTTCTGCACGATTTTACCTCGTAAAGAATGCGGGCCAGCATGCTCTATGAGCACATCCACCAGGTCTCCTGGAGTAAAATTAAGAAGAATCGGCTGCTCTGTCTCATTAAAGAAATGAACTACCTGATTGGCCCCAGAACGGCCTTTCCCTTGCGTTCCATCGCACTCTTCAATCATAACTTCAATATATTTTCCTAAAAAGCTGGAATTGTGCTTTAAAGTCAATTCACCTTGCAGCTTTTGTAGCCTGGCCAGACGCTCGCTTTTTACAGGTTCTGCAACCTTATCTTCTAATTCCGTAGATCGTGCCTGTGGACGGTCTGAGTACTTAAAGGAGAAAGAACTATGGAAGCCAATCTCTTGCAAGAGATTAAGGGTGTTCTGAAAATCTTCCTCTGTCTCACCAGGAAAGCCCACTATAAAATCTGTGGCCAGGGCAATGCCTGGCCTTAGGCTCAGCAGACGTTTAACCTTTTCCTTATACTGTGCAATCGTATACTTCCTGTTCATTTTAGCTAAGACCCGGTCGGAACCAGATTGTACCGGCAGATGAAAGTGGGGGCACAACACCTCAATCTCTGCAAAACACTGCATCAATTCATCGCTTAAGTCCTTGGGATGTGAGGTGGTAAAACGTAACCTTTTTATTCCTGACAACTGAGCAACCTTTCGCAACAGACCAGGAAAATCTGTGAGGTTTTTTGCCACGGAATTCGTCTTGCCATAGGAGTTAACATTTTGCCCGAGCAAAATAATTTCCCGTACTCCTTGCTTGAGGAGTAAAGAAACCTCCTCTAAAATATCCGCCACTGGTCGACTTATCTCTGGTCCTCGGGTATAGGGCACAACGCAGTAACTGCAATAGTTGTTACAGCCCTGCATAATGGTGACAAAACTCTTAAAAAGAGCGGGCTTATTTGCGATTTCTTCGAGATCAGGGGTGTGTAACAGTCGTTGAAAGGGTGGGATTTGAAAATTTTTATCCAAAGAAAGCGCAATGTTTCGCCGCTCAACACCCGTCTCTAATTGTTTTAACAAAGACGGCAAAAGATGCATCTGCTGGGTACCCACCACCAAGTCAACATGGGGCATACGTTCAACTATCCGTGCCCCTTCCTGTTGTGCTACGCAGCCAGTTACGCTAACTCGTAGATCAGGATTTTTTTCTTTAAGATCGCGTAATTGGCCAAGCAGGCTGTACACCTTCTGTTCCGCCTTTTCCCTGATGCTGCAGGTATTAATAAGGATAAGATTAGCCAACTCCATATCTGAGGTGGATCTGTAGCCACTTTGTGCCAAGAGCTGCCCCATGATCTCCGAGTCTCGTTCATTCATTTGGCAGCCAAAGGTTTTTATATAAAAAAGTTTGTTCATCTGTTCTCTAAGCTTGATTCAAAGCTGCAGGCGTCGCCAGCAAGAGGGAAGGGGGATAATTCCGGTGCCAGCGCTGCCATGAGCTCAAGGAGTTCTATGGCATTGTCCTCCGAGGCCTGCACGCGCACAAGGCCTGTTTGCGCCGAGATAGTGCTGAGCAGGGCAAGATTGTCGTAACCTTCAAGGATAAAGCGCAGCCAGCTTATTTTTGCCGGCCGTATGGTGAAATAAAACGAAATAATGTGCATAAAAATGACGATTTTTTACCACACCTTGCAATTAAAACTCAGATTTTCCTATTTACACGTGAAGTTCCACACTGGCTTTATTTAAGTAACTTGCATAGTGTTGCAAAATCGGTTTCACCTCTTCGCGCAGGAAATCAAGGGTTTGTTCCTTAGCACGACCAGTAAAGCTCTGATAGTTAGCTAACAGGGAAGTAAGCTCTGCCGCAACAAAGGGGACTCTTTCATCAGCTCCCAATCGCTCAAGCAGATCATTTCTAGCCCCATTATTTTTTACTTCATGGGCAGCAGCAACCGAATGTTCTCGAATTACCTCGTGCATCAGCTGCCTGCTTTTACCTCGCTCCACACAGGCCATCAGAATTTTTTCTGTGGCCATAAAGGGTAGTTCTTCTTGCAGGTGACGTTCAATTTGTTTTGGATAAACAACCATATTTTCAGAAATATTAATGTATAATCTTAAGATGGCATCGGTTAATAAGAAGGCCTGAGCAATGTCCATACGGCGAATAGCAGAGTCATCCAAAGTACGTTCAAACCACTGATTGGCTGCTGTAGCCGCAAAATTTGCCGGCAATCCCATGAGTTTTCTGGCAAGGCCAGTCATGCGCTCAGAGCGCATGGGGTTACGTTTATAGGCCATGGCCGAACTACCCACCTGTTTTGTTTCAAAAGGCTCTTCCTGCACTTTTAAATTGGCAAGCAAGCGTAAATCCACGGCAAATTTGTGGGCAGAAGCACCAATTCCGGCCAGTGTTTCTGCTGTTTTCATATCAAGCTTGCGGGGATATGTCTGACCGGTCACCGGAAAGACCTCATCAAAACCGAGCTTTTTGGCTACTAATTTATCTAAAATACGAACTTTGTTGTGATCTCCATCAAAAAGTTCCAAAAAAGTAGCCTGGGTACCTACCGTTCCTTTGGCCCCGCGAGCCTTTATTTCTTTCTCTAGGTGCTCAATATAACGTAAATCCATAAGCAGATCCTGGATGCACAAGGTGGTGCGTTTGCCAACCGTGGTTGGCTGTGCGGGTTGATAATGAGTATAACCCAGGGTGGCTAGATCTGCGTATTCTTCAGCAAAACGGGTGAGATTATCAATTGTTTGCAGAAGGGATGCCTTAACTAGCTGCAAGGCTTTTTTCTGCGCCAGGAGATCGGTATTGCAGACAACAAACTGTGAAGTAGCACCAAGGTGAATAATGGGTTCAGCCAGAGGACATTGTCGCCCATAAACATAAACATGGGCCATGACATCATGGCGAATTTCTTTTTCCTTGGCAGCAGCAAGATCAAAATCAATATCATCAGCATGGACCTTCATTTCGGCTATCATTTCACTTGTAACAGCTGCAAGACCAAGTTCATGCTGAGCCTCAGCAAGGGCAATCCAACATTTACGCCAGGTTGAAAATTTAAACTGTTCTGAAAAAAGAAATTGCATCTCTGGACAGGTGTATCTTGAAACAAGGGGCTCCTGGTATGCATTTCGATTCATGGAAAAACCTTTTTGTAGAATTTAAATATAAATTTAATAGCCAGACACTAAGATGTATAAATAAGCTTATTTTCCACTCACGGCACATAAAGCTACGATATGCTATGTCGCATAATATATATTATGTTAAATTTAGCATCTTGGGTCCTAGAAATTCGACGACTTGTATCTGCGGGCGTTCCTGGCCCTGGTAATACCGTTTCTTTAACTTAAAGATCAAGGCACTTTCATCTCCAGGGAAAACTGCAAATTGCTGCGCAAGATTAAAACCAATGCCTGCCATTGCTTTATTCTGCAATCGCAGTTGAAATGAAACATGCTCATTGTTACCAACCATCCGAATCTGTTCCAATGCCTTTGGCTCCAGAAAAAAAAGTGGCTCAGGATTTCCTTCGCCACACGGCTCCATCAGTTGAATGGTTTGTATAAAGTTTTGTTGTCCCAGGTTCTCCGTAGATAGCGTATAATCAACCGGCCTGGCCATGTTTTGTTTTACCTGGGTTTCGTAATTTTGCTTTTCCTTAAGGACAGCAAGGTGAAAAGATCGGGAAAAATCCTCAAAATTATCTTTCAAGATTTGTAGGCCAGCTGCCATGGGATGGCCACCAAATTGTTCAATCTTTTCTCTGCATGCTTGCAGTATCTGAAAAAGATTGATCCCTGCTACCGATCGGCCAGACCCTTTTAATTGGCGATTTTGTTCGCAATTTTTTTCAGTAAGATCGTCGGTAAACAAGATGACCGGACGTTCAAACTGTTCCACCATGCGGGAGGCTAATATGCCTAGAACGCCGGGGTGACATGCTTCGTTGTAGACAGACAAGGCCTCCCTTCCCTCTTCCACTTGTTTTTCGCAGCTAGCTATAATCGCCTTGGTTACCTCATTTTCTAGACGTTTTCTCTGGTTGTTGAGCGATTCAAGATGCGCTGCTTCCGAACGTGCAGAGGCCAAGTCTTGGGCCAAGAGCAGCTTAACACCAATATGGGGCTGACCGAGTCGGCCACAGGCATTAAGGCGAGGGGCCAGTCGAAAGGCAATATCTT